>Ga0335079_10004425_pt1 | contig 16174 bp, 19 predicted proteins | sample Lox_Sample_33_FD_206719 | JGI IMG/M metagenome (GOLD analysis project Ga0335079, IMG submission 206719) | Soil microbial communities from Loxahatchee National Wildlife Refuge, Florida, United States - Lox_Sample_3.3 | ecosystem: Environmental > Terrestrial > Soil > Wetlands | place: USA... | reverse complement strand
TAGCTTCAGTTTTACCTAAACGGAACTGGCCAGGTTTCTTGCCGGTTAATGCAGTCATGACATCGTTAAACACTTCCGGAGATATAGGAGTTTCCGGAGCCAATTTTTCTGGTATAGTATCGGCAATCGGAGGAGTAAAATCTTCCCTCATATATTTGTCGAACAAAGACTTCAGCGCCGGAGCAACATTATCCGGATTGTCAAGAAACAGCCCATAGTCGATAGCAAGGTGTTCACGAATAAAGTTGATATGTAAATCTGCCGGATCACCAGAGAGCTTTGTATAAGCAGACAGAAACGGACTGTCTTCCAACTTATCAATTGCACCTATTTTGTCCTCTAAGAGGATATGAGCAACTTCATGGTTATGGACATTCGGGTCAGCCTGGTCTTCCGGCGTCTCAAACACAATGCAATGGTTCTGCCAGTCAATAGCTCCTCGCCAACCAGCGGGTCGCATCCAGTTGGGCTGAACAGCAGAAGTAAACCCTGTAGGTATAGGCTGAGGCCCAATATTTGGCTTATCAGGCTGCTTACCTTTAGGAATTTGTTCGGCTGCTATGGTAGAAGGCATGTCTTCTTCCGTTCTGGCCTTCTCTTCCTCTTTCCATACGTCCTGAGTAGGCTGTTGGAATTCGCCTTTGGCTTCTTCCTTGGGCGGAACAGCTTCCATCTTTTGACCGATGCCTTGGCCACGAAAACCCTGTTCCCATATTCCAGGTTCAGGAACGGCCTGGTAAGGTTCAGTAGTTCGTCTAAATCCAAACATGGTTTCCGGAGCAGTAACCGGAGCAGTCTTTAATTGAATCCCCGCAGCCTCTTTAAGATCATCAGGAACTTGCATTTCCCCAGTGTTGATACCCAAGCTGACAACATCAAGCGGCCTAGTCACATCTATGGGCAAATCATTCTTAATAGCTTCGGCAGCATAATTTCGCCATGCCTTTTCAAGTTCAGTTTGTGAGCCATCTTTATTTTTGGGCATTACTTCAGCCACTGATTGAGCTATATTATATCTGGCAGCCCGTGTAGTATTGACATCAGCATCCTGGGGGTGTGGAGCTGTTGCAAGGATCTCAGCTTGATGCGCAGCAACCCAGCGATGAGCATAGATTCCAGCAGGTCCCATAATGGCTGTCATTAAAGCAATCGGGCCAGCGGTATCCCAGGCTTCTTTCCAAGGATCAGCCTCGGGGCGAATACCTGAACGCCTTTCGATTTCAGCATTGATAGCAGCTTGACCCGAAACAAGACCAACAGCTGATGGCATAGTTTCTAAAGCAAGTTTTTTAAGCTGGTTAACCACAGAACCTTTCAAGGCGCCTTCAGCGGTTAATCCCCCAAAAGCCTTCTTGCCGATATTACCAAGAGGGCCAAACAGGCGTTCCATAGCCTTACCGCCAAGGGTAAAGGCAAGGGTTGTGACAGCCGCGGTTGCTAAGGGGACAACACCAGGTTCTTCTCCAGACTGTGCAGCAGCTTTCATGGTTTCTTCACCACGCTGTGCACCAAACATGGCTGGTAGACCGTATTTGGCCATGGCCGACATGACTTTACTGGCAACAGGAAGCGCTTTCACGGTACCAGCACCAACGCCACCCAGAATCATAGCCGGGCCAATCAGTCCAATACCTTCACCAGCTTCTGCCCAGATGCTTTTTGGTGTACCTGTATCAAGACCCTTTTCGCCATACTTTTGAAGATCGTTGATCAACTCATTGTCATTCCAAACGTTGAGTTGTTTACCCAGGAAATCCATAGTGTCGGCAGCCATCTTGATATTGCCATAGTATAAACCTCTGCCTATACCCTTCACCAAACTGGAAATGGGGCCTTCAGGTTCTGGAGGTGGACCAAGGGGATCTTTGTATCCCTTTAATTCTGCATCACCAGCACCACCTGATAATTGATCTGCCCAAGGATCTTTATAACCCTTTAACGATTCGTCGGAACCGCCACTATCCATCGGATCAACATATTTACCAATACCAAAAGCCATTATTGTCCACTCCAGGAATGAGTTGTAATCCAATCGTGCATTGCTTTTCTGCGCACTTTATCAGGCGGTAAATCTGGGTTATCGCGCAACGCCTGGACAATATATTTTTGTCGTGCTGTCCACGCTGCCTGGGCTTCAGGCAATAGCTTCGCAGGAATATTAGCGCGGTTACTTATGAATTCATCAGCCAAAGCAGCCCGTTCATTATATTCAACAGCACCTGTTTCCGGGTTGGTACGTCTAGAAGACTTTTTACGAATATTTTCTTTCCAGTCATTCAGCTGTTTCTCTTCTATTGCAGCTCGCTTAGCTTCAAGATTGCCAGCCTGGGTTGCTGCTGCATACTGCTGATGGCCGATACCGGTAGCAACCGCTCCAACACCATGGAGAATTTTTGCGAACTCGCCAGCTTCACCATATGTCATATTGGCAAGATCGTTGTTGGGCTTAGGACGCTCTACAGATCGAAGAAATTTATAACCTTCTTGGCCTTTTTCTCCTGATTCCACATATCCCACTCCAGGAACTTGGTTAGGATGATCTTGAAGAAACTGCTTAAATCTGTCATCGGATAATGAGTTCAAAAAATCATAAATATCTTTTGTTGGTTTTGCCGGCCCCTGATTGCCAACTACCGCAGGTGCAGCCGGTACAGGAGGTGTAGATGGTCTAACAGCAGGTGTATTTTCAACATGTTTATTCATGCCTTTTGCACCACCAAACGTGCTCCAATCAACACCTGTAATGGCAGAATCAGATTCGGGTACTGTACGAGTAGCCATATATTCGGGCGCAACTTTATCGAGCCAAGTCGGTTGGTGTGTAGGATCAATGGTAGTCTGCCCTTCACCTCCAGCGTACTGCCTAGCAATTTTTCCAGCAGCCCCTGTTCGTAGAATATCGCCACCAGAAGGCAAGTTGGTATTTGCACTCATACCTTTGAGAATCTGGCCAGGAGCCTTAATAAGTTCATGGATGCTGTGCAAAACATCATCTACCATGTTGCCAGCTGATACATAATCATTTTCCGCCATATAAGCCTCCATTATTTACTCATAAACATATCATAATCTTTCTGCCATGCAGGATTGAGAGTAAAGCCTGTGGCGGAAGGAGTTGCTGTGTTTTTGGTTCTATCTAAAAGTGATGACCCCATTGGATTGGTCCCAGGTAAATTAGAAGACATCCCACCTGGCATACCTAGCATATTGCCAAAACCACCACCACCACCAAACATACTGGACATTTTCTGGATAAGACCAAGAAGACCACCTAATTCTTTAGCACCACCTTGACCGATAGGTTTATTTAACCTGGCTTGTTCCATCATATGTGGTGCCACACCTATGCCAGCCTGTTTTGTTCTCTCTTGACTTTCAGCGGCACCGGCAACAGCATTTAATCCGCCAACAAGCGCTGCCCCTTGATGTGCGGTCATTGCTCCCCTGGCAGCAGGTGGTCCACCACGGGCTCCTCCAGGACGCATATCCGTGTTTGCATATTGCTTAACCATATCCAGCATTGTTGTCATCGCAGGTGTTACACCTGACATTAAATCGTCACCGACAGCCATGTCATTACCTCCTTAGTAGGAATAATTGTAATTCGTGCTCGTAGATGTGGAAATCTGCTCGGAGCTGCTATCAGACACTTGAGCGCTCGTATGAATAGCAGCCAAAGCACCGGCAGCAAGATTAGAAGCGGTTTGGGCAACTGTTTCCAAAGCCTTTTGCTTTAATCCAATCTCTTCCTCGATTATACGCATTTCAATTTCCCACTCTTTAATTGCAGCTTCAACTTCAGCAATCTGTGCCTTCGTTCCAATCTCAGCCAATTTGGTTTGTGAATCAGAAGAAGCAACCCATGCTTGAATAAAAGCCTTGTATCCCTCAATGGTATTGCCGTATTTTTTTGTAATCCCATCAATGGCTGCAACGTAGGCTTCCACCTGGGATTTGTATCTTTCGATCTTGACTTTTTCAGCTTCATATTCTGTAGCAACAGCCTGGACTTGGGTTTTGAAAACCTCGACCATAGTTGCAACAGCACTAAGCTGTGATGTGTAAATCTTCACTTTAGTCTCATTGATCTGTTCAATTAAAGACAGCCCTTCAATCTGTGTCTTATATATATTCGCCTGAGCGAGCACTCCCTCAATCTGAGTTTTCCACTGATCAACATCTACTTTGAACGTTTCAAGCAAAGCGTTAAATTTGGCAATCCGTGTTTCAAAGATTTTAATCGTCAACTCAGCGGTGGCCTTAGACGCATCAAATGCCCTCTGTGCATATGTGTGATGCGAAGTAATAATGACTTCTTCAAGTTTTGTTGCGATCTCCATCGACTTAAAAACACCCTGTTGCTCTAATTCAGCCTGTTTGACAGCAATCTCCCGGGAACGGTCAGACAGCTTGTTATAATACTCGACATTGAGCGGTATGAGCATGCTAGCCAGAAACCCGTCTGGAATATCAAATCCCATCTTTGCCCACTGTCCTGTGGCTTTATCAACAGAATCCTGGAGATTTTGCTGAATACGTTCTAGGTCTCTTTGCCATATATCAGCTTCAACCTGTGGGTTGAGCATTGTCCCTCCATCAATGATGAAAGATTGTAGCTTGGACCTGAGTGCTTCGACTAGAGTATCAAAATTCGCATCTCCACCATCTGTAATGCCGCTGACAGCCGGAACGTCATCCGTAAATGTGGGTAATGACGTTGTGATGCCGTTAATAGAAGAAGGTATAAAAGATGGCAGTGTTATGTCAGCCAATGTCGGTAATGATGGATACGTAATTGATGGACTAGTTGGCATCGTATAGTCAGTTGTGTTTGGCGCACTCGGATCTTGAGGATATTCCGAATCCGGAGGAGCTATCGGCAACGCCTGGATCAATGAAGGATCAATAACAATTGTCGGATGAGTGTCAATCGTCACTGAAGGTGGCGTCATCTGGATTTCATTTATTAAATAATTATTCAGTTCATCTATATAGTGCGCTGCAAGCTGAAATGAAGATGAAGCATATAATTGCGTAGCACTAAATTGGGCACTTGCCTGATCGAATAATGACATAACCTACTCCTTAAAGCATAGCCTTGATCTGCTTCTGTTGAATTAACGGTGCTCCTAAATATAAGCTTGTACCACTTGTGCCAGCTACATATGGTAAAAAGTCAATATCGTTATGTGGTACCGCTTTATATAAAATGCCATAAGTTGTAATCGGTTCATCTGCTTCATATGCAGCCGTTCCAGATGTCCCCGATGTCCCGTATGCTGGAAAAGACGTTCCTGTGGTGCCTGGCGGATACATCGGATGAAAATCCCAATGTGGACCTATACTCTGTGTTAAAGGTCTCGAATAATAATAGTTGCCCGTCCAAGATGGAGCCGCAATATCTACAAATTGAACATCAGCCTCCCAATTGCCATAGGTTTTGGGAACGTCTGGCACATCTACTGGTATAGATGACGCAGGAATCGGAGGAATAATAATTCCATTTTGCCAAACCTGGCCATCACTTACAAGCCGTTGCGTTGCCTGGTCGATGGCACCATCAATTGTAGTATCCATCCCATAATAAAATTTGTCACCCGAAGTGCCATTTGTTCCAGCATGAAAATAAGGCCCAGATAAAACCTCGCGCATAGTAAATGCTGGTAATGTTTCAGCACTAGCGGGGATACAATATGATTCAGCATTGATTTTTGCATATGCGGCTGTTTGCCCCTTCCGCACAAGAACTTGTCCCACACCATTGAAAATTATAAAGTCAGTATTCCAATTGTAAGTGCCTACACTGTAATCACCTTCGGGGTACACCGGATTACGTGGGTTATTGGTTGCCCATTGGGTTTTCATACCAGCATAGGTAATAACCGGAGTACGTGAACCATCATTTAAGTAAAATCTGCCTGTAGCCTGATCGTAAAAATACGCCGGAGTATAATCCTCAGCATATACGCCAAAATAACTTAAAGGAGGATTATTCCACCCTATTGTATTGAGATAATTTCTCCACAACCCAACGAAGAATATAAAATCTTGTGTAGTCCACACGCCCGATATAACCGGCTTGCTGGTAATCGGCATGAAAGATATAATTTCATTTTTGCCAAACCTTTTTATAGACACTCTTCCTTCAGTGAAATCACGTGTGAGCTCTACACTGAACAGTTTACCCAGACGCTGTTTTTGTTCAGCTAAAAAACTCATCTTTTCAATGACTGGGAGAAGATCGTTTGGAATAACATCTTCCCGAACGCTCCGTCCCATATTTGTGTGACTATATGCCATATTACCTCGGAAACTTTGTTTTCTCTCCGTAAAGCTCCATATGGTCGAGAATCATGTTTGAGCCCTCTTCACCAGGAGCAAGTTCAATGGATATGTATCTAGACTTTAAGCCACGTCCGATTTTGACTTTAATTTCATGTGCAGAAGCTGTAACAATTTCACCAGGATATTCATAACGGTTTCCGACGTAATCTTCCATCGTAACAGTAATATCACCGTTGAATTCTCCAGTAAGCCACACATATCGCATGCGGTTCATGAAAGCTTGTTTTTTATAATCCTTAATGCCCATGTCAAATTTTTCTATGCGCATCTGCCAAGGAATAATAGCGCCGTTGTCTGTTTCTCCTGATAATGGATAAATACCTGTGCTGGTAGCCCCATATAAAACACCATTCAAATATGCCATCGAATTAAACGGATAATTTGTATATCTCGTGACAGAAAGATTTTTAGTGTTCATTGCCACCATGTTTATTGATCCGCTGATTCTAGCCAAGATGGTGGCTATCGGTATAATGGCATTGACGATAGCTCCGGACATCCAATAGGCGTCGGATTGGATTTTGAGTATCGGCAATGTTGTATCAACGCTTGCCACATTTCCAGCAAGGCCATCAGCCGATATCTGGATGCTCGGTAGATTCATAACCAGATTGGCATGGCAATCAGAATATCCAGATCCGTATAAAAATAGAGCTGGAACCACGCTGTCCAAAGTTGCATTGGCGCCTTGGATTGCAGAAGCATATATCTGAATCTGTGGCACAACCATTTGCAAATCTGCAATTGGATCAATATGAGCTTCACAATACAGCTGGGCTATATCGAAAATATTAGTGCATAACGCTCCACCTTCGGCAATAGATGTGGGGTACGGTACCGTCACATCCGTTTCGGCATAGACTTCTCCAAATCCAGCAAGGCTGCTGATTTGCGCTATCGGCCAAGATCCTGCCACTTCACCCAGCTGTGAACCGTCATTACAATAAATAGTAGGGCTGGGTATTGTAAGGTCAAGTTGTCCACCTCCTACAGCCAAGATGGTTTCTGAAGGCAAAACGGCATTAACTTCCATGTTCTGGTCATAGGAGGTGTTTACTAAAATTTCCTTTAGATCCAGAACTGTATTATTGTTGGCACTCATAGATGCAATATGAGTAACGCCAACATTGGCTGTTCCGGTTAATTGATATGTAGTTACCCCGGATAATGTGATATAAGGCCAATCGTCATCAGGGTGAACTTCAGCATCTATCGAAACAACCAGATTTTTTCCAGTCACCAAGCCAAAAGTAACGGCATCAGACGTTCCATCTGTCCCAGCGCCAACAGTGATGCCATTGCTTCCACCAAAAGTTACTCTAACTTGATTGCCATCAAAGTCCCAAGCGGTGCCGGTTGTCCCCTGTTCACCAATAAAACAATTAGCAATCTGGTAAGAAGTGGAAGCCCGACTTGCAAATACCAACATGACAGACACACCGCCAGTTGAAATTTGCGCAGACGGAATCACTATACGGCTCACATAACCCAACTGGCCGGAATAATGCAGGGCCGCATATGTTTGTGGTCCCCACGTAGCAATAAACGCCATGTCAAGTTACCTCAAAAGGTTATGCGCTTGCAGGTATTGTTAACGAAAACTGGTCTATCGTTAATGTGGCTCCCACAGTCAGGGTTGTGTTGGCAACCACCATATCTGATCCGCTTACTCCTACATTGCCATCCATCCGAATCGCAGTGCCATTGGAGCCTGTGGTAAACGGATTTGCATAAAGCCTAAACCACCCAGCAATACCGCCTGTCCCGACAGTGCCGGACCAATTTGATGCAGCCTTAGTGATCGCACCAGCCCCAGCTGTGCCGAATGGAAGCCCTGAAGTCCCGGCAGACGAAGAAATGGTAACAAGTGCACCACCAGATTCAGTATTATCCGCCGAAGCCGGCTGTGAACCTGTGAAAAGGACAATGAAGCCGTTGTTAAACAAATCGTAAATGCCCTGAGTTCCCGCTAAACCGTTTCTTGCTCCCGTTGAAAATCGAAGTGCCATGGTGTTTCCTCCTTATCTAAGACTAACTACGTAATGAATTGTTTGTTCGTTATTTCTTACAATGGCCCTGCCTTCAACTGCTGAAGGAGGAAAGTAAGAATCTATTGTGAGATTTTTCACTGCACCCTTTGGACCGCCAAGGCATATTCCCGTAGGGGTAAGCCACATGGCATAATCCACTCCATCATCTTCTCGAAGGTCCTGGCCGTTGATGATAACATTTGTATAAGGAATGGCGCCCACGTCGAGAACCTTAAACCTAGTCATAGATTCCTGTGGATTAAGTCCTTCAATAAACCACGTAATCTTACCATCAGCTACGTAGATACCATCGTCTATTGGAGCAATCATGTCTATGTTATGCGCAAAAACACGTTTACCATAACGGACATCATAATGATCACACATAGCATCTGATATATACAATGTGTTCTTATGCGCGACGTACAGCCTACCAAAGAAATAGACCACTTCATGCCCTGGAGGTAATGGTGCTTTATACTGGATGCCCGGATTTTTGATTAAGTTCATCACATCGTTTTGAAAATATCCGATATAAAATCCATTGGTCATGTAAATTTTTTTCACATTCCCCCACGGAGCATAAGACATCCTTTGCCCGGGTGTCAGGCCGGCAGCCATTGTAACGGTCGAGCCGTCTTGCATAAGACGATATAGGACTGTCTCATCGACATAAAAACATGGCCAATCATCGCCATTAGACCACATGCTGTGGATATCCAAGCCGGATACCAATACAGGACCATACCCTTGCCGTGTAGAAATGCCGAAGGTGTTGTCAATGTCCACGTTTACAGCTTCAGATAAAGGATAAACGTGTTTAACACCGTGGGGCGTTTCTACAGGCCTCGGAGCTTTACGCACATCAGCATCAACATTGTTAATGCCGGAAAAATATCCTATTGATGCGAGTAAGTTGCTGTCCATTATTTCTTTACCGCATCCATAACGGCTGAAGCCTTATCCTTAACAGCCTGAACATCAGCCTGAGCAGACTGAATGGCTGCATCAGCTTTGGCTTGGTTATTGCGATAAACCAGAATGCCAACAATGGCAGCAATTAAAATCAATGCTATAGTAATTACAAGCCACATAGCCACCTCCTTATGCAGCCGGGGTATTAGCCGTTACTGCTGCTGTTAGGGCATCACCAGACGCCTTGAGAGAATCGGTCAATGCCTGAAGTTTTGCAGGATCGTCACCTGCCGCTACTTTTGCCGCCAACACTCCAAGTAGGGTAATGGCGCTCTGTTCCGCAGCTGTATTGGCTGCAACCTGGGCCGTAAGTGCGTCTAATTGTGCTGACATATGTTCCTCCTTTTCTAAAATTTGTTCTAAAAGATGTTGTATCGGCTGTAAAATCTGTGCATAACTTTCCCTCTGAAAAATTTTTCTTGGTAGCATTATTTTTTACCTATTCCTTTCCGGTATTTCTTCTCAATCATCTTAGCTACCGTCTTATGCTCTTGAATGAGATCTTTGGGATTAACGTTTCGTGGCTTCATAGCAGCCTTATCCAATCCTGGCTCTACCGCCTTGTCGTACACTTTTGGTTTAATACCATCTTTACGCAAAGCAGCGTCTTCTTTAACATTGGCCTTTTGGTGGACTTCCTTATACATACGTTTATCGAAAGCCTCTAAAGATTCACCCTTTTTCAAAGGATGGTCTTTCTCATACTGTTTGATAGCTTTCTTTTCAGTCTGTTCATGGATATCAGTATACTTTTTGGGATCAGCGACCCTGCCATCCGGAAGTTTGACAGGTCTTGCATGGTCAGGGTCGATTATAGTTTGTCCCTTTTTGGATATACCACCACCGATATTTAGAGGGTGAATCCGAATTTTGCCATAAATACCCTTAGCCATATTTAATCCTCCGGCCAAAGTGGTATGCGAAACAGGATATATGTATCACCGGTCCCGCACCAGTTTTCCCTCTCTTCAACACACTGCCCTCCCAATAATCCGAATAGATGAGCTGATGGTCCCACCTTGGCATGGGAATAAAGAAGATTGAAACGGGATTCTTTACACTTTTGTATAGTATCCCATAACAACTGTTTTGCTACTCCCTGTCCCCGATAATCCGGAAGAACAGCAAGAGACATACAATAAACTGCATCTTCTTGGTCCATTAGTTCAAATAAACCCTTAAGATGTTCTGCATCAGGATCGCCTTCTTCGCCCATATCACCAGCTGCTGAAGTTGCTGTATATGCCTCACCTATGATATTTGGACCATCATATGCAAAGAGAACGATATCAGCCTGTTCTATCAAATTCCGTTTGCTTTCATATGATTCCTGAATCTCAGGCTTAAAGCATACTTCTTCAATGGTCATTAGCTGATCCATCATATCGGGCGGAACTAGTTCGTTATGATTCCACTGTCGAATTTTTACCCTCATGATCTGCTCCTTATACGTAGCCTTCATTGGTCGGCTGAAGTGTTTCAGCAATCCCGAGTGTGCCATCAGCCTTCGTTGGTTCTAACATCAAGGCGCATATATCCTTATCCAACGTCTGCGCATAGGTAGGCGGAGGAGCAACGCCAGCTGGCGCCTTATATTCTGAAATCATCCATGCCTGTTTGAAACGAGCAATAATGTCATTGATCTGATCTGCTGGTGAAGCATATTTTGTCTGGAAATCATCTGTATCACCAATATCAAATGACGATAGCTGTTTGACAGTCGCTGGCGTTATACTGGTGCCAAAATTCGGGATGTACTTATTAAAGTACACAGTAGCCTTGTATGGCGATATCGACTGTATATCAATCATGATCTTATACAGTAACCCGTTGCTGTTCGGTGGTGCATACTCACTGATTTCATACTGCCCGACTTTCATTAAATGTGTCTGTGTCATAATCAAACCCTCCTACTTTTTAATTTTTTTACCAATACCTTTATGTTTACGTTTTGATTGCCTTGCTGTATTTAAGGCTGCTGCTACCGCTACATTATGCGGATGGCCAGAATGCTCCATCTCGCTTATGTTATGACTAATCGTTTCTTGTGAACTTCCTTTCTTTAATGGCATCTTGTATATCCTCCTACAATTCCTTGTATGGTTTTATACAAAAAAGGGGAAGGAGGTGAGGGCATCCCCCTTGTCGCAAAATGCTATCCCCTATTTTATCCTATACGTTCAATACTAACCAAACCTGCACCGCCATTCCCCGATTGGGAAGTGCCATATGCAGATGAAGAACCACCCGATCCCCCTCCGATAAAAGCATTTGCGGACCCGGCAGCTACTGATGTTGTTTCAGCATTCCCACCGCTACCTCCACCAATACCCTGTAATGTATTTGTATGTGCATCAGAACTGGCACCGCCGCCACCACCACCAGGACCATTCATACATACATTTGCAGCAGAGTTATTGCCTGGTGTGCCAGCCCCGCTTAATGCCCTCCATGGATCAAATAAGCTATCAAAACCGCGAGAACGTGTAATGCCATCTAAAGATTGTTGGACAGTACCAGCAACAGGAACCAAGGTTAAAGCATTTCCTCCTCCAGTAATTGCATCATTTGCAGCAGCTCCACCCATTCCTCCGCCCCCACATTTATAATTACTTACGCTGCCTGTACATGATCCTCCGCCATATCGCATACTGCCACCACCACCATCAGAAACACCGGATGCATTTTGAGCAGCAGATCCTCCACTGCCACCCGTGCCATATGGACTACCACAGCCACCCCCTCCACCACAACACGCACCTTGTTTGCTTACAATACCCGCACCACCAGCTCCCCCGGGCCAGTTTATCGTTCCACCGTTAGCAGTTCCTCCAGCTCCCCCAGCAGCTGTTCCAGCAATGCCTATCCCAGCGCCTCCTAGACCACCGCCAGCAGTCATAGCAATACTACGAGCCGAACATGTAATAGAAGAAGCGCCTCCAGGGTTTCCTGCCGTTCCACTTGTTAAGGCCGTTCCGGAAACTCCAGCTCCTCCAACCCCAACAACAATGGTTAAAACATCGCCGGTTATAAGCCATTTTTCATCTTCACAAAAAGCACCGCCGCCTCCACCCCCGGCAGCAGACGTACCCGCTGTTCCGCCTAATGCAGATGCCCCTGCTCCACCAGCGCCAACTGCGGTAAGACGATATTTACCTGTTAAAGGTACCGTATAGGACACAGAAGACGGAAAAAATACAGGTAAATTATTTCTCTGTCCTGGTAAAAATTGGCCTATATTACTCATTAGGAAATCCTCTCGACTGTTACTATTCCAAAACCGCCATTGGCCTGTTGGACACCAACTTGCAATGCTACAAAACCTCCAGACCCTCCTCCTATAAACGCTGGCATTCCACCATTCGCTGATGTGTTGCTGTACCCTCCACCTGTACCGCCTCCAACAGACTTCGTGGTGTATCCAATCATAGAGCCTGTTGCTGCACCAGTTCCTCCTCCTGGACCAGCTGCTTGAAGATTTGTGGCTGTAATACCTGCTTGCGTACCGCCTCCAGTCAGTGCCCTCCATAAATCAGCAAAATCGTCAAAAGCGCTTACTCTAGTTAAGCCATCTAGAGACGGAGAAGAATAATTGACCACATAACCTACTTCATTAGGTCCTGAAGTGGCAGAACCATCCGCAGCTTGCCCACCCATACCACCTCCGCCCCCATAAGTAGTATTGACTGTGGAATTGGCGCCCTTAAATCTAACCGACCCCCCCCCTCCTAAAACATAACTATTATTTGAGGGTGCTATTGCATTGCCACCAGCCCCTCCTGTACCAAACGGTCCGCCCATGCCGCCTCCACCCCCACATGCGCGGGATGAAGTCGAAGAATAAGTAACGGCATAGCCTCCGGCACCACCTGGGCTATTGATATCGCCACCCCCGGCTGTACCTCCTGCTCCACCCGCGGCTGTCCCCGCTGTGGATACTATACCTTGTCCACCCTGTCCTCCACCGGCTGCTATGGCAAGATTTCGAGCGCTGCATATAACTGTTGAATCACCACCGGCCCCACCATTGCCATTTGGTGCGGATGTACCAGCGGTCGCTCCTGTTCCAGATGCTCCCACGGTAATTGTTAAGACATCTCCAGATAGCATATATAATTCTTTTTCAACAAAACCGCCGCCGCCACCTCCTCCAGCCCCAAGATTTTGTGAACCAGCAATATAAACAGCAGCTCCACCGCCGCCTCCACCTCCAGCAGCAGATATACGATACCGTCCTGAATATGGAATCGTAAAAGAAGTACTATTGAGAAAGATCAATGGAATATTATTTCTCACGGCTGGCATAAAGTTAGTAAGATAGCTCATTACTTTATCCTCCAGCCATTTGTAGCATCCTGGTAAATAAGACTGAAAGCAGCATATTGTATATTGACAGTCATATCTTCAGCGACACTCATAATATTTGAACCGTTACGTCCTACTGTTAAATTATTAGAGTTAAATCCTCCTTCGCCATCAGCTATTCCGACTTCATCACCTATGGATGGACCTGATGGAAGTGTTAAAGTCAAGGCCCCATATGTGGTTGTCCTGCACATGTAACCGTTAGATTTGGTGACTGTGCCAGATGTACCAAATGTCTGCCAGGTTAATCCCGACCCAATGCCTGATGTACCGGAGGTGCCTGATCCACCAGGGTCTCCTTGATTGCCCTTCGCCCCAGATGTGCCCGATGATCCAGATGATCCAGATGATCCCGAAGATCCAGCTACACCTGATGTCCCACTGGTACCTGAACTGCCATCAGACCCTGAAGTGCCCGATGAGCCTGATGTGCTCGAAGTACCGGAAGAGCCCGAAGTGCCACCTATACCACTTGTACCCGAAGAACCCGCTGTGCTACTGGTACCTGATGACCCCGAAGTGCCAGAGGAACCTGGTAAACCAACGCTGGAAGTGCCCGAAGAACCACTAGTCCCGGCATTGCCCGATGTTCCTGATGATCCAGAGGTACCATCAACGCCAGATGTGCCTGATGTACCTGACCCACCACTTGTACCGGATGTACCGGAGGTGCCCGATATGCCTGACGTTCCAGATGATCCAGAGGTACTGGATGATCCAGAGGTACCACTTGAACCTGACGTTCCTGATGCGCCCGTACTGGAAGTCCCAGACGAACCACTGGAGCCATCGTGACCAGATGTACCGGACGATCCTGAAGAGCCTGAAGTTCCAACTGAGCCGGATGTACCAGATGAACCACTGGAGCTACTTGAACCTGACGTCCCAGAAGATCCTGATGATCCAGAAGTGCCAGCTCCACCCGAGGTACCGCTTGTGACACCTGTTCCTGAAGTGCCACTTGTTCCAGTCTGCCCAGATGTCCCGGATGTGCCTGATGTGCCTGTAGATCCCGACGTACCACAAGATCCTGAAGAGCCAGAACTTCCAGATGATCCAGAAGATCCTCCAGTGCCCGAGGTGCCTGACAACCCAGATGTCCCAGAAGAACTTGAAGTCCCGGATGTGCCTCCCGTCCCTGTGGACCCGGATGATCCTGAACTACCTGAAGTGCCCGAACTGCCAAAGAACGTTCCATCTAAACCTGATGTACCACTAGTACCGGATGAGCCTGTTGATCCGGATGTGCCTCTTGTTCCACTTGAACCAGACGTACCAGACGACCCAGAAACCAACATAGTAACATTGATAGGAATACTTTTGGAAATTGTAACGTCTATCGGATTGTCAGCTATAACATTCGCAATAATGTCTGGCATATTAACCTGCTATGAATGTTTCTAAATCATCGCAACGGTTTATCCAGCCATGCAAATATTTCTGCATCTCTGGCCTAGCAACGGCCCTCATTTGATAAAAAGTCCTTCTAGCTTGCAATAAATCATTCCATGTTTTGATGACAGGGTTTGCCAACCAGGACATGGTATGGCTGAGGCCTGGGTTAACAGCACACTCAAAAGCCACCATATCAAAATTGTCATCAATACCTTTGGCAACCGGCATCCAATAACCTACCCGATATATTTCCATAGCTTGGTTAATGGTCAGGTTGGCAACATCTACATCGGGATGATGATGCTGGCTGATACCATATTTAGTTACACCTCCCGGATCATTGGGATCATATGTAACCTGAGCGCCACCTTCATGCTGTAAAGTAAAAGGAATAATTTTTTCAAAGCTCATTTCAGTACCCTCACAGATTTAATGCAACCCTTGGGAATATTAAAAGGGCTGCCAAATAAAGTACAAAATTCATCAGTCATGGAAATGGCACCGTATGTATAAATATAATCTTTTGTCTGGTCCCAAAAGATACCGACTGTGCGTATCTTCATTTGTCCTGCGTCATGCTCATCCAACCACCCACTGGTTTTAGGCGACCACGCATCAAGCCAAATAATTTCAACAACGTCGTATCGCTTTAATCGCTTAAACAGGATCATTAAGCAGCACCTGTATAAGTAACCTTGCCCCGATCATTATGTTCATGATGGAAATGATGCTTCCACAATTGCTCATGTTCAGCTGCCGATAACTTACACCATTCGCTTAAAGACTGGTTCATAGCTTCATGGTTTGCAGTATTAAGAGCGTCTGTCTTCTCGATGGATTTTAAGAGAAGATTATGTTGCGCTTGCTTTAGAGCATCGGACGTTGTAATATGCCTTTTAATGACATTCGTTATAAACCAGCCAACGGCAGGAACGAGGATAATGGTTAGAAATAAATTCCATGTCATTAGAGGATGAAAAGCGACTGTACCATTTACAATTTGAGTAGCTCCGTTAGCCACGGTTGCTGAATCCATAACTATTTACCTTGACCCTTTTTTAGAC
>Ga0335079_10004424_pt1 | contig 16177 bp, 12 predicted proteins | sample Lox_Sample_33_FD_206719 | JGI IMG/M metagenome (GOLD analysis project Ga0335079, IMG submission 206719) | Soil microbial communities from Loxahatchee National Wildlife Refuge, Florida, United States - Lox_Sample_3.3 | ecosystem: Environmental > Terrestrial > Soil > Wetlands | place: USA... | reverse complement strand
CGGAGCTGAGCGGATTCGCGTCGGCTTCCGGGAACGGCATCGAGTCGCCGAAGGGATTCGCGTCGAGCCGCGGCTCGGGCTCGGCGACGGGAATCGGCACTTTCTTCGTGCCGGCGACGGTCTTCGGCTTCGCGTGGTGCTTCGCCGGTTTTTCCGGCTTCTTCCGCTCGATCGGCTCGCTTTTTCCTTTGAGCCGGTTGTAGAGGTGCTTGGCGGTGATCTTCGAGACGAGCTTGAACGTCTCCATCACGCCTTCGCCTTTGATCGCCGACGCTTCCTGGTAGGGATAGCCTTCGAGGCCGAGCTGCTCCTGCAGATCTTCGACGGGGAGAACGCCCGGGATATCGCGCTTGTTGAACTGAACGACGATCGGGGTGTCGTCGGGATCGATCGAGTTCTCCCGCATGTTTTCGAGAAGGTTCGCGAAGCTTTCGCGATTCGATTCGACCATCGACGGCTGCGAATCGGCCACGAACACGATCGAGTCGGCGCCCTTGAGCACGAGCTTGCGGGTCTCGTTGTAGAAGACCTGGCCGGGGACCGTGTAGAGCTGCATCTTCAGATTGAAGTTGCCGACTTTGCCGATGTCGACCGGGAGCAGATCGAAGAAGAGGGTGCGATCGGTTTTCGTCGCCAGCGACAGCATCTTTCCCTTCTGTTTGGGATCGAGCTTGTCGAAGATGACCATCAGATTGGTGGTCTTTCCGCAGAGGCCGGGACCGTAATACACGATCTTCGCGGTCATCTCGCGCGTCGCGTGATTGAACAGGACCATCCGACGAGAGTATCGCATAATCGCCGGCGCCATGGACGACGCGCCGGTCGAGGTTCCGATCACCGATTCGATCGACCTGCATCCATTCCGGCCCGATGAAGTGCGCGACGTCGCGCTCGAATATCTGCGCGTCGCGCGCGAGCGGGGATTCCGCCAGGTGCGATTGATTCACGGCCGCGGCACCGGCATGCAACGCGCAAACATTCAGTCGATGCTGCAGTCCCTCGACTACGTTGAGAATTTCTGGGACGACGCGCACCTCGGAGCCACCGTTGTAGTGATCAGGACTGAGGACTTAGGACTGAGGACTTAGTATCTACGGCGTGTGGAGCGTTTTCGACCGAGGGACAATATCGGCATGAAGGTCGAACGCTTTGAAGATTTGATTGCCTGGCAAAAAGCCCGAGTGCTCACCCGCGAGGTTTATGTGCAAGCGATGCGAGGAAAGTTCGCTGACGATTACGTTCTCTCCAAACAGATCAGGAGCGCAGCGCTTTCAGTTTCCTCGAATATCGCTGAAGGTTTTGATCGCGGGAATCGAAATGAATTCACACAATTTCTTTCGATTGCAAAAGCGTCGTGCGCCGAGGTCCGCAATCATTTGTACGTCGCTGCGGACGTGGGATACATCGACGAGGCGACAGCGACAGCGCTTATCACCAAAGCGAACGAAGTCGCACGAATCGTCACCGGGCTGCGTACGGCGGTCGCAAAGCAGCGGAACCGCCCCACTAAGTCCTCAGTCCTGAGTCCTGAGTCCTTATGACTACGCTTGCAGAAGAATTGAGCCGCGTAAAAACGTACGAGTATTCTGCGGCGGACGTCGAGCAGTTCGAGGCGCTGCACGAGGAGATCCGCGCGCTCAAGAAAGAGCGCAACGCGGTGATCGTCGCGCACAACTACTATCGCCCCGAGATTCTCAAGGTCGCCGATTTCGTCGGCGACTCGCTCGAGCTCGCGCTGATGGCATCGAACGTCAAGGATGCCTCCGTCATCGAATTCTGCGGCGTGCACTTCATGGCGGAGACGGCGAAGATCGTCAATCCGTCACGCACCGTGCTGCTGCCGAATCTTCTCGCCGGATGTCAGCTTGCCGATTCCGCGCCGGCGGAGGATCTCAAAGCGCGCATCGAGCAGCTGAAGAAGACGGATCCCGATCTCGCGGTGGTCAGCTATGTCAACACGACCGCCGCCGTGAAGGCGCTCTCCGACATCATCTGCACCTCGGCGAACGCATCCAGGGTCGTGCGATCGCTCCCGAACAAGAACATCCTCTTCGTTCCCGATCGCAATCTCGCGAAGTTCGTCGCCGGGCAGGTGCCGGAGAAAAACATCATTCCATGGGAAGGCTTTTGCTACGTGCACCAGCAGATCACGCCGCAGGAAGTGCGGAGGATCCGCGAAACGAATCCCGATCTCGTCGTGCTCGTTCACCCCGAGTGCCGGCCGGACGTCGCCGCGCTCGCGGACGCGGTGCTGTCGACCTCCGGCATGGTCCGGTACGCGAAGGAAAAGCCGGCGAAGCGATTCCTCGTCGTCACCGAGTGCGGTCTCTCCGACCGTCTGGCCATGGAAGTGCCCGACAAAACGTTCGTCAAAGGCTGCAAGCTCTGCACGTTCATGAAGGTGACGACGCTCGACGACGTGCGCGATTCGCTCAAATACATGCGGTACGAAATCGAGGTGCCCGAGGACATCCGCGTTCCCGCCGAGCGCGCGCTGCGGCGGATGTTCGACGTGGTGTGAGGCCCGGCGTCAGCCGGTCGGCCGGCCAAAGCGGCCCGCACACCCCTATCGGCAGATCAGCTGATACACGCCGATGACGTCATCGTGCACGTCATCGAGATCCGCTTTCATCCTGCCGATCGTCGTCTGAAATTCGGCGTTGGTCTGAAGCGGCTGCATCCACGGATGCTTCACCCAGGTGTACCAGCCGTGATCGCCGAGCGCCTGCGCGCGATCGACCCACGCGAGCGCGTTCGCGGTGTCGCCGATCTTCGCATAGCAAAACGCCTGGCGCATTGCTGCCCAATGGTTCTTCTCCGCGTCCGGTTCGAACGATTTGAGCGCGTCGATCGCCGCGGCTTTGTCGCCGTTCGCCGCCGCAATCTCCGCCCGCAGGCTCTTGCCGAGGTACGTGTTTGGATTGAGCTGGAGGACGCGGTTCGTCTCCTCGGTCGCCGCGGGCAGGTTGCCCATCAGGATGTCGGCGACGGCGCGGATGTCGTGGCCGGAGACTTCCGTTTCCGGCGATTGCAGCGCCCACTGCGCGTTCTGCATCGCCCCTTCGGGATCGATGGAGTTCACGTACCAGTAGCCGCGCGATTTCGCGTCGTTCGAATTCGGATCGATCCGCACCAGCCGGTCGCCGACGCACTGCGCCTTTTGCAGCTCGCCGATCGAGACGAAGTAGGTGGTCATGCTGTTGAGCGCGTGCGGATCGTTCGGATTGAGGCGCAGCGATGCGAGGTCTTCGCGCACCGACTCACGGTAGCGATCGGGGAAGCGCACGAACGCACGCGCGAGCGCGAGGTGCGCCGCCGCGAGATTGGGATCGAGACGTACCGCCTGGCGCGCGTACCACTCGGTCTTCTGAGCGATGTCCGGCTCGGTGTCGAGCGCGCGCGCCTGGCCTAACGACAGCTCGATGGCCAGATCCGCGTACGCGGCGGCAAAATTCGGATCGAGCGCGATCGCGCGCTTCAGCGCCGCGATCTCCGCGCGATGCTCGGCTGGCACGAGGCTGCCCGTCAGCGCGCGCGCTTTCAGGAACTCCTCGTACGCTTTCGGATTCTGCGAGCGCGGCTCCGACGCGTGGCTGACCGGCTGCGCACCGAGCTTCTGAGTCAGCGCGCTCACCGTTCGCGCGGAGACCTCGTCGATGAGGTGCAAGAGATCGTGGCGGCGGCCGTCGATCGTGTCCGCCCAGACGTTGTAGCCCGTTCGTGCATCCGTCAGCTGCAGGTTGACGCGCACGAGATCGCCCGCGGCGAGAAAGTGTCCCTGCAGCACGCCGTCGACGTGCAGCTTCTGTCCGGCGGTCTTCGCGTCCACCGGCTTCTGCGAATGAAAGGCGAGGACCGCGGACGTGGGCCGCACTTGCAGCGAGGAAATCTGCTGCAGGTTCGTCGTCAGCGCATCGGCGAGGCCGACCGAGAGGAATTCGTCCCTCGTCGTCGTCCCGATGTTCGAGAGCGGGAGAACGGCGAGCGAGCGAATCGGCGGCAGCGGCGCGGGCGCAGCGGTCGTCGTGGCAGGAACATTCGATGAGCGCTGCGCGAAGAAGATGGCAATGACGATGATCGCTGCCGATGCGGCGAGGACCGCCACACGGATCCAGTTCACGCCCGGCTTCGTCCGGCCGATGAGGCTCCGCGAATGCGAGATCGAATGCTTCGCGGTGACGGTCGTGAGCTCCTCGAGATCGTTGAGGAGGTCGCGTGCGCTCTGGTAGCGATCGGCGGGCTGCTTCTGCAGCAGCTTGCCGATCATCCGCGCGGCGGAGGGAGGGAACGTCGGATCGACGGGAACGAACGGCTCGGGCTCGGCGTCGCGGACTTTTTCGAGCACCATGAGCGGCACGTCCGAATCGAACGGCAGATGCCCCGTTGCCATCTGATAGAACACGACGCCGACGGAAAAGAGATCGCTCCGCTCGTCGGCGGGTTGACCGCGCGCCTGCTCGGGCGAGAGGTAGTGCAGCGTTCCGAAAAACTGGCCGGTGGCCGTCTCGATGGTCATCGGCACGTCGCGGTGGAGCGCCTTCGCCAGACCGAAATCGAGAATCTTCACGTGACCGTCCGGCTCGATGATGATGTTCGCCGCTTTCAGGTCGCGATGGACGATCCCACCCTCGTGCGCGGCGGCAACGCCCGCGGCGATCTGTTTCGCAATCTTCAGGAATTCCGCCGTCTCGAGCCGGACCGACCGCAGCCGCTGCGAGAGCGTTTCGCCCTCGCAGTACTCCATCACGATGAACGGGATGCCGCCGCTTTCGCCGACTTCGTAGATCGTGGCGACGTTCGGATGGCGGATTGCCGCCGCCGTCCGCGCCTCGCGCAGGAATCGCGCGCGCCGCTCGTCCGTTCCGACGTCCTCGGCGTGCAGGACTTTGAGCGCGACAGGGCGGTCGAGGCGCGGATCGCGCGCCAGGTAGACTGTCCCCATCCCGCCCTTGCCGAGGACCCGGAGAACTTCGAAGCGATCGAACGACTGCGGGACTGCGCTCATCGGCCCGGAGGCGATTCTACAATGGGGTCGTTCGTGGTTCGTGATTCGTGGTTCGACAGACACGAAGCACAAGGCACGAACCACGAACCGAGACAATGCTCGAACTGATCGAAGACCGCATTCCATCCGCCGGCATTGGCGCGACCGTCGACGAGCTCATCGACCTCTACGGCGGTGCCCTTCAGTCCTCGGCCGAGCAGCAGCGGCGCTTCGTGCTGCCGCTGCGCCGTGGAGTCCCGGTCGCGGGCGGGATCGAGTGCACCGTTTCCTGGGCGGTCGAGACTGGCGATGAAGCGACCGTGACGCTGACCTGCGATCGCGAAGTGGACGCGCCGAAGTGGCAGCGCGTCGCGCTCCTCGTCGTCGGTGTGATTGGCGCGATGCTCTTCATGCTCTGGCCGTTCTTCGGCACTGCGGGAAACCAGATGGGCACGCTCGCGTGGGTGGGCGGCTTCGTCGCGCTGGCTGTCTACTTCATCACGCTCCGCCGCACCTCGGGAGGGATCGCGCACGATTTTCTGCAGCGCCTCGCGCGGCGGCAGCGCGCTACAGACGATCGGTGAGGATCGTCTTCGCGATCGTTGCCAGCTGCATGTTCGACGTGCCCTCGTAGATCTTGCCGATCTTCGAGTCGCGCCAGAACTTCTCGACCGGGTACTCCTTCGTGTATCCATTCCCGCCGAACAGCTCGACGGAGACCGACGTCACGCGCTCGCACACCTCGGACGAAAACAGCTTCGCCATCGCCGCTTCCCGCAGAAACGGTTTGCCCGCGTCTTTGAGCCGCGCCGCGTTGTAGACCATGAGCCGCGCCGCTTCGAGCTGCGTCGCCGCGTTCGCGATCTGAAACTGGATTCCCTGGAAGTCGGAGATCGGCTTGCCGAACTGCCGCCGATCCTTCGAGTAGGCGATCGCGTACTCGAGCGCGCCGCGCGCGACGCCGATCATCTGCGCGCCGATGCCGATACGCCCCTCGTTGAGCGTCTCGATTGCGATCTTGTAGCCCTTGCCGACTTCGCCGAGCACGTTTTCGCGCGGGACGCGGCAGTCTTCGAGGATCAGCTCGCAGGTCGATGATGCGCGAATGCCGGTCTTGTCTTCCTTCTTGCCGATCGCGAAGCCGGGAAAATCGCGTTCGATGATGAATGCGGTGATGCCTTTGTAGCCGGCGTCGGGATTCGCATTCGCAAACACGATGAATACCCCCGCCTCGGCGGCGTTGGTAATCCATAGTTTCTGGCCATTCAGCACCCAGTGATCGCCTTTGTCCTCCGCGCGTGTACCGAGAGCGAACGCATCCGAGCCGGAGCCGGCCTCGGAGAGTGCGTAGGCGCCGACGGTGTCTTTGGCGAGCATCGGCAGGTACTTCGATTTCTGATCGTCGTTGCCCCACCGGAGGATCGCGTTGTTTACGAGCGTGTTCTGCACGTCGACGAGCACGCCGCAGGACGCGTCGACGTGAGAGAGCTCCTCGACGACGAGGACTGCGGTGAAGAAGGTCGCACCCGCGCCGCCCCAGCGGTCGGGCACCTCGACCCCCATGATGCCGAGCTCGAAGAAGCTGGAAATGAGGTCCTTCGACATCTTCGCGTCGTGATCCATCTCATGCACGAGAGGACGGATTTTCTCGATGGCAAAGTCGCGCACCGTCTGCTGGAACATCTGCTCTTCTTCGGAGAGGGAGGTGAGGGGTGCGCCGGGTGTGATTTCAACTGCCTGGGCGGTCATGGCGGCAGATTATAGGACTGAGGACTGAGGACAGAGGACCGAGTGGAAAACCTGGCGATGTGACGCTGTTATCGAAGTGTTATCTTCGGCGGGACGGGACTGAGTCCTCAGTCCTCAGTCCTTTTCGCTCGTCACTTCGTATGCCCCCGTGGCGGAATTGGTAGACGCACGGGACTTAAAATCCCGAGATCCGTGAGGGTCGTGCCGGTTCGAGTCCGGCCGGGGGCACCAGCTCGACTCGCAGATCGCGGCAGGCGGTCGTCAACCTATTGACTTTCGCCGTTGATCAACCGAAAATTTCTGTTGATCAACGGTTCGAGTGGTCAACTGCGAACCGCGAACGGGTAGGGAGGGCGTGATGGGTACCTGCGAATACTGCGGCAGCCGATTCCCGCTGACGCGATCCACTCGAAAATACTGCACACCCCGCTGTAAGACGAATGCGTGTCTCGACCGCCATCCGTCCCGCATCCGCGCGGCGGAAGTGAGGGAGCTCTACGCGATGCTCGACGAGGACTTCCGAAGTATCGAGGAGATCCGCGAGCGGCTGCGGAGGATCGTCGCGCCGGGGAGGCCGCCGATCGAGATCGAGTCGATTCCGCCGGAGGCCGCCGATTCGATCTACATCCCGCGGATGGATTGAGCGGAAATGAAAAAGGGCGCCCTTGCAGGCGCCCTTCCGGGGTGGGAGCTAAGAACTCGCCCCCTCAGGTTTACTAGAACAATCCATCGAACGCAGTACCTCCTCCCCCATAAATTTCCGGCGGACCCGCAACCAGCGTCACGTCCATGGCCGTAACCCACCTCACCGTCGTCGCGGACCGGATCGACCGCTCCAACTCGCCCCGGGGTGGAGGGGAGGAGCGGGAACTTGATCACTTGTCAAAAGAGCAAAGGCAGCTTTTGTCGTTCTAACGTTTTGCGACCGCCTTTATTGCAGCCGCGCCACCTCGTTGTGATGATGCGATTTTTCATCTCAAATAGCAATCACAATTTCGTACTGCGTTCATCGACTCATAACCGCAATCGGCATGCCGGTTTCGAGCATTTTCCGTGTGCTACCATTCGGCCTTCCTGGAGTCCTCATCCCGATGAAATCCGCATCCCTTTCTCTGGTCTGCGCGCTAGCGCTCGCGACATCTGTCTCCGCCGCAACGGTCGCTGGCAAAGTCAACTTCGCAACGAAGCGCGGCCAGCACCCCGTCCCGAGCGAGACGCTCGTCCGGCTCGAGCCGGTCAACGTGCGAATCGCCCGTCCGGTGCCGGAAGCCTTTCAGATGGTGACGCGGGGGAAGATGGTCGTCCCTCACGTGCTCGCGATTCCGGCGGGCTCGACCGTATCCTTCCCGAACGACGACCCCATTTCGCACAACCTCTTCTCGCTCTCCTCGGGCAACAGCTTCGACCTCGGCCTTTACCGCAGGGGCGCCGGCAAGTCGCAGCGGTTCGACACGCCCGGAATCGTGAACGTCTACTGCAACGTCCATCCGAACATGTCCGCCGTCATCCAGGTCGTCGACACGCCCTATTACGCGTTCGCGGACGGGAACGGCAACTACTCGATCGCCGACGTTCCCCCAGGACGTTACAGACTTGTCGCATGGAACGAGCAGGGAGGCGAGACAGAATCGCCGATTGACGTGACATCGACGGGTACAGTGAGCGGACAGCTCGCGCTGATGATCGACAGCCGCAACTTTCGCGTCGTGCAGCATCTGAACAAACTCGGCAAACCGTATGAGGCGCCCAGCCTCAGGGACTACTGATTGACCGTTGCCGCGCCGACGACAGAGCCGAAGCTGAAGCGCCCGGCGCTGGAGAAAGCGCGCTTCCCGCTCGTCTGGAAGCTGTTCGGGCTCACCGCGCTGCTCATCGTCATCGTCGTCGCGATTGCGGTCGCCATCACGATCTCGCGCGCCAACGCCATTGCCGAGAATACGGTCAACACTTCGATCTCCAACGCCGCGCATCTGTTCCGTGAGTTCGAGCGGCAGCGCGCCCTGCATCTTTCTCTGCCCGCGGAGCTCCTCGGCAACGATCCGAAGTTCGTGGCCTACATTCAGGATGCGATGTCCGGCACGCCTGCACCGGCTGCCGCGCCGGGCCAACCCGCTCCTCAGCCGGTCGTCGATTTCGTCAGCATTGCCGATCAACTCGAGCAGCGGCGCCAGGCGTTCGGCAGCGATCTCATCATTCTTCTCGACGATCAGGGACGTCTCGTGGCGCGCACCGATCAGCCGACGCTCAACAACGCGTCGCGCGAGGACCTGTACGAAGCATCGCCGATCGTAAAGAAGATCGTCGACGACGCCTCGGTGGAGGTGACGACCGGAGTCCTTCCGCTCGGCAAACAGTTGTACCAGGCCGCCGTCGCGCCGATCGGCGCCGGCGCGAACAACGTGCGCGTCGGCTACCTCGTGAACGGGCTGGCCATCGACGACACCTTCGCCAACCGCATTGCCGAGGCGACGAATGCCGGCGTGATTTTCGTGTCGCCGGCCTCGCTTGCACGATCGACCAACGCTCCGGCCTTCACGATGCAGCAGATGACGGGCGTCGACAAGATCCTGAAAACAGGCAAGCCCATGCCTCCGTCGCGCCTTCAGGTCGAGCGCAACCGCTACATCATGACCGGCGAGCCTCTCAAGAGCGAGGAGCAGACGGTCGGCGCCGCGGTGTTCGTGCGCTCGCTCGATGTCGAGCTCGCACCGTTCCGTAAAATCGAGAACGCTCTGCTGATCGGCGGCGGCGTCGCGCTGCTGCTCGCGTTCATCCTCTCGTGGCTGATCGCGAAGCGCGTGACGCGTCCGATCGAGCAGCTCGCCGGAATCGCGCAGGCAGTCACGGCCGGCGACTACGGAGTCCATCCGAATATCAGCCGCTCCGACGAAGTCGGCATCCTCGGCCGCTCGTTCGCGAAGATGATCGTTGCCCTCCGCGACAAAGCGGAGCTCGAAGAGTTGTACGAACAGATGGCCGCGCGATCGCAGGAACGAGAAGCCGCCGCGGCGGCGTCGGCGCGGCCGGTCGAGGTGGCGAAGCTCGACGAAGGAACGGTCGTCGTCACCGACCTGCGCGGACTTCCGCCGGTGGGCGGCGATCCCGCGGAGATGATCGCCGCCGTCAATCGCGTCATGCATCTCCAGGAAGCGGAGGTCGCGCGGCAGGACGGCGAGGTGCGGGAGGTCGAAGGTCATCGCCTCGTCAGCATCTTTCGCGGCGACCGCGGCGTGCTGCACGCCATCCGTGCCGCGCGCGCGATCAACGAAGAGCTCGCGACGCTCAAAGACGCAACCATGACGATCAGCGTCGGCATCGCGACGGGTCAGTTCGTCACCGGATCCGTCAGCTTCGACGGCGAAGGCGGACTCGCGATCCTCGGCAACGCGCCGATGCTCGCGGGCGTGCTCGCGTGGCACGCTCCGAACGGACACGCGTACATCTCCTACGAGACCGCGCAGGCCGCGGGAGGCGAGATCCTCAGCGGCTCGTCCCGCGAACAGGTGCAGTTGAAATGGCTGCCGCAGCCGCTGCCGGTCGCCTCGATGCCGCTGTTGAGCATCACCACCGGCGTGATGCGCTCGATCGGCGCAACGACGAGCATTGCTACGGTGCGCATGGGCGCGACGCAAGCGGGCGCGACCGCGCCGGGGGGAGGCGTCGCCGAGCTCGCGCCCGGGTCGCTCTTCGCCAGCCGCTATCGCATCGAGCAGATCCTCGGCCGCGGCGGAATGGGCATCGTCTACAAAGCGATCGACACGCAGCTCGACGAGCCGGTGGCCATCAAGACGCTGCCCGGCGACGTCATGACACGATCGCCCGAAGAGCTGGAGCGGTTCAAGCGGGAGATCCGACTGGCGCGCAAGATCACGCATCGCAACGTTTTGCGCACCTACGATTACGGCGAGGCCGAGGGCGTCTACTTCATCAGCATGGAAGCCGTGCGCGGCTACACGCTCGCCGAGCTTCTCGACGAGGCGCCGAATCACCGGCTCGCTCCGCGCGTGGCACTCGGAATCTCCCGGCAGATCTGCCGCGGACTGCAGGCGGCGCACGAGCAGGGCATCATCCATCGCGACATCAAGCCGCAGAACGTGCTGATCGATCACAAAGGCGAAGTCAAGCTGATGGACTTCGGCATCGCTCGCGTCGCCGAAGCCAAAGAGGGCATGACCCAGGCGGGGCTGATCGTCGGCACGCCGCATTACATGAGCCCCGAGCAGGTGCAGGGCAAACAGCTCGACGCGCGCAGCGACGTCTATTCGATGGGCGTGCTGATGTACGAGATGCTCGTCGGGGCCAAGCCGTTCACCGCGCCGTCTCTCACCGCGGTGCTCACGGCGCACGTGACCGAGACGCCGAAGCCACCGATCGAACAGCGCCCCGAGATCGGCCGCGAGGTCAACACGATCGTCGTCCGCTGCCTGGCGAAAAATGCGAAGGACCGCTACGCCGATGCCGGCGGCCTTTTGCACGATCTCGATCAGGTGCAGGTGGCGTCGGCAGCCGCAGCCGCCTGAAGCTGCGAAGCGGCGGATATCCCCGGACGCTGCGCGTCACTTCCAGAGCGCGTCGAGCAGCGGCACCTTGAAATAGAAGCGCCCGACGCGGAGCGCATTCTGCTCGCCGGCGCTGCTCGCGACGAAGCTCTTGACCCACACCACCGGCATCTTTTTGTAACGTGAGAAGTTGATCTCGACGTAGATCGGCGTGCCGGGGATCGAGCGCAGCGCATTCGCCGTCAGCGGCGCGATGCCGCGCACGAAACCGTCGATCAGGTTTTTCAGCTGCGCGTTCGCCGGCACCGCATGGCTGGTCCAGATGTCGATCCACGCATCGGGACCGTAGATCAGACGATACCGATCGGCGCTCATGCCGCCGACGGTGCCGGCGACCGGCGGCGCGATCGGCGGGGCTCCACCTTCGTTGACGTCGACGTGCGCCATCTTCTCGAGCGTCTCCGCAAACTGCATCACCGGCACTTCGGTGTACATGCGCGCGTACGGATTCTCGACCGTGACCGTCGCGCCATCGAGGCTGAATCCGTTGAGCCACATCGAATCGGCTCGAACGCCGGCCGGGTAGACATGAAGGGTGACGACGCCGAACTTCTTCAGCAGGGGAAACGGCGCGGCGGGATTCGCTTCGAGCTGCAGGTGATAGGGGAGAACCGTTGCCGACGCGAGCAGGAGAGCGAGGAGCATTGCGCGATTCTATTGAATTTCGAATGTCGAATTTCGAATGAAGAATTGAGAATCCTCGGTGCGCCAATTCTGAATTCTTCATTCGAAATTCGACATTCGAAATTCACAAAAAGGGCGGCTGAATCGCCGCCCTTCAATGTTCGTTGTGAACGTGTTTAGAACGTGGAGTCGAGGAACGGCCGCAGCTTCTTCGACCGCGACGGGTGCCGCAGCTTTCGCAGCGCCTTCGACTCGATCTGCCGGATGCGCTCGCGCGTGACGTTGAACGAGCGGCCGACTTCCTCGAGCGTGTGCTCGGAGCCGTCGCCGACGCCGAATCGCATCTTGAGCACCTGCTCCTCGCGCGGCGTGAGCGTACGAAGAACCTTGTTCGTCTGCTCTTTGAGATTCGCGACGATCACGTGGTCGATCGGCGAGATCACGCCGCGATCCTCGATGAAATCGCCAAGATGCGAGTCTTCCTCTTCACCGATCGGCGTTTCGAGCGAGATCGGCTCCTGCGCGATCTTCATGATCTTGCGCACCTTCGCCACCGGCATGTCCATCCGCTCGGCGATCTCCTCGGCCTGCGGTTCGCGGCCGAGCTCCTGCACGAGCGCGCGCGAGGTGCGCGTGAGCTTGTTGATCGTCTCGATCATGTGGACCGGGATGCGGATGGTCCGCGCCTGATCGGCGATCGCGCGCGTGATCGCCTGGCGGATCCACCACGTCGCATACGTCGAGAACTTGTAGCCGCGGCGGTACTCGAATTTCTCGACGGCTTTCATCAGGCCGATGTTGCCTTCCTGAATCAGGTCGAGGAACTGCAGTCCGCGATTCGTGTACTTCTTCGCGATCGAAACGACGAGGCGGAGGTTGGCGACGATCAGCTCCTGCTTGGCCTGATCGGCTTCCTCTTCTCCGGCGCGGATGTCTTTGATCGTCGTGCGCAGCTCGGGGTGCGTGGTGCCATAGAACGTCTCGAGCTCGCGCAGCTTCTCCTGGTACTTCTGCAGGCGGCGGCGATAGAAATCGCGGCGGGTCTTGTCCTTCTCGCGCTTGAGCGCCGCCTCATCCTTCTTGATCATCGACGCGGCCTGCGACAGCTCGCTGTCGATGTCTTTCAGCTTGTTGATCATGCGATTGCGCGTCTGCGGCGTGAAGTCGATCTGCCGCAGCTCGGTCGCGAGATCTTCCTTGAGCCGGTCGATCGTCTTGTTCGTGTTGGCAATCGCGCGCTGGCTGAGCTTCTTCGTCTCGGTCAGCTTCGTCTTGTGGTCCTTGATGCGCTTGTCGAGACGCGCGACCTTCTCGAAGATCCCCATGATGTCGTTGATCTTCGTCAGAGCCGTGGCCGACAGCGTCGCCGCATCGATCTCGTCCTCATCCTCGGGCATGGCGAGATCGATCATCTCTTTGATGACGCGCGTGTCCTTCTTCGCGTTGTCGTAAATCTTGAGGATCTCTTCGAGGATGATCCGGTTCTGGGAGAGCGCCTTGTAGACTTTGCGCTCGCCCTTCTCGATGCGCTTGGCGATGTCGACTTCACCCTGGCGATCGAGCAGCTTGACCGTCCCCATCTCGCGCAGGTACATGCGCACGGGGTCATTGGTCTTGTCAACGATTCCGCTCGACGCCGCGATGATGTCCGCCTGGACCTCCTCGCGCTGGTCCATCTCTTTTTCTTCGATGGTCCCGTCGATGGTCATCGTCCCCTTGCCGGTGGGCGGGGCGAGCTGCTTTTCGGCGTCCTCGACGACGTCGATGCCGAGGTCGTTGAAGCGGATGTAGATCTCGTCGAGCTCCTCGGGAAGGCTCGTGATCTCCTCCGGAAGCACCTCGTAAATCTCGTCGTACAGCAGGTAACCCTTTTCCTTACCGAGTGCGATGAGCTGCTTGACCTCGGCGTACTTTTCTTCGACGGTCAACTCGCCGACCCCTTCCTCGATCTCCGTGGATTCCTGTTCGAGACTCGCACCGCGCAGGCGTGTCGTCATCCCTTCAGTCGCTCCTCACAGCTCAAGTTTGTGACTCGTTGCAAGGCCAATCGCGTAATCGTTCGAGGACGATAATTATTTCAACGCGCTCAACATACGGGACAGTTCGAGCTTCTCGGAGTCGAGACGGCGTTCGCGATCGTGGTCCCCGTCACGGACCGCTTCCTCAATGTCTCGTTGAATTTCCCGTTTTCTCCGTTCGATGTATGCCTTCTGCATCGGCACCAGAACCTCGTCGAATCGGGCGATGGCACCCTCGTCGAGGTCTTCCGTCAGCGTTACTTCGGAGAGCAGGGTCAGCTCGGCCTCGCCCCTAAGATGGGTCGCGATTTCCGAATAATCAATAGGTTGACCAGCGGAAATCACATTTTTCATGATCGAAAACAGCGTTTTGCACGCCGGATCCGTGAACAAAGCTTCATGCAGCGCGGTCAGCTTCTCCCGATCGAGCCTTCCCTGAACCACGGCCGTCAGCACGAATTTCTCGCCGCTCGGCACCGCGCGAGAGCGCTGCCTCTCCGGCTGAGCCGCCGCTTTTCCGCGGATGCGCGACCAGACCGTCTCGAACTCGAGACGAAAGCCGTCGGCGATGCGCTGCGCCGCGTCATTGCGGACCACCGGATCGGACACCGCGTTGAGAAGCGGAACGAATGCTTCGACACGGTCCGACTTCTCGCGCCCGGTCATGTTCTTCACGTCGCCGGCCCACTCGCGGAGCGCGAACTCGAAGATGTCCGTGGCGTTGCCGAGGATCTCGAGGAAGCGGTCGACACCGAATTTCTGGACGAGCGCGTCGGGGTCTTTTTCGCCCTGCAGATCCAGCGCGGAAAGCGTCAGTCCGGCCGCGAGCAGAATCGGCGCGGCGCGCAGCGTCGCGTTCCGGCCGGCGTCGTCGCCGTCGTACGCGATCACGACGCGCGTGGTGTAACGGCGCAGCAGGGAAGCCTGTCCCGTCGTCAGCGACGTTCCCATCGATGCGACCACTCCCGGCACACCGGCGTGATCGAGCGCGATCGCATCGAAGTAGCCCTCCACGAGAATCGCGCGATCGATTCTGCGCATCGCATCCTTCGATCGATGCAGGTTGTACAAGAGGCGCGATTTGTTGAAGAGCTCCGACTCGGGCGAGTTGAGGTACTTCGGATCGCTTCCGTCGAGCGTGCGACCGCCGAACCCGACGAGCGCGCCGGTCTCGCTGTGAATCGGGATCATCAGCCGGTTGCGAAAGCGATCGTAAAAACCGGTGCCGCTCTTGCGCGGCGTGATCAGCCCCGCTTTCTCGAGTCTCTGCTCGCCGTGCTTGCGGCCTAACCGCGTGAGGATGTAGTCCCACTGATCGGGCGCGAAGCCGAAGCCGTACTTCTTGATGATGTCGTCCGGCACGCCGCGCTGATCGAGATAGCTCTTCGCCGCGTTGTCGCCCCAGCCCAGCGCCTGATGAAACGCCTCCGACGCATCGTCGACGACGTCCAGCAGATCGTCCTTGTCGCTCTCCTGCGTCGTCTTTCGCCGGCGCGGCAGCTCGATCCCCACGCGCGACGCGACATGCTCGACCGCCTCGGGAAAGGTGAACCGCTCGGTCAGCGCCAGGAACTTGAAGACGTCGCCGCCGGTGCCGCACCCGAAGCAGTAGAACAGCCCTTTGTCGCGATCGACGTGAAACGACGGAGTTTTTTCGCGATGAAACGGACAGAGACCCTTGTAGCTCTTGCCCGCGAGCTTGAGCGGCGTGACCTGATTGACGAAGTCGACGATGTCGGCCGCGCTGCGCACCTGCGCGATCACGCTGTCGTTGAGGTCGACGAAGGCCATCAGCTATCTCTCACCGGTTGCCGGTTCCCGGTTACCACCAGAACAGAGGCAACCGGCAACCGGTAACCGGCAGCTACTCCTCAAGCACAGCGACAGTCGCACCATCTCCTCCTTCGTTCTCATTCCCGGGCCGCCACGATTTCACCGCCGGATGATTGCGCAGATGATCGCGGACCGCCTTGCGCAGCGCTCCGGTTCCGAAACCATGAATGATGCGAACCGCTTGTTTGCCTTCGAGCAGGGCGCGATCGAGGAACTTGTCCGATTCCTCCAACGCGTCGCCCACTCTTTGGCCGATGAGGTTCAATTCTGCTTGTGCAGGCACGACGTCGCTCGTCCTGAGCCGCGACGGCGAAGGACCCCCCGCACGTTTTCGCTGGTCCTTCGCTGCGCTCGGGACTTGAAGCGCAACCAAATCTCGAATATCCACCGTCATTTTCTTGCCGCCGACA
>Ga0335079_10004420_pt1 | contig 16182 bp, 18 predicted proteins | sample Lox_Sample_33_FD_206719 | JGI IMG/M metagenome (GOLD analysis project Ga0335079, IMG submission 206719) | Soil microbial communities from Loxahatchee National Wildlife Refuge, Florida, United States - Lox_Sample_3.3 | ecosystem: Environmental > Terrestrial > Soil > Wetlands | place: USA... | reverse complement strand
CGGATCGTCACCCGCGAACCACCCGGCGCGACCGGCGCCCCGCTCGCAAAACCATAGGTGAACACGATCCGTTCAGGGCGGTTCAAATCGAGGACCTCCCCTATCACCTCGACTCCGTTCGGATGCCGGATATAAATCTTCCCGCCCGGACGTGCCTCGATCGTCGAACCAGTGCCCCACCAGGCCGCCCAGCGTGCACTATCGGTGAAATAACGGAAGACCGTTTCGCGCCTGGCCTGAATGGCCACAGTGCGGTCGAGACGATACGGCAGGTTCATGTTGCCTCCTCAAGTCCTCTTATTCTTGGCGCGGCGCTTTCGCGGTTGTGGCCCGCGCCGCGTTTCTTCCAGCTCCGCCGCGAGTTTCAGACGCCAGAGCGCGTCACCCCACATCCGCTCCAGCATCTCCCCGATGGCGCCCAGTGCCTCCCGCCGGGCCCGGTAAAACCGATATTGCTTTTCACTACGTGACTCGACCAGCCCAGCCTCCTCGAGCCGCCGGAGCTGTAGAGAGACCGCACCGAACGTGATATCCGGCATGGCCCGGTGGATCGCTCCGGCACTCAACTCCTCGTGCCAGACCAGCCTCAGAATTTCGCAACGGCGCGGCGACGCAATCGCAGCGAGCATGGCTGGCTCCAGGGCCATGTCTAATTTTAAATAAAACTAAAATAATGTCAAGTCGAAATTAAGGCCGCATGGCCGTTCGAGGTTTCATCCAACCGGGCGCTACTGCCGCAAGTTGGTAAGGTAGCTGTCCAGTGCTCTGGGACAGGTCGTTGTGGCGGCATCGTCTGCTGTCCCAACGCCGGTCTAAGGTATTCTAAAATGAGTCGCCGGATTTCAGCCGCGCCTGGCGCACAATCTTGAGGTCACCATCGTAGCCCATATTTTGAATATGTGAGAACATAGGGCCTTCAAGTTAGCCTCAATATATGGAGGTATTTCTCGCAAATTGCGTGCGAAACCGAGGATCTAAGAAGTTATAGTACATTCTTATTCAGGGATTTTCCGTATTTCATGGTTTTGTAAGTCAACTAACTGAGGGTATTACTTCGAGATATGGTGATGCGGGACACGCTGATAGCGATGAATGACAGAGGCTGATCACGGCCTATCAGAGAAAAACCGAATTTTGGCTCATATGACAGGACGATTGCGCCGGGCATAAATCATATTCGGGGGAATCATGGATCTGGCAATTATTTCTGGCAGTGCCGCCGTACTGCTGATTTTGCTGCTGATGATGCGCAACCGCGGCACGGCGGTCGGGACATCCGGTGCTTCCGGCGCCCCTCTCGAGGTGGAGGATCTGCCGCGGCCGCCGTCGCGGGCCATATTGGGCAGATGTCTCTCGCTAGAAGATATTCGCTTCGCCGCGACCGTCCGATCGCCCGAGGTTCTCCGATTGTTGCTCTGCGAACGTAGGCGCTTGGCCTTGCGATGGCTGAGGCTGACGCGGACAGAGTCTGGCCGACTGCTTCGGTCCCATCTTCGAGCGGCGCGGCACGCTCAGAATCTTCAGCCCGCGCAGGAGTTCCGATTGCTTTTTGATTACACCTCGCTGGTGCTGATCTACCACTTCCTCGCCATCCTGGTCCGCTTCTATGGGCCGATTCGCACCGTGGGATTTCTGCGGTTGGCGCATTCGTTGTCCCATGTGCTGGCAAATCTCGGAGGGCACATTGCGGACACCGTGGTTGAGACGCGCCTGGGCGCAACGTCGGCAGTCGGCGTGCGTTAAAGTGAGTGCATCCTATGAAGACGGATATTCTGGCCGATCGTGATGCCGCCATTCGCGATCTTGAGGATCGGACGCTGGTCAACCTTCAAGGTCATCTGACACGGCTGGTCTATATTTCCTCCACCCGTGACTACAACACTGGCGACTATCAGCACGCGGGGTTGGCCGACCGGTTCGGTCCCGAAACTGCCCAGCGGGCTCTGGAATACTGTCACCGACTCGTATTTGACGAACTGCTCGCCATGGATTTAGCCGAATTGGTGCGCCAGTTGACGCTTTACATCGAAACCACTGGTGCGGAGCGGGAAAAGGTTCTGGACGCCTGGCGGAGGCTACAGGCCTATCGCCTTCTCGTGCCGGCTGAGTGTGATGACCTGACTGCCGACTTGTTCGCATCCAATGTCAAGATTGCATTGGAGGCCTTACGGGCGGAGCCGGGTCCTCCTCAATAACCACGGACCGGTGCAGGCGAGCTCTAAAATCCGTTGCCTTTGTGATTCACTAACGCGAGGAACTCGTCCCGTGTACTCTTGTTTTTCCGGAAAGCGCCGAGCATCGCGCTAGTCATGGCGCCGGAGTGCTGTTTTTCCACTCCGCGCATCATCATGCAGAAGTGCCGCGCTTCACAGATCACTCCCACTCCCACCGGATCGATCGCGTTTTGGATCGTGTGTGCGATTTCCTGCGTGAGTCGCTCTTGAATCTGCAGCCTGCGAGCGAACACGTCGACGACCCGCGGGATCTTGCTCAGACCGATGACCCGGTTCCTCGGCAGATAGGCGACGTGAACTTTTCCAAAAAACGGGAGCATATGATGCTCGCACAAGCTGAAAAACTCGATGTCCTTGACCACTACCATCTCGTCGTACTTCACTTCGTATAGAGCGCCCCGGATGATCTTCTCCGGGTCGATGTTGTAGCCGCTCGTCAGAAACTTCAGTGCCTGGTCCACGCGTTCCGGTGTTCGTAGCAGCCCTTGCCGCTCGGGATTCTCTCCCAGAATCGACAGCATCTGCTTCACCATTGGAGCGAGGTTCTTTTCCTGTTTTGGAGAAATGATCTTCACAACCGCTTTATTCGATTTCATCGGCTTTAATCTCAAAGATGTTGCGCGGAGTCTCCTCGATGCGGATCTTCTCCAGCTTCGGCCATTCGCCCGGGAAGACACTCCGCCAATGCCGCTTTAGCCTGCGGCAGATTTCAATACCGAGGTTTTCCGACGTCGGGACCACCTCGCGGAACGATTCCACCTCGGCGTTCAAGTTGCGATGCTCGAACGGTTTCAGCACCTGGGCGGCGACCAGCCCGTCCAATATTGCCGGATCCGCCGCGCGTCCCGAAGTCTCATCCGCCGGCCCGAGCAGGCTGACCTCGATCTGATAATTGTGGCCATGCCCGTACGGATAGGCGCATTTGCCGTACACCCGCAGGTTTTCGTCCTCGGTCAAATGGGTGGAATGCAACCGATGCGATGCGGCGAATTGGTACCGGCGCGTAACTCGAAACACCCGTTATTCTCCGAGATAGTCTACATACAGATCCGGCGTTTCATAGAGGCGAACAGATTGCAAGTTGCGGCCGCCCCCGTTCAATTCCGGGGATAACCGTCGCCAGATCTCGCGAGCGATGTTTTCCGTGGTCGGAATGATGCGATCAAAAGGCGGTACTTCGCGGTTCAGGAACCGATGGTCGTACGGCTCTACCACCGCGCGATTTAACACATCTTTCAATTGCTTCAGATCCATGATCATCCCGGTCACCGGATCCGGTTTGCCTTCGACGCTCACTTCCAGCACGAAGTTGTGCCCGTGACCGTGCGGATTCGCCGCCATTCCGAACAAATTCACGTTCTCCTGTTCCGATAGGTCCGGATTTCTGCAGACGTGCGAGGCCGAAAATTCCACGCGGCGGGTGATCACCATGGGCTTTTTGGACGCCAGAACCGGTTCTGGAGATACAATTAGATTATAGTTTTCACTATGCAAACCGTCAAAATCAACAGGTTCCTGCGCGCCGGCATTGGCCTGCTGGCGATTGCGCTGGTCTACGTCATCTACAGCGCCGTTCACGAGCGCATCGTGGAGGCCGGTGACCGCGCTCCGGATTTTACTGTCACCACCGATAACGGCCGGTCCGTTTCTGTTTCTCAATTCGGAGGCAAGGTGCTGGTTCTGAACTTCTGGGCCTCCTGGTGCCAGCCCTGCGTCGAAGAAACGCCGTCGTTGAGCGCCTTCGCTGATCAATATCACGACAAGGGTGTCGTCGTGCTGGCGGTCAGCGTTGACAAAGATCCGCAGGCATACCGCAAATTTGTCGAACGCTTCCATCCTTCCTTTCTCACCGCCCGCGATCTGAAGATCCACGAAGATTACGGCACCTTCGTCTACCCGGAATCCTACGTGATTGATACCTCTGGCCGGGTCTTGCGCAAATACGCGGAAGCCAAAAATTGGATGGATCCGCAAACTCTCGCCGATATCAATTCACTGCTCTAGAACATGCGATTCGCAGCCGCCGCCCTCGTGTGCAGCCTCACGCCGGCAGTGTGGGCCTCCTTCGCCGACGACGTGCACGCGTTGGTAGCGCATGGGGATCTTGCGACCGCCGATCAGGCCGTGCAGGCAGCGCGTTCCAAGTACGGGGTTCATCCGGAAATCGCGGCCGCTCTTTCCTGGCTCGCACGCGGCGCCCTCACGGCGAAAGAATTGGACCGTGCCGACGCATACGCGGCCGAAACCCAGAAAATGGCTCTGGCGGCGCTAGGGATGCGCCGGATTGACACCGACCCCTGGCTGCCTACCGCGGTCGGAGCGGCCGTCGAAGTTCACGCCGGAGTTCTCGCCGCTCGAGGAGAAATTCCGGAAGCCCTCGCTTATCTCCGCGACCAGTTAAAAACCTGGAAGGGAACCTCGATCGAGGAGCGGATCCACAAAAACATCAACCTGCTGAGTCTCGAAGGGAAGCCGGCTCCCCCGCTGGAAGGTGTTTCGCTCTCCGCCTTGCGGGGACGCCCCGTTCTGCTCTTCTTCTGGGCGCACTGGTGCCCCGACTGCAAGGCCGATGTTCCCATCATCGCCAGCACGGCCAGGAAATTTGCCCCGCAACGCCTCGCATTAGTCGGCCCCACCCGTCTCTACGGCTATGTTGCCGGCGGAGACCCCGCGCCGCCTGCCGCCGAAAAGCAGTACATCGAGCAGGTGCGTCAAAAGTATTACGCGCCGCTTGGCAACTTTTCCGATCCAGTCAGTGAGGCGAACTTCGCAGCCTATGGGGCCAGCACTACCCCCACGATTGTCTTGATCGATCGCGCCGGAATTGTGCGCTATTACCATCCCGGCGCCGTTACCGAGGCCGAGTTGACCGCGCGTATCCAGGCGGTCCTGCGCTAGAAGATCGCGCAACTTGCGCGGTGTGACGCGAGCCTCGTCCTTTCCTATCAACAACATCGGATTTTTCCACCGCGCAGATTGCGCGGTTGCAAGCGGTTTTACCTCAGTCTCCGAGCACCTTCGCGATCTGCTCTGCATCATTCGGGACCACCACCGGCGCATTCCCGAATGTCGATTCGATGCGGCTCCCATCCGGACCCTGGAGCGCACCCGTATGATACCGGTAGATGTAGTCCGGATCCTTCAGGACGTTGCCCGTGAGTACCGCCACCACGTCCGCCTCACGCGCAATCGTTCCGCTTGCCGTAAGCTTCCGGATCCCCGCCAGAGTCGCCGCGGATGCAGGCTCGCAGCCGATCCCGCTGCGCCCGATCACCGCCTTCGCATCAGCGATCTCCTGTTCCGTCACTCTTTCGACCAGGCCTTCCGACGTGCTCACTTCGAACCGCGCCTTCGGCCACGACACCGGGTCGCCGATTTTGATCGCAGTTGCCAGCGTGTGCGGGTCTGCAACCGCGGCCAACTTCGCCTTTTTGCCGCTCTGCATCAACTCGTAAAAAGGCGCCGCTCCCTCTGCTTGGATGACGGCCAGCCGGGGCAGTCGATCAATCAGTCCCAGTTCCTTCATCTCCCGAAGGGCTTTGCCGAAAGCCGATGTATTGCCTAGATTCCCTCCGGGCAGCACGATCCAGTCGGGCACGCGCCAATCGCGCTGATCCATCAATTCCGTCATGATGGTCTTCTGCCCCTCAATACGAAACGGGTTGATCGAATTCAGCAGGTAAATCCCGAGTTTCTCCGCCAGTTGGCGCACCAGCGCCAGGATCTGATCGAAATTCGCTTCCACTTGCAGCGTGCGAGCGCCGTACTCGAGCGCCTGCGCCAATTTCCCGTAGGAAATATTCCCGTGCGGAATGAAGATGATCGGCTGCAGCCCGGCCGCGCTGGCATACGCCGCCATCGACGCCGACGTATTGCCGGTTGACACGCACGCAACCCGCGTCATCCCGAGTCGCAGCGCTTGCGCAACTCCGCAGGTCATGCCATTGTCCTTGAATGATCCGGTTGGGTTGAAACCTTGGTGCTTGAACGTCACCCGCTCCAACCCGCCGTATTCCGCCGCCTGCTTCGATTCGAGTAGTGGAGTATTTCCTTCGCGCAGCGTGACGACGCAGCTGTAAGAGGAGAGAAACGGAATGAACTCCCGGTATCGCCAGACACCGCTCTGGTCGAGGGGAGCATTGGACGTCCGCCGCTCGCGCCACATCCTCCGAAGCATGGGGGCCGATTGTTCCGGCTGATCGTAGCCCGCTTCCAGCAATCCTCCGCACTGCGGGCAGTTATAGATGACTTCGGTGATCGGAAACCGAGCGCGGCATTTCTCTTCGAAACACACCAGTTCAGCGGACATGAATCTTCATTATAGATTCGGCCGGAACAGTGGCCCAATCACTTCAGGTTGCGGTCGAAGAACTCCAGCATCAGCTCGTTCATCTGATTCGACGCGGCGCCGGTCACGGTGTGCGTCTTCTGCGGATATACCATCAGTTCGAACTGCTTGTCGGCGGCCTGCAGCGCGTTAGCCAACTGGAGCGTGTTCTGAAACAGCACGTTGTCGTCTTCGAAATTGTGCGCCAGTAGAAGCTTCCCTCGCAGATTGGCGGCATGCGGCGCAAGCGCCGTCGCCGCATAGCCATCCGGGTCTTCGCTCGGTAATCCCATGTAGCGCTCGGTATAAATCGTGTCGTAGTTGAGCCAGTTGGTCACGGGCGCGCCGGCGAAGCCGGCGTGAAACACGTCAGCCGCGTTCAGTAGGGCATTTGCAGTCATGAATCCTCCATAGCTCCATCCGGTAATCCCAATGCGCTGGGGATCTGCGAAGCCGAGCGAGACCAGATACTTCACGCCGGCCACCTGATCGGCCAACTCATTGATCCCGAGCTTGTGATAGATCGGCGTCTCAAACGCGTGCCCGCGTCCGGCGCCGCCTCGATTCTCCGCATGCCAGACCACGTATCCGCGATGCGCCAGCACCTGTTCAAGGCCGGCCCCCACCCAGGCATTCCGGACAGGCAGTGCGGCATCCGGCCCACCGTATACCATCACCACCACCGGATATTTTTTCCCGGATTGATATCCCGCCGGCTTGATGAAGAGGCCGTACAATGGTGTCCCGTCTGCCCCTTGGAATCTAACGATTTCCGGCCGGAGAAACTCAAACTCGTCCAATCGGCGATCCGCCTCGCGATAAACCGCCAGTTCCTTTCCATCACCCGAGTGCAATTTTGTCACGGGCGGCGAAGTCAGGCTTGAGATGGTGTCCAGGTAATAGGCGCCAGTTTGCCCCATGGAGATGCTGTGCATTCCGGCTTCTTCGCTAATGCGTCGTTGGTTCGTGCCGCCGACGTCGATCGAGTAGAGTTGTCTTTCCAGATGGGTCGGCTCGCTCGAACTGTAAAATACCCTCCCGCGGGCCTCGTCCACGCCTTCGACAGCGTTCACCTCCCAATTGCCGCGTGTGAGTTGTTTGACATCCTTGCCGTCGTTTGAATACAGGTAGATGTGCCGATAGCCGTCCCGCTCGCTGGTCCAGAGAAAATGCCGGCCGTCCTTGAGAAACTGCAGATCTCCCTTCAAATTGATCCAGTATGGGTCCGACTCGCGAAACAGCGTTGTTACAGATCCCGGTTCCACCTCGATCGCGAACGCCTCCAGCCGGTTCTGCACGCGGTTCGTCCGGATCACGTACAGACTTTTCGATCCCGGCAGCCATCCCACCCGCGCGATCAGGCTCGCGTTGCGCGTATCGCCGACATCAAACCAGTGCGTCGTGCCGCCCCCGGCCTGGACTACGCCCAGCCTCACTTCGGCATTATTCTGCCCGGCTTGCGGATACCGCTGCGGTTCGAATATCGCGTGCATCTTCAGCAGGTCCTCATGCGGAAACAGAGGTTCTCTCGATGTGTCGAACTGAAGATACGCCACCGACTGGGAATCCGGCGCCCACCAGAACGCTGTGCTCAGCCCGATCTCTTCCGGGTAGACCCAGTCGAGCCCGCCATTCAGCAGTGTCGCCGACCCATCAGAGGTCAGCCGCGTCTCTTTGCGCGTCTCGATCTCCAATGTGTACAGATCGGAACCCCTCCGAAATGCGATCCTTTTCCCGTCCGGCGACGGCTTGGGGTCGATTTCGGCGACGTCGGTCTTCGTGATCTGCTCCCATCTTCCATTTCCGGCATGTATGAGAAAGATGTCGCCATTTACCGTCTCCAGGAGGGACTTCCCATCGGGTAACCACTCGATCCCGCCCGTACGAGCGCGGCGATTGATCCACTCCATCGGGCCGTCGGCCGCCGGCTTCGCCGCCGCGGCGTCCAGAGCGTCGAGCGAAACGATCGTCTTCGCTCCCTTCTTTTCCGGCATGTACAGCTTCAGAATTTTGCCTTGTTGGAACACGAAAGTCTTACCATCGGGCGCCCAACGCGCCGCGCCCGGCACGTCGCGCTCTTGAGCGAGTTCGCGCAACGCGTCCAGCGTAATCGGTTTCTTCTGTCCGAAACTGACACCTGCGAACAGCAGCAACAGCGCGAACCTCGACATGGTGTATTGATTCTACCGGGAAATCCGTTCGCTCTCGATATAATTAGTCCATGGCCGAGATCCGGCACTCGGTATGCGCGCTCGATTGTCCGGACTGCTGCGCGCTCCTCGTCAACATCGAGAATGGCCGCGGGGCCCGATTACGCGGCAACCCGGCCCACCCGGTCACGCGCGGTTTTCTTTGCGGCAAGGTGGCGCAATATCTCGAGCGTGAGTATTCACCGTCGCGGTTGTTGTATCCGCAACGGCGAGTCGGGGCTAAAGGCGAGGGGAAGTTTGAGCGCATTTCCTGGGACCAGGCTCTCGATACGATCGCGGCACGGCTTAGCACTGTAGCCAAAGAATACGGCTCCGAAGCCATTCTGCCCTATAGCTATGCCGGCACCATGGGTTTTCTGAATGGCGCCGGCATGGATCGCCGCTTCTTTCACCGGCTCGGCGCATCGCGTCTCGATCGCACCATCTGTTCCACAGCCGGGATGGCGGGTCTCACGGAGGCGCTCGGCGTGCGCTATGGCACCGAGCCCGAGCAGTTCCGGCACGCCCGCCTGATCCTGGCCTGGGGCGCCAACATCCTGGGCACCAACGTCCACCTCTGGCCTTTTATCGTCGAAGCCCGGCGCCAGGGTGCCAAGCTTTACACGATCGACCCATACCGCAACCGCACCGGCGCGCTATCCGATAAACACTTCTTCATTCATCCGGGCAGCGATACGGCGCTGGCTCTCGCGATGATGCACGTCATCATCGGCGATGGCCTATACGATGATGCCTATATCGATTCGCATGCGGAAGGATTCGATGGACTGCGCGATCGCGTGAGAGAGTGGACTCCGCAGCGCGCTGCTGGCTTAACCGGGATCGCGGCGGATGAAATCGTGCAGCTCGCCCGCGAGTACGCCACCACGCGGCCGGCTGCCATCCGGTTGAACTACGGCGTGCAGCGAAGCGAGCGCGGGGCAATGGCTGTTCGCGCGATCGCGCTTTTGCCGGTGCTCACCGGTTCGTGGAAGGACGTTGGAGGCGGGCTGCAATTGACCGTCTCGCAGGCCTTTCACGTGAACCGCGTGGGCCTCGAACGCGCCGATCTCCAGCACAAGTCCCTCGGCCGCGAAGCACGCATAGTAAACATGGCGCAGTTGGGAAGCGCTTTGACAACGCTGAATTCGCCGCTTGTGAAGGCGCTGGTGGTGTATAACTCCAACCCGGCGTCGATCGCCCCCAATCAAAATGCCGTACTGGCCGGGCTGCGGCGCGAAGACTTGTTCACCGTCGTCCTGGAGCAGTTCCAGAACGACACCGCCGATTACGCCGACATTCTGCTACCGGTTACCACGTTTCTGGAACACACCGATCTTTACTTCGCGTACGGGCATTACTATTTACAGCTTGCGCGGCCCGCATTGCCGGCGCCGGGTGAAACGAAATCGAACGTCGAGATCTTCCGCCTGCTTGCCGAGCGCATGGGCTTTGACGATGCCTGCTTCGGCGATTCTGAAGATGACATGATTCGCACCCTGCTCGACACCGGCCATCCTTTCATTCGCGGAATCACTCTCGAGCAGCTCGATCGCGAGCATTTCGTCCGGCTTCGCATTCCCGATCCGTTCCTGCCATTCGCTGAGGGATTCGGTACGCCTGACGGCAAGTGCCATTTCCATGCTGAAACTCTGAACTACATTCCGCCTCTTGAATCGCGTTTGGGACAGGCCTCATTACGCGCGAAATATCCGCTGGAGCTGATCTCGCCCAAAAACGACGACAGCATGAACTCCACTTTTGGTCACCGCGACTCGGTCGATGAGCAGACCGCGGCGCTGGAGATGCACCCCGACGATGCCATGACCCGAAATATCCAGGAGGCCGACCTGGTGCGCGTCTTTAACGACCGCGGGTCGTGCGTGCTGACAGCGCACGTCGATGGCACGGTGCCTGCCGGCGTCGTCAGCACGCGATCGGTCCGTTGGGCGAAACGATCGCGCGACCGGCGGAATGTCAACGCGCTCACCTCCGAGCGGCTGACCGACGCCGGCGGCGGCCCGACGTTCTATAGCTGCCTCGTCCAGGTGGAACGCCTCGGCGACTAGGTGTGGTAGGTCTCTCCGACCTGCCCGGCCATGCCGTCACTGACGCGATTACGCGACGAACCAGACCAAATGTGTCGCGCAGAACGCCAGAGCCGCGCCGATGGCCGCTCCCGCCAGCACGTCGCTTAGAAAATGCATCCCCAGCAGGACTCGCGACGCAGCCACGCTCGCTGCACAAAACACAAGTCCAACTGCGAGTGCTGGATAGAACTGACTCAGAGACACCGCCACCGCAAAGGCTGTGATCGTGTGTCCGGACGGGAATGAGAATTGGTCCGGAGGCAGCAATGTAGCCCAACAGTGGGGTTCAATGGCGCAGGGTCGCTTGCGGCCGGCGAGTTTCTTCAGCCGTAGGAAAAGCGTAATTCCCGCTCCTGCGGCCAGCGCGGCCGCGCCCACCGCCTGAAAGCGCGGTTCGCCGCCGAACAGCAAAATGATCAGCCCCATGCCATACCACAGCCAGCCGTCACCGCCTCGCGTAGCACAGATCATCCAGAGCCGGATCCAGCGCGGCGCCGGCCAGCGGTTCACGCGCCGCATGAGGTTGTGGTCGCGATGACTAATGAACGTGAGCATTTCGGCTCTAGTCATAGTGTCTACGGGGTTCGGCCCTTCCCGCAACCGGCACCCCGCCCCTCATCCTCATTTTGGGCGCGCCACGGCTACAATCGCATGACAACTCGGCAAAACATCTATGAACTTGGATGTTTTAAGTACCATAACCTGTGTTACATGACACAATCGGAATGTTGAAGCGCTTGAATTTCATCTATTTCGACGCGGGTGGGGGGCACCGTGCGGCCGCCAATGCGCTGCGCCGTGTCATGGAAGCCCGGGGGCGGTCGCACGAGATCCGGTTGGTCAACCTTCAGGAAATGCTCGATTCCATTGATATCTTCCGGAAGATCACGGGAATCCGCTTACAGGACCTCTATAACCTGATCCTAAAAAAGGGCTGGACGCTGGGCTCGCCACAACTGACGACGGGCATGCACCTGGTCATCCGTATGTTCCACGCGCAGCAGGTGAAACTACTCGACGCCATGTGGCGCCAAACCCGGCCCGATCTGGTGGTTTCCCTGATACCAAATTTTAACCGGGCGCTCCATGAGAGCCTTCGGCGCGCTTGCCCGCACGCGCCGCTGGTGACTGTCCTCACGGACATCGCGGATTATCCGCCGCACTTCTGGATTGAGCGCCAGGAACAATATTTTATTTGCGGGTCCGACAAAGCGGTCGAACAGGCCCTCGCAATGGGGCACGCCCATTCGAGAGTCTTTGGCGTTTCGGGCATGATTCTGAATCCCGCTTTTTACGAAATCCAGCCTCTGACTCCCGAGCAGCGCGCTGCTGAGCGAGCCCGCCTGGGATTCGACCCGTCGCAACCCGTCGGTCTGGTGCTTTTTGGAGGGCAAGGGTCGGCGGTCATGCTTGAGATCGCGCGGCAGTTGTCGGACCGGCGCCAGTTGCTTCTGATCTGCGGGCACAATCAGAAACTGGCTGCCAAACTCCGCGCGACACCGCATCCGGCCGCGATGTTTGTAGAAGGGTTCACGAAGGAGGTTCCAAAATACATGCAGCTTGCCGACTACTTCATGGGCAAGCCGGGCCCGGGAAGTATCAGCGAAGCCGTGGCCATGCGCCTGCCTGTCATTCTCGAGCGCAATGCATGGACCTTGCCGCAGGAACGATACAACACCGAGTGGGTGAGCGAACAGGGGCTCGGGATCGTCTTGCCAAATTTCCGCCGAATCGGCGAGGCCGTGGATCAATTACTCGAACCTCACGCGTATTCTTGCTTCCGCGCCGCCACCGAGCGGCATCGCAATCGCGCGGTTTTCGAGATCCCCGACATCCTGGACCGTATCCTCGAAGAATCCACAGCGGTATAATTACGGCCGGAGAATCGCTGATGAAGCTGCGAAGCGCCGCGTTGGGATTCTTTCTGAGTGTCTCGGTAGCGCACGGCCAGCACTTGGTGTTCACGATGATCACTCCGGCCACAGCTCCTCTGACCATTTCCTCGGTCGCTTCTTCGCAGGATTATGGCTTTCAGTCCCTGACTCTGCTCAATCATTCCGATAAAACGGTCGAATCCGTTCTGTTTCGGGTCACGATCAATGGCGAAGTGGTGGACGGAGGTCGCGCCTTTGCCGTGCTCGAGCCTGGTGAAATCAAGACAGTGAATGTGTTCCTGGGACGGATGTCCGCGCTGCTGCAGCGCGCCCGCGAATTGAGGCTGGGGGTCGGTCGCGCCATCGTGACGGTCGATTCTGTCGACTTTTCGGGGGGCATGCAATGGACGCGCGACGACCAGCCGGCTCAAGACACGCCCGTTCGTCCGGCACCGGTGCCGGAGAGGTGAGAACCTACCCGCGTTGTAAAATGAGAATGTGAGCGACGCGGATTCCGTTCAACCTAACGAAGAAGATTTTCAGATCCCGCTGCCGCCGGCCTCCTTCAGCTTTCTCGTCCTTTCGCTTCGCGCGCAGGCGGAAATGCAGCTCGGGCTGATGCAGTTCGACGAGGAAAAAGGCAAACCGAATCTTCCTCTGGCCCGGCACACGATCGATCTGATGGGCGTGCTGTTGGAGAAAACGAAGGGCAATCTCGGTCTCGAAGAGCAAAGACTGCTTGAGAATTCCCTGACCGAGCTGCGCTTCCGCTTCGTCCAGGTTTCCGAGGAAGCCGGCAAGGCGGCTGCTTCGAACTCCTGAATGCCGCCGGATCTAGTCAAAATTACGGTCTTGGGCTCGGGAACGAGCGTGGGAGTGCCTACACCCGGGTGTCACTGTGCCGTGTGCTCTTCGACCGATCCCCGTGACAATCGCCTGCGGCCGTCGATCCTCGTAAATTACGGGGATCACAACGTTCTGGTGGACACCACGCCCGATTTCCGTACTCAGGCGCTGCGCACCAAGATCGAACATATTGACGCTGTCATTTACACGCATGCGCACGCCGATCACATTCTCGGATTGGATGACCTGCGTCCCTACAACTTCCGGCAAAAGGAACGCATTCCAATCTATGCTGCCCCGGACACGATGGAGACCATTCACCGCGTGTTCACATACATCTTCGACGGCGTCAAGCGCGAGTCAAACGTCCCGCAGCTCATGAGCCATCTGATTGACGGAACCTCCATCGACCTGTTCGGCCTTGAATTCCAGCCGATCCCGGTGCTGCACGGTAGCGCCACTATTTACGGGTATCGCTTCGGCACTGCGGCATACCTCACCGATCACAGCGATATCCCGGAAGCCTCGATGGAGCGGTTGTGCGGTCTGGACGTGCTTTTCCTGGACGCCCTGCGCCACAAGCCTCACCCGACGCATTCCACCGTCGAGCGCTCGTTACAGACCGTCGACAAGCTGAAGCCGCGCCGCGCGTATTTCACTCATATCAGCCACGACCTCTCCCACGAACGCACCGAGAGCCTGCTGCCGGCGAATGTGCGGCTTGCGTTTGACGGTCTCGAAATCGTGGTGGGAAATCCATCGTAAGAACATGAACGTCTATCGCAACCTCGCCGAAGTACCGGCGGATTTCGGGCCTTGTGCTCTCACCATCGGCAACTTCGACGGGCTGCACTTCGGCCATCGCCAGATTCTTCGGCGCGTTGTCGCGGTGGCACGCGAGCGAGGCTGGAAGCCGTCCATCCTCACGTTCCATCCTCATCCAGCCCGCGTGCTCGCCCCGGAACGGGCTCCGCGCCTGCTGACCTCGCCGGAGCGGCGCCTCGAGCTGATCCAAGAGGAGGGGATCGACCAGGTTCTCATTCTGCCGTTCACTCCCGAGTTGGCGAAGCTGACTCCCGAACAATTTGTGAGAGAGCTGGTTGTGGCGCGCCTCGGCGCGCGCGCCATTTTGGTCGGCCAAAACTTCCGGTTCGGAAACAAGCAGAGGGGCGATGTCGCGGTTCTGGCCGAATTTGGACCGGATCTGGGTTTTGAAGTCGACGCGATCGCCCCGGTGTCCTGCCGCGGGCAGTTGGTGAGCAGTAGCGCCGTTCGGGAGTCCATCCTGGCGGGCCGCGTCGCCTGGGCCGCGCGGCTCTTACAGCGGCCATATGATCTCGATGGAGACGTGGTCAAGGGCCATGGTGTAGGTGCGAAGCAGACGGTTCCCACCTTGAACCTGGACACTCGTGCGGAACTGATTCCGGCCCGCGGGGTCTATCTCACCCGTACTCAGGAATTGGACGCCGGCGCGCCTCCCCGGCGATGGAATTCCATCACGAACATCGGCTACCGGCCGACGTTCGGCGACGAGCAGGAACTCTCTATCGAGACCTTCCTGCTACACACACTGGCAGGCGCGACGCCGACGCGAATTCGGGTCCAGTTCTTGTGCCGGGTCCGGGATGAGCGGCGGTTCGACTCTCCAGGGGCCCTTAAGTCACAGATTCTGAAAGACGTGCACGTGGCACAAGCCTATTTTCGACGGTTGTCCGCTTGGCGGGACCGGCCGGTCACCCGCGTTTGACACCATGTCGGCCAGCCAATTCTTGCTAAACGGGTTCTCGATAGTCCTGATCGACCTTCTTCTAGCCGGCGACAATGCCCTCGTGATCGCCATGGCAGTCCGCGCTCTGCCGCGCCACCAGCGTCGCATCGGTACCGTCGGCGGGGCGATTCTGGCGGTCGTCCTGCGGGTTGCCCTGACCGCCGTCGCCTCCGAACTGCTCACCTGGGAGTACGTGGAACTCGCGGGGGGCCTGTTTGTTCTGTGGATTGCGCTAAAGGTTCTGGTTGACGCCAGCGATCCGCCGGATGCCGCGCCGGCGCCACACCGGCTGCTCCAGACCATCTGGTTCATTGTTCTGGCCGACCTCACGATGTCCGTCGATAACATCCTCGCGATTGCAGGGGCCGCGCACGGCCACTTCCCTCTGGTGGTGTTCGGCCTCGCTCTCAGCATTCCGTTTGTGGTCTTTTCGAGCAATCTGCTGGCCGACCTGATGGACCGGTATCCGTTCGCAATCTACGTTGGGGTGGCGGTGCTCGGGAAAGTCGGGGGCGACATGGTCATGAGTGACCGGTTTATCACGCGAGCCGCCCACCCGACCGAGGCGGTGCGCTACGTGATCGACGCTATTCTGATTGCCGCCCTGGTTTTCGGCGGCCGGCGGCTGGGGGCATCGCGTCGCCGCCAAGCCGAAAATCCCGCCTGAACCCCCTAGCCCGGAAGAGTCAGGGTAACCTTTGGGACTGCCGATATACCATTAATAGACAGGCTCTTGCGCGAGAGGACGATTACCAGCGAATGAACATTACCGATATCTTCATCCGCCGTCCGGTCATGACCACTCTGGTCATGTTGGCCATCGTGCTCTTCGGCGTGATGGGATATCGGGCCTT
>Ga0335079_10004419_pt1 | contig 16183 bp, 11 predicted proteins | sample Lox_Sample_33_FD_206719 | JGI IMG/M metagenome (GOLD analysis project Ga0335079, IMG submission 206719) | Soil microbial communities from Loxahatchee National Wildlife Refuge, Florida, United States - Lox_Sample_3.3 | ecosystem: Environmental > Terrestrial > Soil > Wetlands | place: USA... | reverse complement strand
CGCAATCAGCTGGCCGACAGCCGACATCTTTTCACTTTGCAGCAGCTGTTCCTGTGTCTTGCGCAGGTCTTCGTACGCTCGGCACGTTTCTTCGTACAGCCGGACTTTTTCAATCGTGGTGGCCAGTTGGCGGCTGATGGCCACTAACAGGTTCTCGTCGTTCGAGGAGTACTGATACCCAAGGCTGCTGCTCAGCCCCATCAGTCCGACGGGCGCATCTTTGGCCCAGAAGAGCACCCAGATCCACGAACGGTCGGAATCCGAGCGCAGGAATTCGGCGACATTCGGTGGCAGGTGGGGCAGATACTCGGCCGTAACGACCTCTGCGCGCGAGCGGATTATCAGGTCGCCAAAGCCCTCGGCGAAGGAGATCTCGGCGGGACGTCCTTTGTCGCGGCTGCGCGGACCCCACGACGCGCGACGTCTGTAAGTGGGGCTGTCGATATCGGACAGATAGACGGTCCCGCTCTCGGCGCCAAAGAGGGTGACTACTTGCCGCAAGGTCAGGTTCAGGATTTCATCCAAATCGAATGACTGCGCGGCGACCACGGCCATGGCGTTGAGCGCATTCAGTTCGCGGTTGCGCCGCTGCATCTCGTCTTCAGCGCGCCGCTTTTCCGTCATGTCCAGCACAAACCCCTGGTAGCGTTCGATTGCCCCGGTCGCGTCGCGTGTGGCGAAGCTGCTTTCGGCTGCCAGCAATAACGTGCCGTCACGCCGCCGGAGCGTCACTTCGAAATTGCGGACATAGTTGTGGGCTTCAATCTCTTGCCGAAAAGTCTCCCGTTGCGTGGGATCGACACAGATTTCATGATCCAGATTCAGCACCAGCAATTCGTCGCGGTTGCTGTAGCCGAGCATGTGAACGAATGCGTCGTTGCAATCGATGAGCCGGCCCTTCGGATCGGAAACATAAACCCCTTCCTGGACCTGCTCGAAGAGCAGCCGGTAGCGCTCTTCTGCGGAGCGGCGGTCGGTGATATCGCGAACAACGTGAATCGTTCCTTTCTGCTGCGTGCCCTGGTCTGTGTAGGAAGATGTGGACACGACCGAGAATCCGCCAAAGCACGGGTCGGCGCCCTCGGTGAACTCTTCGTCGCCACCCATGGCGCAGTACGGGCAACCCGTCCACTGTCCATAAGCATGCGGAAGAGCGGATTCGCAGGTGCTGCCAATGACATCCGCGGCTGCCTGGCCAAGCTGTTCAAGCAATACCTGGTTGGCCTTGATGATGCGGAAGTCGGAGTCGTGGGCAACGATCACGTCGTGGATGGAGTCAAATGTGTTCATCCACTGACGCTGCGAGCGCAGGACCTGCTCGAGCAGGCGAAAGTTCTCGACTGCGAGGGCGAGTTGCCGGGCGCAGCTCTCGAGGAATTGTAGTTCGTCCGGAGTCCACTGCCGGGCGCTGGAATGTCCGACCATCAGCAAACCGACGGGCGCTTTGCTGCCGATGACCGGAACCATCACAAGCTGGCGAATCTTCTCGGCTGCCAGGCACTCAGTGGGCTCAATGGAGCCCTTCTCTGCCTTTTCGATCTTGGGAACGCGCTTCTCCCAGAGTTTCGAAACCTCATCCGTGATCTGGGCAAAGCCGGCATCGCGAAGAAACTCAGGCGAGAGTCCGGCGGCGTGTGTGGCCACCAGGTGCCCGCCTTCCACCAGCCGGAACCAGCAGGAGCGTACGCCAGAGATTTTCTGAACTTGTTCCACAGCGCACTGCACCACGCTTCCGTATTGCTGGGCGCCGGCGATGCTTCCGGTGATCGCATGCGTCGCTTCAAGACGGCGGGTCCGCGCGCGCATTTCTCCCAGAATCACCAGCAGCATGGCGAGAGAAAGGGTGATTTCACAAGCCACCAGCACTGCCGGAGGAACCTGCTCGAGCAGAGGAGCCCACGAAAGATGCAGAGAGAGCAGGCACAAGCCCAAAATCCACGCCGAGATGTGCCAACGTCCGGAACGGCTGCGCAAAAGGGCGATGAAGGCACCCAGTATCACCAACCGATAGCTGATTTCCAGGGCGAAGCGCAGCGGCAGCGACTCGGGCCAAAGCAGGACGCGGGCGCCGGCGAAACCCACCAGGATCGGCGTGATCACCATCAAGGGAACGATGAGGTCGCGAACCCGCGCATACAGCAGCACCGCTGCGGCCAGAAGCCCGACTGCCAGAACAAACGTCCCCTGCACAACCACGGAGTCGAACGGAGCGGGAATTCTAGGTGCGAAACAGTGCTCGGAGAATCGTGAGACCACGAAAACCGCCCAGCCCAGCACCCAGACCTTGAAGTAATTCTCGCGAAATGCACGCTGGGCCAGCAGGGAAGCGCCCAGCAGGATGAGCAAGGTCCATTCAGCAGCTGAAGGCCGGGCCAATCCCAGCTTGGCCACCGAATTCCAGATCGATAACAGGGATGCGCTCATCGCGTTGCGGGCGTACGGAGTCCTCGTCTCTGAATATCATGTCGAGCCGCAAACTCGATGGAGTTTCCGACCCCCAATGATTACTTTCGGAATCTCGTCGAAAGGGTACAATCGCCGATAGCCTTTCGTGCAGACCATGTCAGATCGCAGGCCAGACCGCATTCTTGTTGTTGACGACGAAGAGCCGATTCGGGAAATAGTCGCGTCCATGCTGGGCACCGCCGGATATCTCTGCAAACAGGCAGGTTCCGGCATGGAAGCCTTAGCCATTCTTAATTCCGGGGAAGTGTTCGAGTTGATGCTTTCGGACCTGATGATGGCGGACCTGGACGGCATTGGCCTGCTCGAGCGCACCAAGGAGAAGTACCCGGACATGCCAGTTGTGATGGTTACCGCCGTGCACGACATCTCGGTCGCGCTGGCCGCCATCCGCAACGGGGCCTATGACTATCTGCTGAAGCCGTTCGAGCGCGAGCAATTGCTCAATACCGTCAGCCGCGCCCTCGAAAACCGGCGGTTGAAAATGGAGAACCGGGACTATCAGACCAAACTGGAATCGCTGGTCAAGGCCCGCACGGAGCAACTCCAGACGGCGATTCAGAATCTGGAGCGTTCCTATGACATCACGTTGGAGGCATTGGGCGATGCTCTCGACTTGAAAAATGCCGAGACCGCGCGCCACACCCGCCGCGTCACCCTATTTACCATTGCCATCGCCCAGGCTTTGGGTGTGCCACGCGAAGAGATCGCCATTATCGCCCGCGGGGCATATCTGCACGACATTGGCAAGATGGCCATCCCCGACAACATCCTGAACAAGCCCGGGAAGCTTGATCCCGACGAAGTCGAGATCATGAAGGAACATGCGTACCGCGGCTACCAGATTCTGAAGAAGATTCCTTTCCTTGCCGAAGCTTCGCTGATTGTGTACTCCCACCAGGAGTGGTATGACGGAACCGGGTATCCCCGGAAGTTGAGGGGAGAGGAGATTCCTCTCGGGGCCCGGATCTTCTCGATCGCCGACACGTTGGATGCGATCACCTCAGATCGTCCCTACCGTGAAGCGCAGTCGTTGAAGGCGGCACGGGCGGAGATCCATCGTTTCTCGGGAAGGCAGTTCGATCCCGAGATCGTGAAAGTGTTTCTAGAAATGCCCGACAAGATCTGGGAAGATCTGCGGCAGGAAATCGACGGTCAGACTGGCCGGGCGGCATATTCCACAGGGGCCCAGGGCTAACTCACTCCGAAGGTGGTATTGTGCAGGGCCGCATTCCTCTCAGAATTCTGCTGTGGGTGACCGCGGCGACCACCGTGGTGCTGGCGCTGTCGTGCCTGACTCTGCCCCGGTGTCTTGCACAGACTGTCATCAGTGATATCGGTGGTGCTCTTCTCATGCTGGCTGCGCTCATTGCCTTCGGTGCCAATGGGCTTGCCAGCAAAGGCCGCCTGCGCTGGTTCTGGATGCTGCAGGCGTCCGGCTGGCTCCTCTGGCTCGCCGACCAGTTTGTCTGGACGATCTACGACCTGGTCCTGCAGCGCAAAATGCCGGTAATGTTACCCGCCGACGCTCTGCTGTTTCTTGCGGGGGCCCCGATGATTGCCGGATTCCTGCTGCGGCCCCACCGCGAGCCTGCCGAGTCCAGCGCTCGCCTGGGTTTACTGGACTTCCTTCTTTTGCTGCTGTGGTGGTTTTATCTCTACGTTTCCTTTGTGGTGTCCTGGCAATATCCTTCGCCCAATGACCCCATTTACAGCAGGAATTTCGACTTGCTCTCTGATGTGCAGGGAGTGATCATCTCCGGCATCGCACTGGCGTTCTGGCGGCAGAGTTCGGGACTATGGAAGAGGTTTTACGGATTCTTCTTCTGCGCGGCGGTTTTTAATGCGGTCGCTTTCGTCGTCATCAACAAGGCACTGGAGCGAGATGTGTACTACACCGGGAGCTGGTATGACATTCCCTATTGCACTTCATTCTCGGTTTATGCGGCTGTAGCCGTCTCCGGGCAGGACCTGGTATCCACGCCAGCCAGTGCGAGTGAAGAATCGTACAGCTCATGGCTCGCAAACCTGGCCATGCTGGCCGTGCTCTCGTTGCCGATCATTGCACTCGTCTCGATTGTCGATTCCCGTCTGCCGCAGGAGGTTTCCAAATTCCGCGTCGTGGTTTCGCTGGCCACGATGTTGTTGATGGCCTCGCTGCTCTTCATCAAGCATCTCCGTCTAAACCAGGAATTGCGCCGCACGAACCTGGTATTGCAGGAGGCGTCTCTGACCGACCCGCTTACGGGGTTGCGCAACCGGCGCTATTTTTCCGCGACCATCGAGGCGGACGTGGGTCAGGCGCTGCGCTCCCATGCTGATGACCACGATCCCCACACGCGCGACCTGGTTTTCTATCTCATCGATGCCGACAACTTCAAAGAAGTGAACGACCAATATGGACATGATGTCGGCGATATGCTCCTGATCGAGTTGTCCAGGCGTCTCAGTTCCTCGATTCGCAACTCAGACGTACTGGTGCGGTGGGGTGGAGAAGAGTTTCTCATCGTCTCTCGTTACACCGATCGCAGGGAAGCCGAGTTCCTGGCGCAACGTGTGCTCAGCGCGGTGGCGGACACGCCATTTGTCGTGGGACCAGAAGGCGAGAGCATGAGCAGGACATGTTCCATGGGGTGGGCCGCCTTTCCGTGGTTTCCTGATGATCCCAAAGCGGTGAGCTACGAAGAAGTCCTGACCATCGCAGATCGAGGACTGAATCGTGCCAAGCAGGCCGGCAGGAACTGCGCTTTCGGCATGCTGCCTGCCCGGGGTAACTCTCCGGCCACAACCGTTGCCCGCCCGCATGCTTCCCCGCTGGGAGTCGATATGTTTGCCGTAAGCGGTCCTCGCTCCGGCGCATAGGTCGGTGCTGCCGGGAAGTTCTTCCCTCCAGCGCAAGATTTGGCACGGTCCGCGTTCTTCCAGAGGATGAGCTTTCGATTTTCCCGCCTATATTCGATAATCCCCAACATGAGGAACGCCATGAAATACGCCAGCTTTTTTTTCGCAGTTCTGTTCTTGTCAGTGCAAGGCTTTGCTCAGGAACATCCTTCGGTCACGGCACAACCCAACACCGTCTACGTTGGCGCCGACGGAAAGTACGAAGCCGCGCCCGATACCGCTCAGATCCAAATGAGCGTTTCCGTGCAGGACGATAGTCCGCAGGCGGCGTATCAGCGCGCCTCGAAAAACGTAGATCAGGTGCGGCAAGTGATGCGCGCCAATGGACTGGATCCGAAACTCGCCACCATCGGTTTCTATTCGGTTCAGCCCCTTTATGAGTGGAAGCCCAAGCAGCGGGTGATTGGATATCGCGTAACTACCGACGTTACGCTGAAGTTGAAGGATTTCTCGAAGATCGGTCCGATCACGCAACAACTGGCCGAAGCAAATGTCAGCGAAACGCAAACGTTGAATTACACCCTCGAGAATATGGATGAAGCCAAGAGCCATGCTGTGGAAGATGCGTATCGCCGCGCACGAAACTCCGCCGAGACACTAGCGCGCGCCAGCGGAAGAACCCTAGGGGATCTTTCCTATGCTTCCGTAGACACGTTTGAGAATCCCCACATCGTGATGCCCCGCATGCGGGCGATGGCCGCCGCTGCTCCCGCCGCTACTCCCGCACCCACCGAGGAATTCACGCCTCAGAACGTCACCGTGACGGCGCATGTGAATGCGCTGTTTAATCTGAAATAAGGGATACTGACAGAGGACACACGGGGGCGCACAGAAAGCTTCCCTCCTGCACTTTTTCGTGGGCTAAGCCAGTGCGTGGTGCTCCGGTGTGGGCGATGGAACCGTTAGTGGATCCACATGGAGCGTGAGGCCCTCGACCCGGCGAACAACCACCAACTGTCCGACGGGCAAAGGCGCGGAGGCGATAGCATCCCACAGTTCGCCGTGCACGAACACCTTGCCCTGTGGTGAGAGTGCCGTTTGTGCCACACCATTCTCCCCGACGAGACCTTGCTCCCCGGTGACCACTTTGTTGCGTCGCGCTTTCAGGGCGATGCTCATGAGAAAGGCCGTAATGATTCCCAGCGGGATACTCACTGCCAGCGCGGTCGCGAAATGGACGCGCATTTCGGGGATTGGCGAATCGATCAGGAGAAGCCCGCCCAGAGTAAGCAATACGATGCCTCCCACCGTAAGGACTCCATGAGAAGCGAACTTGGCTTCTGCCGCGAAAAGAGCGAATGCCCCGAGAATCAGTCCCAGTGCGGCAAAGCGTGTAGGCAGCAGATTCAGCGCAAACGCGGCCACGAGAATGAAGACCACGCCTACCGTACCCGGAATCACCGCGCCCGGATGGTTGAACTCGATGTAGAGAGCGAGGGCGCCGATCGCCAGCAACAAAAACGCAAGATCTGGCTCCATCAGGGCATCCAGAATGCGTTCTTTCAATGTCATGTCGAAGGGAATAATCGGTTGCCCTTCCAGGTCGAGAATGGCAGACTCGCCGTTGAAGCGCTTGAACGTCTTTCCCTTCATCTGCCGGAAGAGGTCCTCGGGACTTGACGCGACGTAGTCGATCAAGTGCTGGGCGAGAGCTTCCTGCTCGGTGAAGGACTTCGATTCGCGGACCGCCCCTTCGGCCGCTTCAATATTGCGTCCGCGCTTCGATGCCACCGAGCGCATAAGAGCCGCCGCGTCGTTCTCAATCTTGCGTTTCATGTCATCGTCTGGTTTGAGTTGAACGGGACCGATCAGTACGACTGGATGCGCCGCACCCGCAGCGGTCCCCGGCGCCATCGCCGCAACATCGGCCGACTCGAGAATAAAAATTCCCGCGGACCCAGCGTGCCCACCGGTGGGCGTTACATACACGATGACGGGCACGGTCGAGGTGGAAATCTTTTCGATGATTTCCCGGGTGGAACTGACCATTCCCCCTGGGGTATTCATCTCGATCAATACGGCTTGAGCTTTGCGCCGCGCGGCTTCGTCGATCGCCCTCCCGATGTACTCCTCGCTGATGGGCTGGATCGTGTCGTTGACAACAACTCTGAGAATCTCTGCCGAGGCAGGGACGCAATGCACGGCAAAGCCAATCCAGCAGAGGAACGCGTGGATGAGGACAAATTTCTTCATGGTGTCGATATTTCGCCGGTCGAATTCAGGTCTTCGGCCTACAACAATATTCTCCACCTATTTTGGTGCGCCGGACGGAATTTCTTGGGTCATGTCCTTTCCAGAGATAACTGGAGCGCTATCTGGCGGGGTCCATCCCGGAAGATAAGTGCTGCCGGTAATCAGCCGCGCGCTGCGTTCGTAGGTGACGTAGGACCACGCCCACTGAATGAAGACAAGCAGGCGATTGCGGAATCCGATCAGGAAAAAGATGTGCACGAACAGCCATGAGAGCCACGCTATGAAGCCTGAGATATGAATCTTGCCGAACTGCGCGATGGCCGCAGCTCGGCCGATGGTCGCAAGACTGCCTTTATCCCAGTAATGAAACGGTGGTCTCGGCTGTAGGGAGGTACGTCTGCCGGCCGCTTCTTCGATCTCGTTTCGAATGACTCTCGCCACGTATTTTCCCTGCTGAATGGCGACTGGCGCGACGCCTGGCAAGGGCTTGCCTTTCTCATCCTTTGCCGCGGCGAGATCGCCAATTGCAAATACTTCCGGATGTCCGGGCAGGCTCATGTCTGGCTGTACCGGGACCCGTCCGGCGCGATCGACAGCAACGCCGAGTTTTTGGCCGAGCGGAGATGCCGCAACACCGGCGGCCCAAAGCACGACCGTGGCGGGCAGGCGCGTTTCGCCGATATAGACCGCGCCAGCTTCAACCTGGGTCACCATGGCGGAAGTGCGCACTTCCACACCGAGGCCGCGGAGCTGATCTTCCGCGCTGCGCGAAAGATCCTCTGCATAAGTTGGGAGGACACGGGGTCCGCCTTCGATCAGGAGTATGTGGGTTCGCGACGGATTGATCGAGCGGAAATCATGAGCGAGAGCGTAACGGCTAATCTCGGCAAGCGTGCCGGCCAACTCCACCCCTGTCGGTCCTCCACCGACAACGACGAAGTTGAGTGGGGCTTCGGTTTCGCCTGCAGCCGCCTGGCGTTCTGCCAGTTCAAAGGCCAGCAGGACCCGGCGCCGGATTTCAAGCGCGTCTTCGATAGTTTTGAGCCCGGGAGCGAATACCTCCCAGTCTTCGTGTCCAAAGTACGAATGGGTCGCGCCAGCGGCCACGATCAGGTAGTCGTACGGAACTTGCAACTCCGGCGTTTCCACGATACGGCGATCGAGATCAAATCCGGTGACTTCGGCCATGAGGACTTCCACGTTCTCATGGTGCCGAAGAATCGACCGGATGGGTTCCGCAATCTCTCCCGGGGAGAGCCCGGCGGTCGCAACCTGGTAAAGAAGCGGCTGGAAGGTATGAAAGTTCTTACGGTCGATGACTGTGATCTGCACTGGCGCTTTCGCCAGAGTGCGCGCGGCGTTCAGCCCGCCAAATCCCGCGCCGATGATGGCAACTCGAGGCTTGTTTATCATTTTGCTGTCCCTCATCTTGCTGCTTGGGCCTTACCTCTATAAGATTCACGCGATGGCAGACGGTTCCAGAAGTTCTTCACTCGCAGGTACCGAGGAAAATGCATCACTACGCTGGCTGATGCCGTCGGTGGCCGACCTAATTTTCGTCGTGCTGCTGGCCTCGTTGCTGTTCACTGCGCTCTCGGTGAAGTTACTGAGCGATGGTGGAATCGGGTGGCACATTCGCACCGGGCAACTGATTCTCGCTACGCACGCGATCCCACGCGTTGACCCGTTCTCTTCGCAAGTCGAGAAACCGTGGATTGCGTGGGAATGGCTCTACGACGTGAGCGTGGGATGGTTGGATAGCCATGCGGGCCTGAATGGGGTCGTGTGGTTCAGCGCCGGAGTGATCGCAACAGTGTTTGCGGGACTGTTTCGGCTTCTCGTCGGTCGCGGCGCAAACTTTGTCGTGGCGTTGCCGCTGACCTTGCTAGCGATGTCTGCTTCCATGATCCACTTCCTGGCGCGTCCACACTTGCTGAGTTGGTTGTTCGCCCTGATCTGGTTCTGGGTCCTCGACCCCGTGGAGTCTGAAGTAAACAAAAGTGATCGACGGCTCTGGTTGCTTCCGGCCTTGATGCTGGTCTGGGTGAATGTGCACGGTGGGTTTCTGCTCGGTTTCATGCTCTTAGCGGTTTTCTGGGCGGGCGCTCTATCGATGTGGCTACGCCTGAAGGAAGGGCGAATCGAGGAATCGCTGCAGAAGATTGCAGCCGGGAAGCGAGTACGCGATTTGACGTTGGTGGGTTTGGGTGCCGCGGCTACGAGTTTGGTGAATCCCTACGGCTGGCACCTGCATACGCACATCTATTCCTACCTCACCAACCGCTTCTTCATGGATCACATCGACGAGTTCCAGTCGCCCAACTTCCACGGCCTCGCGCAGAGATGCTTTCTCGTGCTTCTGTTGATTGCGGTGGGGGCGCTGGCTGCGAACAGCCGCAAGTTGCGAGCGGGCGAGATTCTTGTGGTGTTGTTCGCTGTTTATGCGGCTCTATATGCGTCGCGGAACATTCCAGTTTCTTCCATTTTCCTCGCGTTGATCATTGGGCCAATCATTCCTGCTTGCGGATTGTCGCGGTTCGGCGGGAAGATGGGCAGCATTGATTCGCAGTTGCGCGGTCATCTCTGGCCTCTTGTCACAGCGCTGGTGACACTGATGATTGCTCTGAATGGTGGGCATGCAGGTTCCTCGCGGCTCATGGATGCGCACTTCGATCCGCAGCGAATGCCGGTGCACGCCGTCAGCTTCGTCAAGCACGCTGGGGTCACAGATCCGCTGCTTGGTCCGGACTACTGGGGCGGATATCTCATCTACAGCCTTTATCCGCACAATAAGGTTGTGATCGATGACCGGCACGACTTCTATGGCGAGCCATTCCTGAGGATGTATTTGACGACGATGCATGTGGAACCCGGTTGGGAACATTTCCTAGACTTGCACTCATGTTTGGTCCTCCCTAAGAAGGCGGCACTAACCGCAGTCTTAAGCAAGACGCCCGAATGGAAGGCCGTTTATTCCGATGACGTAGCGGTGGTGTTTACCCGGGATAGCGTGCAGATGCCAGATGCAGATAAGGTTCTCTGGCAGTGAATTCGGTTGCCGGCGCATCCAATTCCGCAGATCATAGGAGTGTCCAATCTGCCTCAATCGTATGACCCAGAAGCTTAGCCTCCGCTTAAAGGGATGGCCTTGGTGTGCCCTGTTTGCCTTAACGCTCGCGCTGGCCGGTTGTGGAGGTTCTTCTTCCCCACCGAGCGAGTCAACTGCGCCGGGCAATCCAGTGGGGCCGAATCTTGTGCAGATCAGTTCTGATTCGTTCACGGTTGCACCCGGACAACATGCGACGCAAGTCGAGCCGCATCTTGTCTCAAGTGGTACGACGCTGGTCGCGACGTTCCAGATAGGGAGAATTCCCAAGAGCGCAGGCGTCGGCGGCGGGGCGACAGATATCGGATGGGCAACCTCGACCGATGGTGGCGCGACGTGGGCGCATGGTTCGTTACCAGGGCTGACTACTGAGGAAGGAAGTGGCCCATACGACGCAGCGAGCGATCCGGTTGTTGCGTACGACGCGAAGCACAATGTGTGGATGATCGCATCGCTGCCGCTTTCGAGTACCTCTTCAACACCGGCTGTGGTCGTCAGCCGGTCGACGGATGGCGTGAATTGGGGCAGTCCAGTCAGTGTCGACTCGACCTCGGTGAGTTCCGACAAGAACTGGATTGTCTGCGACTCATGGGCGAACAGCCCGCATTACGGCAACTGCTATATGGAATGGGATGACCCGCTTAACAACGACGAGATCCTGATGAGTACGTCGAGCGATGGCGGACTGACTTGGGGACCAGCCATTCCGACTGCGAGCTCAGCAGGAGGGATTGGAGGACAACCGCTGGTGCAGCCGAACGGGAACGTCGTGGTGCCGGTCGAGACCAGTGTTATGGCATCGTTCACGTCGACGGATGGGGGCTCGAGCTGGACTGCTCCGGTAACCGTGTCGAACATCCAGTTCCATGCCGAGGCGGGAGGGATCCGCAGCGGGCCGCTGCCTTCAGCCGCTATGGATGGCAATGGGACGATTTGGACGGTGTGGCAGGATTGCCGCTTTCGAGCCAACTGTTCCACCAACGATCTGGTTTACAGCACATCGACAGACGGAGTGAATTGGAGCGCGGTGACGCGTGTTCCGATCGACGACACTTCGAGTACCGTCGATCATTTCATTCCCGGGATCGGCATTGATCCGGCAACTTCAGGCGCCAGCGCCCACGTAGCGCTGCATTACTATTTCTACGCGCAAACGAGTTGCAGCGTATCGACGTGCCAGCTCTTCGTCGGTTACATCTCATCCGCCAATGGCGGTTCGACCTGGAATGCTCCGACAACTTTGACGGCTGCTCCGATGTTGCTTAGCTGGCTTCCGACATCGCAGAACGGATTAATGGTCGGAGATTACATTGCGACCGCGTTCCTGAATGGAGTTCCGCATGGCGTGTTTGCGGTGGCGCAGGCGGCGACTGCAAATCAGGGCGCCACGACGTTCCAGGAAGCGACCTATACGGCGAGCGGACTCAGCGTGAAGATGTCGGGTCGGCAGCTTTCGTCTGCTCAAGACAAGCCTCTACACAAGCTGACGGATAAGATTGAGCGGGAAGTGCCGGAGAAGGGAATCATTCCCCCGACCCGGCGTCGAGCGCGGCGCAGCGCGAAGTAGCGTTGGCGACCTTTGGGAGACCCATCGAGAAAAATCGCAGTTTGGCTGAGTTTGCGGCCAAGGGCCGCTCAGCGAAAGATTGTAAACAACGTATTGCATTTCAATAATTTAGGGGTAAAATCTCGACCCGGCAGTACATAACTGCCAATTCCCCACTTCGTCACGGTTCGATGTTCTGCAATGAGGGCTTGCCGCATACTCATCTCCCTCTCCTCTGAGGAGCGGAAGGGCAGATGTTACCTTCAAGCGATGGGCTCCTGTGGAAAACTTCGGAAGAGCACCTGATACTCCTTACAGGTCCAAAGGTGTTGTCATGGTGTTTCACTCGTAAAACCCTGTATTTCCACGGAAACGAGGACCGTGTTATACATCATCGGTTGACGTTTCCTGCGTATCTTGGAAGTGGCTGAAGAATTGCGGCCGGAATCGAGCTACAGATTGCCGCAGCGGAGTATACCTCAAACGGCAGCTGGGGTAAGAGATGAGCAAACGGTACAGCGTTGATGCGGAAGTGTTTCAAACTTTCTTGGCGAACGCGTTTGCGGTGCAGGAGAGCGGACTGGACAGACGGTCGTTGTCTGCGCTTATCGAAATACAGCGTTTCATCGCGAGTCGCGAGTTCGATCTGGATGAGACGATGCGCATGATCGTCGAAGGCGCGACGAGAGTGGCGCAGGCCAGTGGAACTGCCATCGGCCTGCTCGAAACGAACAGAAATGAGCTGGTTTACAAGACCGGAAACGGAATTGCCGTGCGGGATATCGGGCGCCGAGTTCCTGCCGTGCTATGCGTCTCCTCCCCACAGGAACCGCGTCGTGAGATTCTACGGGTCGAGAACGCGGAGACGGACAAGCGGATCGAAGCTGAGATCTGCCGACAGTTCGGAGCCACGTCGTTGCTCATGCTGCCAATCTACGAAAACCATGCTTTGCTGGGAGTGCTGCAGGTGCTCTTTGAGAAAGCACACAGGTTCGAGGACAGAGAACTTCGCGCCTACCGATTGATGGTCGGAGCCCTGGAAGAGGGGATATTACGTTCTTTGCGGCGTGTCCAGAAACCACAGCAGGGAACGATTGTTGAGGCAATACCTGAAGCCTTCCATCCGCCTCAAGACCCGCGATCCGTCAAATCTACTGTCGGGCCATCCGCCACAGTTGCGGGTGTTGCCTTGCAGAATACCACTCACAATTCTTCGGCAAGCAGTCCTGAGAGCTTCGTGGAGACTGGAGCGACCTCATCTCGTAAATATCCAGCGATCATCGCCCAGCCGATGGGCGTCTTCCGTCGCTCGCTGAAGAGATTGGTAGGCAGAGTGGCGGCTCGGCCTTTGAGTGCGAATTTCCCGGACGCGGCGGCTACGATCGGAGCTGTGATCGTTTTGAGCGTGAGTCTCTGGATTTTCCATCGCAGTGCTTCCCGGCAGGCGAGCATCGATTTACACGCTTCGGGAGCGCATGATGCTCAGCCGCAGACACCTGTTAAGCCTGTATTCGATGCCGAAAGCTCGAAGCTCCTCAGCACATCGAAAGAAGTCTCAGCTCCAAAGGCAGGATTCAAGCGGGTTCGGATCGGACCGAATGAAGTCGACTACGTTACGGAAGATGTGACGATTCGAACTTTCGAGACGCGGCGTACAAAGCCGCAGCTTCGGAGTGGCATGAAGGAAGTCGATTTCGGAGATGATGTGACGGTGCGCTACTTCGGCGGGTTGCCGGCTGCATCGCCGACGTCGAGTACCTCAGAAATCAAGCCCAACGCAAATTAGAGGTCGATGAGAAAGCATTGTCAGGCCCGGGGTCGATCTCCGGACTGTGTTGTAGACTTACGTCTGCGAACTTCTCATGCCGGTTGTTCGGTTGGACAGAGTCGGCTTTGAACATTAGTTCGCAGCACTTGGCGGCGAGACATTGGCCCGAGATGGGTATCCTCCGCATCCGTCAGGACTCGGCCTGTAGATTTCGATGAAACCCTGCGCGTGCGCTCCTTCAAGCAATCTCAGGAGGGCATAGTCTTTCAGAGATTCCTCGAGCTCTGTGATGTCGTCAGTCAACTGCTTCATGACTTCTCTAATGCTGCGCCGGCCATCGCAATTTCGCAGAACGGAGGCAAGCCAGTCTGATATCTGTTCGATCCGGTTACTCCCGGGCGACGTTTCGCGCCTTAGGTAAAAACGGCGGGCACCAGAGGAGGGGGCCGTATCTTTTAAACTGAATCCGTGTATCAGCATCTGAATATCGCCGGAGAATTCGAACAGCGTCATCCGGGTTTTCTTGACTGGGATGTCACTCCACCACAATTTGCACCCAGGGGCTAAGAGAGAACCGATTGGCGTTATGCTTCGGTCATTCAAGGCTGAATCTCGCACGGCATCGTCAAAATCCGAAATAGCCCTTACATCTGCGTGCTCGAAAATGGGATGTTGTCGAATAAAGGACTGAAAATCGTCACAGAATTCTAATGTGTGATAGTACCGCCGGAGGTCAAGCCCCTGTAGTCCTGGCCGCAGAGTGATGCGGTATTTACGCCATTCAGAAAAGAAATTTCCGATTCCGTGAGTGCTCTGATCGATCGCAACGATGAGCCAACGAAAGCGAGCAAGCGCGTTCAGCATGAATTCACGCAATTCGAGGAGACAGTTCCGGTCCAGGTATCGCAGCGGCAAGAGATAGAAATTGGGAAAAATGCCGGGATACTCCCGGATCAGCCGCAGATCTGCCTCGTTCTGCCTGCATCCCTGATGTGACATGTCGGAACATAGCGCGTCAAGCACCAGTACGTCTTTGTGTTTGGAATGAATCGGCGTTTCTGCGAGAGGTGCCAATATGTTCAGTTGCGGACTGGAATCTGGCCACCGTGCCGAATGCATGTAAACTCGAACCGTTTGCCACAAGTCTTCCCATGTTTCTTCGGGAAAACCAGTAATCAGTGACACCGTGCTGCGGATTCCCAGCTCTTCGGTGGCATCGATGATCTCCTTAGCTTTTTGCAGGTCCAGGTTCTTGTCTATAACCTCCTGCATTCTGCTCGATCCTACTTCTACGCCGTAGAAAATACCCCGGCACCCGCCGCGCGCCATCAGTTCGAGCAGTTCCTTGTCCACACAATCCGTGCGTGCGCTGCATGACCAGGTGAAGTTCTCGGCCGAGGCAATCATGGCCTCACAGAATGCAACCACACGCTTCCGATCTACGGTGAACATATCGTGAACGAGCTCGAAGTTGCGAATGCTGTAGGTCGCGGCGATCCAACGCATGTCTTGAAGCAACCGCCCGGGCGAGCGGAGTCTGAAATTGCGTCGGAAGAAATCGTTGGTGGAACAGAAGGTGCAGGCAAACGGGCATCCTCGTCCCAATTCCAATGCCGCCGTTCTAGCCCCATGCAGCTCCCCCGTCATTTGGTACGCAGGTGATGGCAGTTTATCGAGATGCTCAATGGGTTTCGCGCTAGGGTTTCGCTGCGGCTTATTGCCGGCACGGTATGTTAAACCGCCAACTTGATCGAATTGCCTTTTGCCATAGAACTGGTCGATCAAGGCCGGTAAGCTCTCTTCCGCCTCGCCGCGCAGCACAAAATCTACGAACTGGAATGCCGCCATGGTCTGGAGATCCACAACGGAAGCCTGAGGTCCTCCGAGAAGTATCGCGGATGATGGCCGAAGTGCTTTTACGGCTCGCGCAATCCGAAGGGTCAAGGGGTAGCTGCTGCAGATCGAACTGAAGCCGTAGATCTCCGCATCCTGCGCGCAAATTTGACGCGCGGCAACCTCGGCGAAATCGTCGGAATTTGCCTCAAGAGTGAGTCTTGACTGGTTGTAATAGGTACGATTGAGGTTGACGACCCGCGGATCGTCGCCGTGGTTCTGCAGCACCGCTGCAAGACTCAGAATACCGAGTTGGGGTTCGGATGCAGCTGATTCTAACGAGCTGCTGCTGAGCTCCTCCGGAGTTGTAAAC
>Ga0335079_10004417_pt1 | contig 16184 bp, 12 predicted proteins | sample Lox_Sample_33_FD_206719 | JGI IMG/M metagenome (GOLD analysis project Ga0335079, IMG submission 206719) | Soil microbial communities from Loxahatchee National Wildlife Refuge, Florida, United States - Lox_Sample_3.3 | ecosystem: Environmental > Terrestrial > Soil > Wetlands | place: USA... | reverse complement strand
GCCGCAATCAGCGTTTTCAGGTTGGCCGCGGGGGGCATTTCCGCGGCCGCATCGACCAGGACGGGAAGGCCGTGGCGATGAGCGATCGCGGCGTACTCTTCGAGAGGGAGGACGCCTTGATCAGCGCCCGCCTGGTAGTAGAGTGCCGCGGTTTGAGCGGTGATGGCGGCCTCCACTTCGTAGGCAAAGGTGTAGTAGCCAAACCCAACTTCGACGAACCTGGCACCGGCGGCACGGACGGCATGGTCATAGTCGTTGCGGTGCGCGCGATGGGAGATGAACTCGTCGGGCATGCCGGAGGTGTCGGGCAAGCGGTTCATGCGGTTGACGTCCAAGCGGGCCAGACAGGCAGCAGCTCCCAAAGTCAGGGCCGCCGCAGCGCCGCTGGTCACGATCCCGGATTCGGCGCCGGTGGCCCGCGCGATCACCTCGCCGGCGGCGGCCTGCAGCTCATCCATGCGCACGCAGCATTCGCCGGCTTCGCGCATGGCTTCGAGCACCTCAGACGGCAAAGGGCAGCCACCGGCCTTCGTGCTAAAGCTGCGGCCGTTGATCAACGGGCGGACGCCGAGTTTTTCGTAGACGTGCAGTTTAGTTCTGGTGGCCAACGGAATGTTCCTCGATGTTCAGCATGCGCGCGGGATTCGCGACGGTCATTTGATAAATGGTTTCTTCGGGAACGCTATTAGAGCGGAGCATGGGCAGAAAAGAGCGCAGCACGTGCGCATAGCCCTTGCCGCCGTAAGCCGAGAGGTGGCTTTTCTGGCAGATGTCACCGCCGAGGACAATTTGTTCCAGGTGGCCCTCCGCAGCCAGAAGGCAGACGTTGCGCATGCGGACTTCGTCCGGAGGGTAGCCGCTCCCGACATAGCCGATGTTGTCGACACTGATGAAAACTCCCTCGCGGGCGATTCTCAGAAGTTGCGTGGTGTCGTGACGGTCGCCCAGGTGGCTGATCGCGATCCGGGCGGAGGGGACGCCCTCTTCGCGCAGGAGCGCGATTTGTTCCAGGGCAAGCTCGCCGAAGTGAGTGGTGTGGGTCATGATGCAAGCGCCGGTACGACGCTGTGCCCGCGCCGCCGCGCGGAAGACGCGCTCTTGCGCGGGCGTAATGTGTTTCCGTTCTGTTCCGATCTCGCCAATGATGCCCGATCGGACATCGGTGCCATCCGCACCGTGGACCAGGTCGGTGACGATGAGATCCGCCAGGGCATTGGCATCGCGCTCGTGAACAGCCACAGGATAGACGGACTCGCGGTACCAGCCGGAGCCCATGACAATGCGGACACCGGTGGCTTCTGATATGCGCCGCAGCGCGAGTGGATTGCGGCCCAGCCCGCCACTGGTGGCATCGACCAGGCTGGAACCGCCGGCGTCGCGATAGTGGACCAGCTCGCTCATGGCGAGACGTTCGTCATCCAGAATGCCGTCGTAGCTCCTGGTGAACGCCCAAAGATCGCACAACAAGTGTTCATGCGAGAGCGTACAGCCGGCCTGTGAAGCGGGAATCGGTCCGTTGACGGTGACGATAGGCATTCCTTAATCCTGGTTAAACTCCCATATAATACAATCTCTCGCGGCAATGACACCTGTTTCAGTCGAACTATTCGCTTATCCTAGGGGCATTCTGGACGCGGGGGAAAGACGATTACTCGACCAGTGCCTCGAGCCGGGCGTCAACGGTGTAGCGCGGAAGGCGGGCGCGTGAATCCGCTGCGGGTGGGAATCATCGGTTACGGATACACGGGGAAGATCCACGCGCAGGCGTGCCTGGCGCAAGCGGGTGCGCGATTGACGGCGATCGCGGATTCGGACGCGGAGCGGCTCAATGATCTGCCTGCCGGCGTTCGGGCTTGTACAAGTTACGAAGAACTGCTGGAGAGCGATGTTGACGCGGTGAGCATCTGTCTGCCCACGCATTTGCATTGCAAGGTGGCTGTGGATGCGCTGGGGCGCGGCAAGCACGTGCTGGTTGAAAAACCAATTGCGGTCAATCTGGCGGAGGCGCAATGCATGCTGCGCGCCGCCAAAGCGGCCGGGCGGGTGCTTTACGTGGGCATGACTCACCGCTTCTATCCGGAACTGCGGGAAGCCAAAAAACTGATCGACGATGGCGCCATTGGGAGAATTGTGGCCTGCAACGACTGCGCTCTGGAACACTTTGGATTTCTGAACACGCCGCCCTGGTACTTGCAGAAGCGGTTATCCGGTGGAGGGCCGGTACTGACTTCGGGTATCCACCTGGTGGACCGGCTGCGCTGGTTCACGGGCGATGAGGTGCAACGGGCGACTGGATCCGCGGCGAATCTTTACTTCGGCGCCGATGTCGAAGATGCCGGGCAGATGTTCTTATGCTTCCGCGGGGGAGTTTCCGCACAGGTCACGGTGGCGTTCATGCGCGACCCGCATCCGCTGGTCTGCGATCTTCAGGTGATCGGTACGCAGGGAAGCATTACGGTCCACACGTGGCGGGGATATGACCTTTGGAACGGATCCGGCCACCGCGAGAAGATTTTCTACACGGACGAGCCGCATAGCGTGAAAGTGCAGGCCGGCGTTGAAGGAGAGATGCGCGAATTCTGTGGGAGCATTGCGGGGCGACGCGATCCATGGCCTTCAGCGGAAGACAACATACGTTCTTTGCGAGTCATTCTGGCGTACTACCGCGCAGTTGAAACGGGCAGCGCCATCGAACCTGGAGAAGGCGATGCCATTTGACTTGCTGCTGGCGGGCGGACGTGTGATTGACCCATCACAAGCGTTGAACGCGGCGGCAGACGTCGGCATAAGGGACGGCCGCATTGCGCAGGTGGGACCGAGCCTCGACGCCACCGGCTGCCCGGACGTTCGCGATGTAACCGGCAAGCATGTGTGCCCGGGACTCATCGATCTCCATGGCCACTGGTATGAAGGGAATTTGTATGGCGTAGATCCTCTCATGTGCATGAATCACGGCGTGACCACGGCGGTGGATGCGGGAAGTACGGGCTACGCGAACTTTCCGGAGTTCCGGCGAACGGTGCTGGACCAGTGCCTGACGGATGTGTACGCTTTCGTCCACATCTCTTTGATGGGCCTCCACGCGCCTTACGCCGAAGAGCTGATGGATCTGCGGTACGCGCGCCCACAAGAGACGGCGGCGGTGATCGGGAAACACCGGGAGCGGGCCATTGGCGTGAAACTGCGAATGGGAACCATGACGGCGAATCACGGAATCGCCGCTCTAGACAAGGCGCTAGAAGCGGCCGGCGAGGCGGCGGTGCCGCTGATGGTGCACATCAGCAGCGGGGCCGAGGAGCGAGAAATCCTTCGTCGATTGCGTCCCGGCGACATTCTGACCCACTGTTTCCACGGACGAAGCAATAGGATGATCAACGAAACGGTCACGCCGGAGGCGCGCGAAGCTCGCAATCGCGGCGTCTTCTTCGATGTGGGCCACGGTTGCGGCAGTTTCTCCTGGGACACAGCCCAGCGGGCATTCGAGCACCACTTTTATCCGGACACGCTCAGCACCGATCTGCACCGGTACTCGGCCACTGAGCCGCTTTGCGTTTCGCTGCCGCAGGTGATGTCGAAGATGCTGTGCCTCGGGATGAGCCTGGAGGACGCGGTGCTCAAGACCACGGCCGTCCCGGCGCGGGCATTGGGCCGAGAACGTGAGATTGGAACGCTGGCGCAGGGCGCGCAAGCGGATTTACTGATCTTCGATGTCGAGTCCGGAAATTTTCCATTCACCGATACTCATTTGAAGGTGCGCCACGGCAACAAGAGGATCGTGCCCCGGTTGGTGGTCAAGAGAGGGCAGGCGCACGTGCCGGGTTCGTTTGCAATCCACCTCCGGGATCTGTACGAGTCCGATCTGGAAGTATTCCGGGCAATCGGCTGACTTGGTTCGTTCGCGCGCGCCCACCCCACCACACTCTGATTTTTTGGTCAGCCGGCTGGACGATAGTGTACGAACTCTTTCCCCTCGCTATCCGGCGGCTTTAATATTCAATGAACGGGGTTCGCGGCAACGCTGCGAGGGCAGCGACCGGCTAATCGCAGCACGGCAGCAGGAGGTAAAAGATGGCGCTTCATACGGTTCATTCAGCGGGCGGCGAACACAACGTGGAATCTTTCGGCTGGACGGTCGGCTCACCGGCCCCGGGTCGACAAGTATTTGTTGGAGCGCTATTGCTGCTCGCCTGCCTTGGCACGGCCATGGCTCAGGAACGCGCGTCCATCTTCGGAACCATCACCGATGCGAGCGGCGCGGCGGTTCCCGGAGCGACCGTGCAGATAACCGCGGCGACAACCAGTGTAACCAGGACAACCACGACCAACTCCGCCGGCTACTATATCGTGGGCGACCTGATTCCAGACCAATACTAGTCACCGCGGAAGCCAAAGGGTTCAAGAAGATCAGTCAACCTGCGTTCAAGCTGGACGTCGCCCAGGCAGCCAGAATCGACTTGCAACTTGTGGTTGGGGATGTCACGGAATCGGTTTCCGTGCAGGCCGCGCCACCTTTGCTCGCAACTTCGGATGCCACCGTGGGACAAGTCATTGGTCCCGTAATGATGAGCCAGTTACCGTTGAACGACCGGAACTATCTGCAGTTAGCTCTCATTAGTCCGGGAACCGGCACTTATGGCAAAAGTAGCTTCTACAACGGGGCGCTGACCGACGATGCAGGGTCCATTATTTCCGGGAGCGCAGGAGAAGATCGCAACGCCTTCTCGCTGGATGGCGCCGACATCAAGTCATACTTGATCAATGGATCGTATGTGCCGTCCATCGATGCCGTGCAGGAATTCAAGATTGAGACGACGCCTTATTCGGCGGAGCTCGGCACCAGTCCCGGGGCACAGATTCTGCTGGTCACCAAGAATGGAACGAACCAGCTTCATGGGTCGGCCTATGAGTTTCTGCGAAACAACGAATTTGACGCGAAGAACTACTTCGACAATCCGAGCCTTCCCATTCCAGAGCTGCGTAAGAATCAGTTTGGCGCCACAATTGGGGGCCCCATCAAAAAAGACAAGCTCTTCTATTTCGGGAATTATGAAGGGACGATTGAGCGTGTAGGCCAGACCTTCTTCGGAACAGTGCCCACGCTTCTCGAACGGCAAGGCAACTTCACAGAAGTTGGCCAAAACATCTACAACCCTTTCACGACTGTCGCGTGTGCGTCGTGCTCCAACGGATTTTCGCGAACGCAGTTTCAAGGGAACACCATTCCTACCGCGCTCATTAGTCCGGTAAGCGAATACTACGTACAAAACCTGTTCCCTGCTCCGACCTCTCCCGGCCTTATCAACAACTATGCCGCCAACGATGTGGATCGTATCAGCCGGCACCAGTTCAACATTCGCGTAGATTATGCGCGTCCAAAGGATTCGATTTTCGGCAGGTTCAGTTTCAACAACTCGACGCTCTCGCTCGCGAAAGGTACGTTCAATTCCGGCGCGCTGACGGGCTTCGGCGACAACGATGTGATTAACACACGGGACGTTGTGGTGGGGGATGATCACACGTTCAACCCGACGACCGTTTTGTCCTTGCGAGTCTCGTTCTTCCGGCAGTTCTTCAACCTACTACCGAAGACGCTTGGTGACAATGTCAACTCGAAGCTCGGAATAGAAGGAGTATTGGGGAGCGAGCCATTCAACACGGGCGTCGCCGGCATTTCGAATCCCGGCTCGAATCCGTACGACCCGGAATTCCGGGCGGACAACCAGTATGGATATTCAGGCACGCTCCGGAAGGTCGCCGGCAGCCACCAGCTCACCTTTGGAGCTGAGTACGACCGCTGGCAAGTCTTCATGAATGCCGCCCCGAGTTTTCCGCAAGGTCAGTTTAACTTCGACGGAACACTGACCGCCGATCCCAATAATCCAGGCGCGTCGGGCAACGCCTTTGCCGATTTTCTTCTGGGTTATCCGGTGTCCGCGCAAGTGCAGTCTGGAGACAGCGGCGGATATCTATTCCGAAACAACGCCCGCTGGTATTTCAACGATCAATGGCGAGTAACGCCAAACCTGACTCTGAATCTGGGCGTCCGTTGGGAGTATGACGGGCCGTTTTACGAGAAGTACAACCGCCTGTCTAACTTCGATCCGAACACCGGACAATTGATCGTCGCCGGCAGGAACGGCGTCAGCCGCACAGCTAACGTCAGCTCGGACTGGAATAACTATGCGCCGCGATTCGGTTTCGCCTATACGTTGCCGGGCCAGCGCAGCACTGTGATTCGCGGCGGGTACGGGATTTTTTACGACGTCCTTCAGGAAAACAACACAGAAGGGACGCGGACTAACCCGCCATTCTCCTCGTTCCCGTTCTATTTCCTTTCAGGCTCCCTGACGGCTGTCCCGACGGTGCCCATTCAGAGCGTATTCGGACCGAACTCAGGCGCTAACCCGCCGACACCAGCCATTGAAGCGTTCGATGAGCACTTGAAGACCGGATATCAGCAGCAAGGCTCGCTGGGTATCCAGCATCAGTTTGGGTCAGCGCTGGTGGTGGAAGCCGCCTACAACTGGCAGAAGAACACGAAGTTCGCAACGTTCCGGAACCTGGACTCGCCGCTAGAACACGGCACATTTCTGCTTCCGTATCCCCAGTTCAGTTACATTACGTATCTCACCAACATCGAGTACGGGAATTACAACGCTCTCCTGGTGAAGGTGGAGAAGCGCCTTTCGAAGGGACTATCGGCGATCACCGCATTCACCTGGTCGAAGAATCTAGACAATATCTCAACGGGGGACGCGGCCGGGGCGCCGGGAGATCCTGGTTTCCAGAATCAGTATTGTTTCCACTGCGACTATGGGCCTTCGGCGTCCGATTTTGGCCATCGATTTGTGCAGAGCGCAGTCTACGACATTCCCTCGCTTGGCCAGAGCGCGCTGCTCAAGAATCTTGCCGGGGGTTGGGAACTGTCGGGCATATTCACCTATCAGGGCGGATTTCCTGTGACGGCGCTGATCGCCGGGGACAATAGCGAAACCTTGACGTACGCGGACCGGCCAAACGTGATTCCCGGCGCGCCCCTTTACGTCGCGGGAAACCACGACCCCGCGCAATGGTTTAATCCGGCGGCATTTACGCTCGCTCCGCTGGGGCAATTTGGAAATGCTGGAAAGGGCATCATCCGGGGGCCCAATCTGATCGACCTGGACTTTGCCATGATGAAGAACATTCGCTTTCGCGAGCGGTACAACATTCAATTACGCGGCGAAGTATTCAACCTGGCAAACCATCCGAATTTCGCGAGCCCGAACGCCTATGTGAATACGCCCTCGGCGGGCTCCATTGGCGCAACAACCACAACTTCCCGGCAGATACAGATCGGCGCGAAGCTGACGTTCTGAAGCCGAGTTCCGACGGACGTTCGGAGCGGCCGACGTGGGTCGCCTAAGCTACCAACGTTCACATGGACTTGCGCGAGGTTTCCGGCAAGGTTGCCGGCCTTTCATGAGCGGCCTCGCCCGCCTTCAAAAGCCACCCTTCTTTTCCTTGACGACGCATGAACCATAGCAGCATGAGTCCGGCAAGGATCCATACGCCGACGAGCACCGGTGCGTAACGCAAAGGCGCGTCCGGCAACGGAACAATCGATGCCACGCCCACCCAGATCAACGCGGCCGTGGAGAATAGAGGACAGATGAGATGAGGCCAAACGCGGAACTCGCCGCGCCTTTCGCCGCGATAGAACCGGTACACGCCCCAATTGCTGATGCCATAGATAAGAACCAAACCCAGCGTGATAGCGACGCCCATAAAGTAGAACTCCTGGTCCGGCCCGATCCAAAAACCCAGGCCCAGACCGACCGCGAGGGTAAGAATAGTCTGCAGCCATATAGCGTTTGCAGGTGTCAGGTAGCGAGGATGCACGCGGCTCAAAGATTGCGGCAGCACGCCAGCCCGGCCCAAGGCGAAAAACACGCGAGTTGCGGCGTTTGTGGAGGCGATGGCGACTGCGAGAATGGAGTTGAGCACGGCGATAAGAATCAGAATCCATCCTCTTCCCCACAAACGCCGGGCAAGTACGAAACATGGGTTTTCCGCCGATTGCACAAACGCGCCTATGTTGTGCGTTCCCCATCCGACCAGCACAGCCCACGAGCAGAACAAATAAAAAGCGCCGGTACAAAGAATCGACCCCATAATGGCGCGCGGCAGATTGGCGCGCGGGTTCTCGCTCTCTTCGGCCAGCGGCACAACCCCGTCATAACCCGTAACGGAAAAGATGGAGAACACGACACCGAGATAGAGTCCTCTCATGCTGGGCGCTCGCGACGGCAGATAAGGCGCAAGATTGATACCGCCCGGCCCAGGATGGAGCAATCCGAAGATGGAAAGCGCCATGACGATGGCGATCTCCGCCCCGCCCAGAAAAACCACCGCCTCGGCGGACGGGGTAATGCCCCGATAGACGATGACGGTCAAAACCAGCGTCACCACGATAACGAAGAGCCACCATGGGCACCAAATGTGGAACTGCGCCTGCATCGTCTTTTCGAAGAAGTAGCCCATGAATGCGATGTTGATTGCGGTCGCCGTAGGGTCATAGAGAAGATAGAGCCATGCCGTAAGAAAGCCGGCCCTGGGATGCACCGTGTGGCTGATGTACGTGTAATAGCCGCCGGCAGACGGGAGATGCTTCGCCAGTTGCGTCAGTGAAATGCCGAGAGTGAGGACGATCAGGACGGCCACGGCATAGGCAAGGGGAGATGTCACGCCGGCAAGCGACGTGATGAACTGAATCGTCAGCACCAGCCCCACGGCGGGCGCGATATGACTGATTGCCTGCATCAGCAACGCCGGGAGTTTCAAAGCGCCGGGACGCAACTGCGTATCGGCGACGAGGGGCGTATGCTTTGGTCTCGAGTGTGTCGACATACTCCTCAGACCAGGGCGCTGGGCGGTTCTGAGCACATTTTTCTTAAGAGCTTTACTTGTGGGCTTCGCATTGACCTTGCTTCTGTAGGACGTCCAGACTGCTGGTGCGGAAAGAGCCCATCCGGTCACCTCCACCCAATAGACTTCGTGGGACGCAGGGCCGGAAACTAGACATGGACTTAGTCCCTGTTGATTGTATCCGGAATTGTTTCAGTTGCTATGCGAATTTCTCTGCAGGCGCTGCCGGAAAGAATATTTTTGAGTGGAAGTTGCGGCTCTTGTTCAAGATTTCGTCCCACCAATTGGACGACGGAGACCAACTCTCTTGACCTCGTCTGCCGAGGCTCTAGGATATACGGTATGTTCCCGCGTGTGAAAGAGTGACGATGTGTCCAACAACTCTTTTTCGAGAAGAGATTTTTGCAGGATCGGCGTCGTGTCAGCTGTGGCGCCTTGCGACAGCCTGCTGGCCCAAGGAGTCCCAACCGAAGACATCATCGTGCGGTCCAATCGATTCCTCACGATCGGCCTGAACCGGAGGAGCGGGAGAGCGTTCCTAGAGGAGAAGGGATCAGGCGAGACATGGGTCTGGGATTGGCGGCAGATCCGAGCAGCAGACTTGCGCTCATTCTCCAGCGATCAGAAGAGTCTGAAGCCACTCGAGCCAATATCCATAGTGTCTTCCGACGACGGCTTTACGTTTGAATATCGCGAATCCTGGGGCCGGTTCCGCTGTTCAGTGGAGTTGTCGGGCGCCGATGTGCTGTTTCGTGTCGAGCCGGATGTCCGGTATCCGTGCGTACTGGGCGCGGTTCAGTTCCCTTCAACCCTCCACCCGGAGAGTGACGCGCGACCGGTTTTGCTAGACACGGTCAACGGAGGCCGTTTGCACAGGCATGCATCTCAGCCCGTGAATTTCAGCATTCCGGCCGAGGAGTGCTGGATGCGATATTACGCCGTGCTGGGTAAAAAATCCGCCTACCTGTGCATATTGGAACCGGGATTCGATGCAGGTTTGGTGTCCGAGGATGAAAAGCCCGGGCCGCTGCGCTTCGGCTGGATACACACGCCGCGCCTGGGCGCTTTCGAGCAAGCCCGGACTCTGCGCTACCGGTTTCTTTCCTCTGCTTCCTATGTGATGGCCGCGAGGGCTTACCGCGGTTACGCGATGGAAGCGGGCTTCTACCGGAGCCTGCACGAGAAGTTGGCGGAATGCCCATCGCTCGAGAAGCTCATTGGCGGTGTGCTGGTCATGATCGGCTATCTACACGACCCGGAGGCAGACTACGCGGAAGTTTTTCGACGGCTGAAGAAGGCCGGAGTGGAGAGAGCTTACGTCTATCCGGTCGGTCATTTCAATTTTAACGGGAGCAACGAGGTCTACCCGGGTTACCGGTCCGATTTCCAATGGATCCATCTGGGTCCGGACACGCTGGCGGAGTTACGCCGTCTGGACTACCTGTTTGCGCCGTGGGTGTGGCTCAACGAGATCGTCGATGGCAGTCCGTATTTCGACACTCTAACGCTCCGCCAAGCGGATGGCTCCAAGTCGCCTGCCTGGCGCGTCGGTCATGCGCAGTGGTACGCCAGTCATGAAGGTCGCGTGCTTGAGATGCTCAAGCAAGCTGCACCGCAGCTCCGGGCTACCTACAACGCCGCGCATTTCGACGTTCTGAACGCGGGACCTTGCATGGAGAATTTCGGGAGCTGGCCGTATGACCGGCGAACCGACGCAGGTTACCGCAACGCGATGTTCACCGAATTCAGCGCGCATGACCGGGTGGTGGGCTGCGAGCAGAACAAGGATTGGGCTGTTCCCTACAAACACTTCGGCACGAACAAGCAACCTGGACCGTACGGCGGGAGTGCGCCCTACTGGCCTGTGCCGCTTTGGCAGCTTGCGTTCCATGACGCTGTGATGACCAGTTGGTGGGAGCACTCCACGTACAACGACCCGGATCTGGGCCACGATCTGTCAGGGCGGGAGATTCGCAAGCGGATGCTACTCGATATGCTCACCGGCGATCTGCCTTCGATATGCCCGATCGGCCGTCAGGTCGCGTGGCGCAACCCCGGAAGCGCCGACCGGGAGATGTTCGATTTCCGGTACAAATTCGACGATCCCGTCACACTTCGGGCGATTGCCGCGGCTGTAGAGGTGGCACAATTCAACGCTCGTCATGCCGCCGATGATCTGGTGCACCATGAATTCCTCTCCGAGGAAGGAGACGAGCAACAGACTTCGTACGGCTCCGGCACGCGGGTGAAGGTGCGGCTACCCAGGAACGTGGAGGATCCCGGCGAATTGCACATTTCGTAGGCGGCTGCCGATGGCTTTCACCGGCATTCAGGCTGTGCCGCTGTTCTTTAACTGCTCCTCGATTCCGCGCAAGGCCGGCCCCTGGCCCCAAGGGTAAACACCAAGCCGCAGCGCCTGATATGAGGCCAGGTCGCCTTCCGGCGTCGCTTCCGAAACAAGAATCTGACCTCCTTCTGAAATTGAGCGGGTGCAGGCAGTCCAGCCCCGGTGCGCACATTCTTCGAACGAGGAATCCAGCAGGCCGGCCCGCAGAGCCTTGAAAAAGGCCGCGCAGACAAAGCAGGCGATGGAAGATTCCAGATACGTTTCAGGGTGATCCAGCACCGTGTGCCAATCGCCATTATCAGCCTGCAGATCCCGCAAGGCGGCGGCCAGACTCCTGAAGTTTGTGAGCAGCTCATCACGGCCGTTGATGCCGGGAGGCATGTCGGTGAGGGTATCCGCCAGTCCCAGCAGAGCCCAACCGGCTCCACGCCCCCACAGAAGGCCGATGTGGTCACCGGAAGCCTCGCTGTAGCCGTGATACAGCAACGGAACGCGCGCATCCACCAGGACGTTCCAGAAAGCCAGAGCGTAGTTTGCAGCTTCTTCAAACCAGCGGTGGTCGCCTGTGATGTGTGCAAGCCTGCAGAACAGCGGTGGATCGGAGTACAGACAGTCCACGTAGACGTGCTGATTCGCGTCCGGGCGCAGCAGACGCGCTCCGCGCGAGCTTTGCGGAGACTCCAATAAGAGACGGGCCAGGGCCATCGCACGCTTCAGGTAAATCTCGCGTCCGTTGAGTGCATAGAGCTCGAGCAGTGCCATGCCAGGAGCGACATGGTCCGCGGGAATCAGCTGTTCGCGCTTGGAAATCCAGCCAGCAATCAGTCCTTCTACAAATCCCAGGTAACGGGGGTTCTGGCAGATGCGTGCGGCCGCAAGCAATCCTTCAAGCGCGATCCATTCGCCGTATCCCCACGCTCGGTATCGGTACTCGGGATAGTAGATTGCGGCATCGGCAACGCGAGCCATAAGTTCGCGGGTCATAGGATCATCCGCGAGCGCGGGATAAATCGCTCCCCAGGTCCGTGCGCGAATACGCGATCTTCGCCCTCGATCTGGGCGTAGCGGTCCACCTTGGCGGGCGACGGCTCCACGCCAAGGCCGGGTTCATGCGGCACAGTGAGGCGAGCATTCTTGTCGAAGCAAAACGGCTCGGTGATGTAATCGTCCTGGACCAGTCCGTAAGCAGTATCGGAGGCGTGTTCAAAATTGCGGGAGCTTGCCACCAGATGTAGGACCGCCGCCTGCCCAACACCACCTTCGCCCCAAGTTCCGATCACGCAGGCAATGCCAGCCGTATTGGCTATGGCGAGGATGTCACGGGCACGAGTAATTCCTCCGGACTCGGTCAGGTATACGTTGAACACTTCCACAGCGCGGGCTTCCGCCAGACGCCACGCATCCCGCACGGTCATACAGCTCTCGTCCGCCGATAACGGCGTGTCCACCGCTCGCGCCACTTCGATAAGTCCCTCAATATCCCAGGAGGGCACGGGCTGCTCGACCCATTGCAGATTTAGTTTCTCCATTCGCCGGATCCAGCGGACGGCGGTCCTCGGGCTCCAGGCCATGTTGGGATCGATACGAAACGGAATCGCCGGACCGACCGCTTCACGAATCGCAGCGAGCCGCTCCATATCCTTCTCGATGTCAAATCCCACTTTCACCTTCAGCACTTTATGGCCCCGCCCGACCAAACGAATCGCCGACGCGACGTCCTCGTCCACATCATGGAGATGGATCAGGCCGGTGGTATCCATCTTGTCGCGATACAGGCCGCCCAGGAGTTGGTAGATAGGAACACCCAAGGCCTTCCCCTTGATGTCGTAGAGCGCCATGTCGATGGCGGCCATGGGATAAGCGGCAAAAGTGTTCCAAAGCAGAAAATGCTCGGTCTTGTGCGCTAAGAACTCAATGTGTAGAGGATCTTCTCCAATCAGCAGGGGTTTCAACTCCGAGTGTATGAATGCTTCGGCGGTCTCGTGAAACAGGCCGTCGTGCTCGCCGTAGCCGATGATGCCGTCGTCGGTTTCGATCGTGACCAGCAGGTACGACGCGTGGGAACGAGCTCCATAAGCGGCTCGCAATAGTTCCGTGAACGGAATCCGCATCAAGCGCGTGTGAATAGCTGTGATTCGCATGTAATTTCACGAATCTTAACATGCCGCGATGCTACTGCACGCGATAGGCAAACGCGGCCAGGCTGCATTCCAGGACAACGGATTCATTCTCGTGATCCAGCGGAAGGCCGAGCATTTTGGCTGGATGTTCTCTTTTGTCGTTGGAACCTGACAACTAGCCAAGAATCAGTCTCAAAGCTCTATTCCAACCTTCTGGTAATCTTAAAGGGTGCCGCTGTCGCAGTTACGCTTTTGCCAGGGCGGAATGGGAAGCCGATTTCATGCAGGTCCGCGAGGTGCTCCGCTGACCAATGCCGAGCATCCGAAGCGCCTTTATGGCTCCCGGGGTATGAGGAGTTAATTTGCGCGTGACCAGAAATCAGCTGCTTGAGAGGATTCGCACAACAATTGAGCGCATCGCTGCTGAAAAGAATCTGACCGTCCCCCCGATTGCTGAGGAGACCGTGCTGTTGGGCTCAACCCTTGGCATTGATTCGCTCGATCTTGCGGCAATCGTTGTGGAATTGTCGGAGGTAACTGGCAAGGATCCTTTCCAGGATGGTTTCATCGAGTTTCGCACGGTCGGTGAGCTGAGCGATCTCTACCGGGACAAAAACGGCGAATGATGCCTGTCGGAAGTGACGGATCACTTCGATCCCACTTGGAATCCGCGACGGTACGCCGAACCGCCGGCCTGATTTGTTCGCCTGATTTATCGGGGATGTGCTCCATTCTCGTTGACGAACTGCGAACCTTTCAAGGCTGCCGTGTCGCGTTGACGTCGCAGCATGCCGAGCATGTGATGGTTGGGCTGGCGGCCGCGCAAGCCGCGGGGTGCGAGATACTGCTGCATCGAACAGCGAGCATCCCTGAGGAATTGCTGAATGGTTGGAAAATCTCCGCGGTTATCGATGCGTCACTCCGCGTTACAAGGATTGCGCAGCACGATATCCAAGGCTCTGGAGTTCGGATCCTGATCGCGACATCCGGCACCACAAGCGAACCCAAACTGGCCGAGCACTCCATTGAGGGACTGCTAGGCCGTGTCCGCCAACTCGCTCGTTCCCAGGACCGGTCACGTTGGTTGTTAACTTACCACCCTGCGACCTTTGGTGGGCTGCAAGTGCTTCTCACAGCCCTGGCCACGGGTTCAGAACTGGTGACCGTCACTTCGCCTACGATCCCGGCGCTCAGTGAAGCGGCCTTGGCTTTCCGGCCGACCCATGTTAGTGCGACGCCCACGTTTTGGCGCTCATTTCTCTTGTATTTAGGGTCCCGAGCTGCTGACCTTCCTTTGAGGCAGATCACGTTGGGTGGAGAGATCGCGGATGAATCGATCCTGGGGCGACTCCGAACGATCTATAAGGACGCACGTGTGAACCATATCTACGCTTCGACGGAGGCAGGAGCCCTGTTCTCGGTGCAGGATGGCGAGCCGGGATTCCCGGCGGAATGGCTGGAGACCGGCGTTGATGGCGTAGCGCTCCGCATACAGCAGGGCGTTCTGCAAGTGCGCAGTCCTCGCGCGATGAAGAGATATGTTAACAAGGATACCGGGACTGTGATCACGCCGGATGGATGGCTGATCACCGGCGACACGGTCGAGCAGGTGGGCGACCGTATCTTGTTTCGCGGCCGCGAGGATGCAACGCTCAACGTCGGCGGCGGGAAGGTTCGGCCCGAGGAGGTAGAGGCGCTGCTGCTCAGTTTGCCGGAAGTTGTCGAGGCAAGAGTCTATGGTGTTCCAAATCCGATCACGGGCACGGTTGTAGGCGCTGATATCGTGGCGCGCGCCGATGTGGTGGAATCGGAGGCACGGCATTCGATTCTGACACAGGCAAGGAAAAACCTGGAAAGTTACAAGGTGCCCCGGGTTCTGCATTTCGTAGACGAGATAGGGGTATCCGCGGCAGGGAAGAAGGAGCGGTTACGGTGAGCGTTCCGGAAGGCCGGACGGTTCTGGTCACCGGTGGCAGTCGAGGCCTGGGATTCGGGATCGTCCAGAACCTTCTGGCCGCCGGGTATCGGGTCGGCACATGCAGCCGCAAGATATCAGGGCCGCTGGAAGGACTGTTGGAAAAGGAAGGCGGCCAGTCACTCTACTGGCAGCCCTGCGTGATCGGGGATGAATCTCAAGAAGAGCAGTTTTTTCGGAGCTTTCTTGAATGGAGTGGCAAGAGCTCGTACTACGGCCTGGTTAACAATGCAGGAATTGCCGGGGAAGGTATCCTGGCGACTTATCCGAACGTTGAGACAACTCAAATCATCAACGTGAATCTGCTGGCGGCGCTGCGGATGGCCAAGCTTTCACTGCAAGTATTCCTGGGACGCCGCGGAGCTGCGCGAATCATCAACATAAGCTCGATTATTGCCCTTCGCGGGTACACAGGATTGTCCGCTTACTCGGTTTCCAAGGCTGGACTGGACGGCCTGACGCGAGCGCTGGCGCGGGAGGTCGGCGGCCGCGAAGTTACCGTCAATTCGGTGAACCCTGGATACCTCGACACGATTATGTCGGCCTCCTTGAAGGAGGAGCAACGCCAGCAGATCATCCGGAGAACGCCGATGGGGCGGTTGGGAAAGGTCGAGGATGTGGTTCCTTTGATTCGCTTCCTTCTCAGCCCCGACGCCGGTTTCATTACCGGACAGTCCATCGTCGTTGACGGCGGGATTACCACCTGAGTTGGCGGAAGCGAATGGAGAGAGCCGCCGCTGCAATGCGGTCTTAGAGGCAGAGCGCATCCCCGTCGATCAGCGTCAGCCGGAACTGGCTGATCGGGCTAAGCGAGTTATTCAACTTGAGCACCTTG
>Ga0335079_10004416_pt1 | contig 16185 bp, 12 predicted proteins | sample Lox_Sample_33_FD_206719 | JGI IMG/M metagenome (GOLD analysis project Ga0335079, IMG submission 206719) | Soil microbial communities from Loxahatchee National Wildlife Refuge, Florida, United States - Lox_Sample_3.3 | ecosystem: Environmental > Terrestrial > Soil > Wetlands | place: USA... | reverse complement strand
CACCGAGATGGGCAACCTCGAGCCTGACCTGGTCGCCTGGCTGCAGCCATGGGTAGCTGTCGCTGCCGTGCAGCCCAGACAACTCCAGGATGCACCCGGTTCCCACGGTGCCGCTGCCGATGACGTCACCGGGTACCACGCGCGTTCCCTGCGAGGCATAGGAGATCATCTGGCCGAACGACCAGTAGATATCGGCCAGGTTGCCTTCGCTGTAGGGCCGCCCGTTGACCGTGGCCGTCATCGCCAGGTCGAAGGCCTTGCCGCGGCGATAGGGAGCAAGCTCGTCCGGCGTGACGAGAGCCGGGCCGAGGCTGGTCGCCGAGTCTTTCCCCTTGACCGGGCCGAGCATCTGTTTCATCTCGGCGAACTGTACGTCGCGCGCACTCCAGTCGCACAAGATCAAATAGCCGGCGATGTGCTCTTCGGCCTGCCCAGGGCTGAGGTCGCGGCCCTCACGCCCGATGACGGCGGCGACCTCGAGTTCGTAGTCGAACTGCCGCGAGCCCGGTGAGATCGCCACGTCGTCCGCTGGGCCATGGACGGCGGCCGGGTTGGTGAAGTAGAAGACGGGCAGTTCGTACCAGCCCCGGTCGACCTCACGTCCGCGCGCGAGCCTGGCGTTGCGTGTGTGTTCCTCGAAGGCCATGTAGTCGCGGATCGATGGCGGCACCGGGATCGGGGCACACAGCCTGGCCTGCTCTTCCTTGACCACCTCGGCGGGGTCCGCCAGGGCGTTCTCGGCAGCCTGGGCCAGGCGGCCGCCGTCGTCACCGAGCAGGTCGAGCAGCCGGGCAGTGCCCCGCAGGCCGTGCACGGTCCCGTTTCTCAGCAGTCCGGGGCGCTCGCCACCGTCAGCTGGTGAAACATAAGTCACCCAGCGCATCGCTGCTCCCTTGCATCGCGGCTTCCCTCGGGTACTGCGGCTCGCCGTGCGCGGCTGCGGCTCACCTTGCGCCGCTGTTGCTCATCGCGGGGGCGCCTCGATCACGCGTAACACGCGGGCATCGCGCCACCGTTGTACTTGGCCATTTCCATGAAGATCGGCACTATGTCGAGAGTCTCACCGCGCGCACCCCCACGCTCCTCAGCGTAGGCCCGGTGCAGGTTGCCGACGATCCGCTCCGGGTCGAGCAGGCCGGCGAAATCGCCGAGGTCGGCCTGGCGGGCGGCCTCGAGCGGCGAAAGCCCGGCGGCCAGCGCCGCCCTGGCCGTCTGCTGTATCCAGCGCAGGTACGCGGCGTTGACGTCGAACACCTCTGGACCGGCCACGCCGCCATGACCGCTGACGACCGTGCCAGCACCGAGCCCGCGCACCGTGCCGATTGCCTCCAGGCAGCCGGCGATCGAGCCCATCATGCAGAACGGTGTGCCGCCGTTGAAGACGAGGTCGCCCGCGAACAACACGCCGCGCTCGGGGATCCAGGCCACGACGTCGTTGGTGGTGTGCGCCGGGCCGACATACAAGAGCTGTACCTCTAGCTCGCCGGCGTACAACGTGAGCCGGTCGGTGAACGTCACATCGGGCGGCACGATCTCGATGTCTCCCCACTCGACATCTGGCCAGATCAGCTTGAGCTGCAGGCCGGCTTCAAGGATCTCGCTGCGGGCCAGGGCGTGCCCGACGATCGTCGCCTCGGGAAACATGAAGTTGCCATAGGTGTGGTCGCCATGGTGGTGGGTGTTGACCAGCGTCCGGGCCGGCCGCGAGGTGAGCGTGCCAATGGCCTCGCGAAGAGCGCGTGCCCGCGGCTGCGTCGACGCGGTGTCGATCAGCAGCACAGAACGTGGGCCAACAAGCACCCCCGAGTTGCTGAGGCACCAGCTTCCATCCGGTTGCAGATAGACGTGGATGCCTTCCGCTACCTCCTGCAGCCGCGGCGCCGGCATGATCCGCCGCGCGGTTCCCTGATCTCCCACCGCACCTCCCGCGACATCGGGCGCCGCGCGCGGCGTTAAGCAATCCGCGGCGGGCTCCTTCGATGATTGTGCAGCATGGCCGCGGTGACCACGTCGGTAACCGCGGGCGGTACCTGCCACGCCTTCCTCCGGGTTGTTCTTTTTACCCACCCGATGGTCCATTGGCGCGGTTGGAGCACCACGGTGGCACTCTCGGCACACTGGCCACTATGAGAACATCTGTCACAGTGGCAGCACGCCGGTTAACCTGATGACGTGGCGGAACTGCTGGAGATCACTTCACGGGTACTCGTGCGAGCGTCGCAGGAGCGGGTCTGGCGGGCCGCGATCGACTGGCGCCGGCAGGGCGAGTGGATGTGGGGGACCCAGGTTAGCGGCGGCCACGGGGCGGGCGCCCGGGTATCGGCGCGGACAGGCATCGGCCCGGTCGGTTTCACCGACACCATGGTGATTACCGAATGGGATCCGCCGCGAAGGTGCGTCGTCCAGCACACCGGCCGCGTCGTGCGCGGCGACGGCGTGTTCGAGGCCGTCCCGCGCGGGCCGCATTGCGAGTTCGTTTGGATCGAGCGGCTTGAGTTGCCGAAGGTCCTGGTCGGGGCGGTGGGACGCGCCCTCGTGCGGCCGGTAGCGCAGGCAGGCCTGGACAGTTCACTGCGCCGTTTCGCCCGGCTGGTCGAAAGGTCATGACGGCCACCGACCGCCGGCCGCCGGTCAGACCCTGCCAGACTCGTCACCTTCGTGCCCGCCTTCGTCTCGCCGCGCCGCGCCCGCGATGTCGCGGGCGCATCCCATGTCGGCATCGGTGGCGACTACGACGGCAGGCCGGACCAGCCCGGCGGGCTCGCGGACGTGGCCGGTTAGCCGTTGCTCATCGCGGAACTGCTGCGCCACGGCTGGTCGCGATCCGATCTCGCGGGCCTGACGCGGGGCAACATGCTGCGTGTCCTTCGCGACGCGGAAGCGGTCAGCCGCGACCTGTCGGCCCGCGTCGGCCCATCCTTCGCCACGCTGGCCGAGCTCGACGGCCTGGCTGGCCCCCTGGTTAGGCGTTGGTTAGGCGTGCCGGCCGCGGGGCCCCCGGCGGAGGAGCCCCCGTCAGGCGTGACGGCCCGCAGGGCCCCCGCGCAGCCGTTCAGATTTATTGCGCAGCGGCTGCCGCGGGCCGGCTCCGACGGGCGGTAGCATCCCGATCGTGACTAGGCGCCTAGTGGCGGGAGTTGACAGTTCTACTCAGTCAACGAAGGCCCTCGTGGTCGACGTTGACGACGGCGCTGTCCTCGGCTGGGGGACGGCTCCGCACACGGTGACAGGGAGCGACGGCGCCAGGCAGAGTGATCCGGTCGAGTGGTGGGGCGCGCTCGGCGCCGCCCTGGCCCAGGCACTCGATCAGGCGGGGCCCGCAAATGACGTCGCCGCGATCTCGGTTGGTGCACAACAGCACGGACTGGTGACGGTGGATTCGCGCGGCGATCCGGTACGCCCGGCGATGCTGTGGAACGATGTGCGGGCGGCGCCGCAGGCCGCCGAACTTATCGCGGCCCTGCGCACGCCTGACCTCGAAGGCGCCGCGCACTGGGCACGGCGGACCGGCACGGTGCCTGTGGCCAGCATCACCGCCGCGAAGTGGGCATGGCTGCGCCGCTACGAGCCCGACTCGGCGAGCCGCACGGCCGCGATCAGGCTTCCGCATGACTACCTGACCGAGCGGCTGTGTGGTGCGGCCGTCACCGACCGGGGTGACGCGTCGGGTACTGGCTGGTTCTCCACCGCCACCGACGCCTACGACGGCGAGATCCTGGCGCTGCCACTGCTCGACCTGGACCGCGCGCTGCTGCCCGAGGTGCGCCCGCCCGACGCGATCGCGGGAACCCTCACGCCCGCCAGCGCCGCGGCGCTTGGCCTGAAACCTGGCACCGTCGTGGGCATCGGTACCGGCGACAACATGGCGGCGGCGCTCGGGCTCGGCCTCGCGGCCGGGGAACCGGTCATCAGCCTGGGCACCTCTGGCACCGTGTACGCGGTGTCGATGCGGCGCCCTGCCGATCCGTCTGGCGTGGTCGCTGGGTTCGCCGACGCGGCAGGGGCATTCCTGCCGCTTTCTGCCACCTTGAACTGCACCCAGGCCATCGACCGGATGGCTGGCCTGCTTGGCCGCGACCGCGAGGCCGTCGAGCCGGGTGGTACGGCGGTGGTGCTGCCCTTCTTCGACGGCGAGCGCACGCCCAACCTCCCCAACGCCAGCGCGCTCATCACTGGCCTGCGCCCTGACACCACCGCGGGCCAGCTTCTGCAGGCGGCCTACGACGGCGCCGCCTGCTCGCTCCTCACCGCGCTTGCCCAGGTTGGGGTGTCAGGCGATCAGCTGTCTCCGGCCGCGCCGCTGATCTTGATCGGTGGCGGCGCCAGGGGCGCGGCGTGGCGGGACACCATCAGGCGGCTCTCCGGGCGGGCCCTGCTCGTGCCCGATGCCGCCGAATTGGTCGCGCTCGGCGCGGCCGCGCAGGCGGCGGCCGCTTTCACCGGTGAACGCGCGCCTGACGTGGCCCGCCGCTGGGAGACCAGGCGCGGTAACCGCTACGAGCCCGTCACGGCCGACACCGCCACCCTGGACAAGATTGACGAGACCCTCCGCCGCGCCCAAGGCCTGCTGCTGCAGGACGCCGAACTCTGAAGTGCTGACAGGTCTGCGATCGTGTTCAGGTCCGCGATCGTGTCAACCATCCCGCGGATAGCGCCGGGCACATAACACCCGCGCCGATCAGCCGATCATCCCGCGGCGGCCGTCAAGGTAGCAGTCGCGCGGGGGGCGCATACACGTCGAGCAGTTGCCGATCAGGTTGCCGAACGTCGGCGTGAGCGTTCAGCGGTGATCACCTGGAACCGGTGATATCGAGCGAGTCGGCGACGTAGAGACGAACGTGCCGGAGACGAAGGAGACGAACGTGCCGGAGACGAAGGAGACGAACGTGCCCGGGACGAAGCAGACGAACGTGCCCGGGACGGAGGAGACGAACGTGCCGACGACGAAGGAGACGAAGGAGGAGTCGCACTGGTCGGTCGGGTACTGGTCGGTCGGGTAGTGGTCGGTCGGGTAGTGGTCGGTCGGGTAGTGGTCGGTCGGGTCGTGGTAGGTGCCGGGCTCGTTGTCGTCGGCTGCCGGATCGGTACGTCCTTCACCGCCGTGCCGCCGACCACGTCGCCGACCACCGTGAGCTGGGCGTACCCGGTGCCAGTGCCGGCCGAAGCGGTCACGGTCAGCACGTTGGTGCCGGACCCGACAGGCACCGCCGCGGCGAACGAGCCGTCCGCGGTCGCGGTCGCGGTAACCTCCGATGGCGCCGCGGCGGGCGTGCCGGTGTCCGCGGCCTCGGCAACCACTTTCGCGCCCGGCGTCGTGGTCCCGGTGATGGTGGTGGCGGAGGATTCGGTCGTGCTCCCGTCTCGCGGCGCGGTCAGCGTAACGGGCACTGCGGCCGGCGGCGCCTGCCGGACATAACGGTTCGTCGTGATCGACGGCTGCTCCAGGATCCGCCGCGCGCCGAGATCGGCGATCAGCCGCAGTTCCTGCGCCTGAGCCCAGGACAGCGGCGCCGCAGAACCCGCGGCCTTCCCGTCGGTGAACCCGATCGAGGCGACCGTCGGGTCGGTCCCGTAGGGCGAGGGGGCCAGGTCCGGATCCTCCCAGGCCTGCTCGGGCACGAGGCCAACGCCGGAAGAGAAGTTGATCATGGCGGTGAGCAGCCCAGCGGCGCCGGTGGGATCCGCGGCAGCGATGTCCGATTCTGCCCGCTCGCCGGATAGCACCGGCCACAGGTGCCCGGTGCCCGTGCCGGTCGTCGGCCACGGCTGGCCCGGCGTCGTGCACGAGGACTGGCTGGGCTGGTAGCAGTCCCCGTAGCCGTCCGCGCTGCCGTCGGCGGCCGCGACGGCGTACCTGTAGTAGCCGGTGCCGCTCGGCGTGCTAACGCCGATCAGCTTGTCCCAGCGGGCGAGCGAGGCCTGCACGTCCGGGTCGCTGACCGGCAGCTCACCGAGCCGAACAAGCTCCTGGAAGCCGCCGTCCAGCACCGTGCGCTGGTCGACGGCGGGGCCGCCGTTGCCGAGGCTGTAGCTGATCGCGGCATTCGGGTCGCCGGTCTTGGACACCCGGATGAAGTAGCTCGGCCCGTCCGGCCCTGTGGTCGTAACGGTCCACTTCTTGATCATGCGCTGGAAATAGTCCGCGGTTGCGTGGTAGACCTGCGCGCGCGGGCTGTCTGCCTGCCTGGTCGCGATCGCCGCGGCGGCGGTGAGCCCGGCGATCTCGGCCGCGATCGTCGACGGCGAGTAGCCCGACTGCTCCTCCCAGCGTTCGACGCCGAACGAGGGGCCATGCGCGACGAGGAAGTCGGCTGCGGGAACGATGTGCTGGCGGTAGAGGGCCGTGTCACCGCCGAGGCCAGCCTGGTAGGCCATCAGGATCGGATCGGAGGTCTCGTCAAGCTGGTCACCGCCGGTATCCGGCGCGGCCTTGCCGTTCAGCAGCGAGTTGCGCGGGATCTCACCGGTTGGCAACTGCTGTTTTTCCAGCAGGAACCGGGTAGCCGCCCGTGCGGTAGCCAGGTCGCCGTCCACGAGCAGCCCGGTGAAGACCTCGTACAGGTCACGTGAGAAAACCTCGCGGTAGGAGCCGAAGTAGACGGCCTCGCCGCCGGGCGCGGCGCCCGCGCTCACCGCCTGGCCCCACGGGCTTGCGAGCGACGCCACGATCGCGCCAGGGAAGGTCTTGTCCTCGCTTGCCTTGAGCACGTTCGCGGACAGGTAATACGCCCCGCGCACCTGGGCCTGATCGCTGCCCGGCGGGCCGGGCAGCGTGGCGGGCGGCCGGTTCAGGCTGGCGTCGTAGGCGCTCCAGCCCTGCTGGTAGGCATCGAGGACGGTACTGAACGGCTGCCGCAGTGATCCTCCAGCCGCGTTGAGCGCACCGTCAAGCGAGCGCCCGAACCCCAGCGCCAGCGTCACGGTCCTTGACCCTGCGCCGGCCACGGGGGCCGTACTAGCCGTACTAGCCGTGCTGGTCGTGCTGGCCGTGCTGGCGGTGCTGCTCACGGGTGTGACGTCCGCCGTGGCGATGATGTGGCCGGCAGGCGCTGACGCGTAGCGGGTGGTGAGCGCGTGGGACGCGTCGAGCTGGGTGAGGCCGTCGCTGGCGGTGCCCGCGTACCCAACGCTTGCGTCCTGCGACGGCGAGGTCGAGCGAAGCGCCATATAGGTGGGCGCCGCGTAGTCGCGGTTCACCGCCTGGCTGGTCACCGAGGTGTCGTAGATGACGGGGACCGCGGCGTTTGCGGTACTGCCAGTGCTGCCAGCGCTGGCAGTACCGTTCAGGATTCCCGTGTCTGGGCCACCGTTCGCGGTGCCGCCGCCGCCGTTGCCGTTGACGTGCGCGTCCAGGCGCGCGTACACGTGCAGGGCGCTGAGATCGGTGGTTGAGCCGGGTGCGCGTTCCAGCCGTGTGCGCATCAGCACTGTATCGCGCTGCGGGTCGGTCAGGTAGGTGGTGACGAGCCGGTACCCGTGCTTGGCGCTCGTCGCCGTGACCGTGCAGGCCATTCCCGACGGGTCGGCGCTGACCGTGTAGGTAAGGTCGCGGGACTGCAAGTCGGTGAACGTGGCCCCGTCGGTGACGACGTACTGCAGAGTGCCGACGTTGGTGTTGTCCACGGTGGGCTCGTAGACGTCAGACAGCACACCGTTCGCGACCGTGTACCAGACCTTCGAACTCGGCTGCCCGCCGCGCGGCGCGGCCGTCCCGACGCAGTCTTTGCGCGCCAGATCGAAATACGACGTCGCGCCGGGTGCGCCAGGCGCTAACCGAACCAACGGGGTGGCCGGGCCTGCCGGGCCTGCCGGGTTGCCGCCGCCGACGGAGGTCTCGCCTGGTGCCGACTTCGCCGCGCCGCTGCGGTGGCCGCCTTGGCTGCCCTCGCCGCGGCTTCCTTTGCTCGCCTGCTGCACGCTGTCGATGTGACCGTGCAGCCCCGAGTTCTGCGAGCGCCCCGGTGTCTGTATCTTCGAGGCGGGCAACGGCTGCAATCGCAGGAGCAGCACGGGCACGGTCAGGACCACTACGAGCGCGGCGCCAGACAGTGTATTGATCTTGCCTCGCCGCTTTTTTTTCTTCGCCCCGTCGATCGTCCCGTTCGCCTGGCTTGTCCCCCTGGTCGCCCGGCTTGTTGCTCTGCGCGATCCGTTGCCTGTTCCCGTGCCCGGCCGTGGGCTCATCTTTCGATGCCCTCTCTGGCAGACCTTGTCACGCGCCCCGCATATCCCGCGCCCCCGGCGCCCCGTGCAAGCAATGCAGAAAATCCTCTCCCGGCGGCGGTCGTCCCGGGAAGGGACAAAGGTCCCGAAACGGTAATAAGTCTCTTTAGTTACATTCGGTCAGATTCAGAGCGAGAAGTTCCGTGCGCAAATCGTCACTGGTGATATCAGATGATCACTGACGGGTAAACATCAGCGGATCATTGACGGGGTAGCAATAGGTAAATACATCACGTCAGCGGCTCGCCGCCCTTCGCCGGCGTCGCGCCACGCCCGACGAGGTGGCGTCGCCGTCACTGCTAGGCGATCCAGGGAGCGTCGTCTTGCCGATCATCCAGCTCGCCTTCCGGCCGTGGCGCCGTCGCGGTGTCGCCGCCGTGGCTGCCGCCGGGATCCTCGCCGCTGTTACCGCGGCACCTGGGGTGGGCGCGGCGCGAGGTGCGAGCGGCAGGGTCGGCGCGGCTCGATCGCTCGCGGCGGTGACCCCCCCGGTCCCGGCGGTGATCGGGCTGGTAAACGCGCGGGTTCAGCAGCCGGCCCCGCAGCCGACCTCGAAATGCCTGACGTCGTTCGGGGTCTACTGCTACACGCCGGTGCAGTACCGCCAGGCGTACGACCTGAACGGGCTGTACTCCGACGGGATCACCGGCAAGGGCCGGACGATCGTGATCGTTGACTCGTTCGGATCGCCGACTATCCGCAACGACATTCAGGTGTTCGACAAGCAGTTCGGCTTCCCCGACCCTGACCTGCGGGTTGTTCAGGCGGGCAAGGTCTCGTCATTCGACAATAAGAATTCGGTCATGGCCGGCTGGGCGGACGAGTCGACGCTCGATGTGGAGTATGCGCACTCGATCGCCCCTGGCGCGCGCATTGTCCTGGTGGAGACCCCGGTCGCGGAGACCGAGGGTGTCACGGGTTTCCCCGAGATGATGAATGCCGAGGAGGCGCTGATCGACAGCGGTGTCGGTGATGTGATCTCACAGAGCTTCGGCGCCACGGAAAACACCTTCCCCGGGTTCGACAAGGGCAACTACTCTAGCCTGCTGAACCTGCGGTACACCTTTAAGAACGCGCTGGCGCGGGGCGTCACCGTGCTCGCCGCGTCAGGCGACGCCGGCGCCACCAACGACGAACTTGACGGCGTGACCACGTACAAGCGGCGCGTCGACTCGTGGCCGTCCGCTGACCCGCTCGTCACGTCGGTCGGGGGCGCACAGCTGTTTCTGGACGATGCGGGCAACCGAGTCCAGGCGGACTCGGTGTGGAATGACGGCTCCGGCGCGGGCGGCGGCGGTCAGTCCACCATATTCGGCCGCCCGTCCTTCCAGGCCAGCGTCCGTAGTGTCGTCGGTGATCACCGCGGCACGCCGGACATCAGCATGAGCGCTGGGGCCGATGGCGGGTGCTGGGTATACCAGTCGTTCGCCGCCACGGGTCCTGGCTGGGACCTCCTCGGCGGGACGAGCGAGGCAACACCGATCTTCTCGGCCGTCGTCGCGCTTGCCGACCAGGTCGCGGGCCACCGTCTTGGTCTCATCAACCCGGCGCTCTACCAGCTTGGAGCCCGCAGCCAGGCGAGCCGCTTGGCGTTGACGACCGGGATAGTGGACATCGCCACAGGCAACAACTCGTTTGCCGGCGTCACAGGCTTCAACGCCGACCCCGGCTATGACCTGGCCAGCGGCTGGGGAACGATCGACGCGGGCCAGTTCGTCCGCGCCCTCGCCGCCTCCTGACCCGGCGCCGAGGCGACCGCCGTCGCTTACCCGCGCGGCGTCCTCGTGCGCGTGCGGTCGTTACCGGCCGGGGCCACATTCTGATGCCCGGTCACCAGCCCGGACCGCCGCACGCTGGCGCCCGCGGGGGACCGGCGGCGCAGGTGATCTTGACGACGAGACGCGGCAGCCGTTCGGGATATGTTCTTGAGCGCTTCGCGCCTGGATAATCCGGAGAGTGTGTCCGCGTGCGCCGCGACGTACCTTGCAACCTCGGCGGGGTCCACCCAGGCGTAGGCGCGCAGCGCCCACCCGATGCCCTTGCGTAGGAAGAATCCAGGGTCGGCAAGGTTTGGCTCGATGCACGCGCAGAGCAGCCGAGATCAGTATCTTTAACGGCTCCGACCTGGCAGATGACCGCGGTGCGGCGTTTCCACGGGTCGGGGTCGCGGCTCCAGGCCAGGATCCGCGCCCGCATCCTCGAAGCCGCCGTGTGCGCCCTGGCGGGGTCCGGGTGCCTGGCGAGCGCGTAGCGCGGGTCGTCGTTCAGCGCGCCGCCACCTGCCGTCACTTTTTCTTACTTCTGCTGTTACCTGTTCGTGCTCGTCACATAACTGTGCGTGCCTGTGTTGTGCTGGTGCAGCCGCACCAGATGCTGCCGGTGGATCTCCTCCCAGCCAGCCAGGCGGACCAGGTCGGTGGACCCGACGGCCAGCGGGTGGCGGGCGCGTCGAGGTGGAAATGCCGCGCGGCAGGCTCCGCGGGCCTGCCAGGCGGTCGGCCGTGAGGTCAGGAGGCCCCGTCGAGGTGGCGTTCGAGCGCGTCAAGGCGACGCGCCCAGAGCATCCGATACGGCCCGAGCCACGCGTCGATCTCGGCAAGCGGCTCTGGCGCCAGTTCGTACAACCGGCGCTGCGCGTCGCGGTGGACCCGCACCAGGCCGGCGCCGCGCAACACGCGCAGGTGCTTGGAGGTACCGGGCTGGCTCGTGTCCAGTTGCTCCACCAGTTCGCCCACCGAGCATGGCTGCTGGAGCAGAAGGTCCAGGATGTGCCGCCTGGTCGGCTCCGAGACCACCTCGAACACCGTTGACATGACGGCCACTGTACTCCACCAGTTATATAACTGGCAAGGAATATATTGCGGAGCCCGGGACCGCCGGGTACATGGCGCGGGTTAAGGTCGGCTCAGCTCGCGAGGAAGGGGTGGGGGGCGTGGGGGTGACGGCAGTCTTCGGCGCCGTAGCCGACTGCTACGCGTCGGCGAGGCCAGATTACCCGCCACAGCTCTATGCCACCCTGACGGATCTGGCCGGGCGTGACCTAGACGCGGCGCGGGTCGTGGATGTGGGCGCGGGCACTGGGATCGCGGCACGGCAGATGCGTGACCTGGGCGCACAGGTGGTCGCGGTGGAGCCTTCCGCGGGCATGCTCGCCAAGCTAGCCGGGACCTCGCCCGGCGTGGGCGTCGTGCGAGGCGACGGCAACGCGCTGCCACTACGGGACGATTGCGCAGACTTCATCACCTATGCGCAAGCCTGGCACTGGACTGATCCGCACCGTGCGGTACCCGAGTACCGCCGGGTGCTCGGGCGGGGCGGCAGCTTCGCGGCCTGGTGGAATCTGACGGCGCGCGAGGCGCCGTGGGAGGTGGCGCAGGAAGAACGGCTGATGGCGGCCTGCCCTGATTACCGTGCGGGCCGGGACAAGTATCCGGGCTCTCGCGGGGACGCGGACCCGACCGCGCTGTGGTTGGGACAGCCGGCCCAGATCGCCGAGTTCACCTGGTCACGACGGGTGGCGCTCAACGTGCACCTGGCGAATCTCAACTCCAAGTCATACGTGGCGGTTCTCGGCCACCACGGAGTCGGTCAATTCCTCGCCACCGAGCGCGCGATGCTGCTGGCGCAGTTCCCTGACGGCGTGGTCACAGAGGCCTACCGCACCGTGCTCGCCGTCGTCCGCCGCTGATCCAATCCTGACTGATGCCAGCCAGATGTGGCTGGCTTTCATGCGCCCGTGTCGATTCGGCGGCAGCGGCGAGTGCCCATCGCTAAGGTCGTGGGCGTGACTGCAGAGACGACGGATGCTTTCCTCGACGAACTGGCAACCTGGGCAGAAAGCAAGGCACAGGATGTCGTGGGCAGTATCGACGACGCTGAGCTGCTTTGCGACCTGGCTCAGGACCACCTCGGTCAGGATCTCGCCGAGCTGACGCCTGGTGACCTGAGACTTCTCCTGCTAAAGGTGCTTCCGAGAAAGATCTCGGTGCGGGACGCGGATGACACGGAGGACGTCATCCCGACTATGCGGGCGGTGTGCGGATTCCTCGAGGACACCGGCCGCATCAAACCGCAGCAGCACGACGCGCTCATGCGCGAGCTCGATGACATCGAGCCCCGATTCGCGGACGCGGTCATGGACCCGGCCAACTGGGGGATGGCCAGGACGATTACCCAGTCCATGCTCGCGGAGGGAATCGACATCGAGGACCAGGATGACGCGACGCGCTGGATCGACGAGTTCAACGCACGGGAGGCGGCGCGGCGCGTGCTCGCGCCCAGCGATGACCATCTGCTGCTCGACTTAACCGGGACCGGGCAACCCGACTTCGACGAGGACCTTGCCGGCGAGGACCTTGCCGGCGAGGACCTTGCCGGCGAGGACCTTGCCGGCGAGGACCTTGCCGGCGAGGACTTTGCCGGCGAGGACTTTGCCGGCGAGGACTTTGCCGATGAGGATTCTGTCGAGGACTTTCTCGGCGAAGACGCGGAGCTGGACCTGGCGCCGGTACGGCTGGCGCCGCCGGACGAGCTCGCTGCCGCAGCACGGGCTTGCCACTTGCTCACGGAGGCGCGGCGGCTGGCGGCATGGCTCGGGCCGTCACGGCAGCTCACCGACAGCGGGGTGCTGCGCCTCGCGGACGCCCGCGCCGTCATCACCGAGTTCGGCCTCGATGCTTCCCGGGCCGGCGCTGCGGACGAGGCCACGTACGTCGAACCCGCCCGCACGTTGCGGCTTGACCAATTGGACAGCGCCCATGACTCCGCCCCGCTTGACCGGCTGTGGATGGTCGCTCAGCTTGCAGGCCTGGTCGATGTCGATGGCCGCCACGCGACGCCGGGACAGCGGCTGGGTGTCCTGGCGCCCGCAGGCGGTGGCGACGATAGCGGTGAACGTGACGTTGCCGTGCTTGAGGCGTGGCTGGCCGCCTTTGCCGGGCTGATTCATCCCGACTTCCCCGCGCCTGGCGGGCCGCTTGCCAGCCTGCTTCAAGGCGAGCTGGTTGGCATGCTGACCGCGCTGTACGCGGCGGCCGGGCCGGTCGATGTGAGCGAGCTCGCAGAGGAGGCCGCCTCATGCCTTCCCGGCTCGGAACTCGCCACGGGCGAGCCCGAGGATCGATGCGAGAACGCGGTGGCCGGGCTCCTTGGCGGGGCAGCGGAAGCGGGCGCAGTCGAGCTGGGCAACGGTGATGTCGATCTCACCCCGCTCGGCGTCTGGGGCGTACATCACATCCTGCGGGCGCATGGTTTGCCCGTCCGCGCGATAGGCGATTACGCCGAATCGGATGCCGCCGACATGCTCACCGCGATCGCCGCATACGACCAGGCCGACGGTGCCGACGAGCTGGCCGGTTGGGTGGGGCTGCGGGGCCAGGCGGAGGCCGCGGCCGAACTTTCCGCCGTTCTCAAGACCGGTACGCCTGTGCAGCGGATGTCAGGTATCGATGCGCTTGGGTCGCTTGGCCCGGCGGGCCTGGATGCGGCTCGCAGCCTGGTCGGCGAGCCAGGCGTGGGTGCGCTCGCGGCCATGTGGCTGGCGAGCGCAGGCGAGGATCCGGGGGTCGAAGTCTTGGCCGAGGACGCGCTGTGGGTGCTCGTGGACATGGGTGCGGCCATGCTCGACACCATGCCGGCCGCTGCGGCGGTGCAAGACCTGAACGAGGGCGCGACTCACGCTGACTTCGCCGGACAGGTCGCCGAGGTGTGGCGCGTCGACCACCCTCGCACCCTTGACGTGCTCACCGCCGTTGCAGATCATCATCCGGATCGGGCCGTGGCGAAGGCGGCCCGCAAGGCGATCTTCCGTGCCCGGTCCAGGTCTGCGGGGCACGCCGCGCCGTCTGCGCCTGCCCGCAAGGCCGAGCGACCGGATCGTTCACGCCGCCGCAGGAAAGCCAGCAAGCGCAACCGCCGCCGCTGACCTCCCGGATTCCGCTGACCCCGAACATCGGTCCCAGTGCCAGGTGCTGGCGTGTCACGCCGCGGCAGCCGTTCGGGATCATGTCAGCGTCTGGCGTGCCGAGCGGCGCTTGGCGCGCCTGGCGTGCTGCCCGAGGACGGATCCTTGCTGTGCGCGGTGGTTAGCTAGCGGCCTCCGTGAGCAGCCGGATGCTCCGGTTCCTTACCGAGGCGGGAACGCGTTCGGTGATGCCCGCGACGGTGACCGACCGCAGCGAGGCGCGCCAGGTCGTGTGGGCCTCGGTCATGACGGCGTCGACCGCGCACGGCCCGCGGCAGTCCGCTGCGGCGGCAGCGGCGTTGCCGCGCTGTTGGTCATGACAGATTAACGGTTCGACCGTACCTTCGATGGCTTGCACGATATCGAGAACAGTGATCCGGTCGGCCGCTTGAGCCAACCGGAAGCCGCCCCGCGGACCGGCTGTCGCCTGGACCAGCCCGCCCCGCGCTATCGCGTGCAGGCGCTTGGTGAGATAGGCGTCGCGCAGGTGCCGACGCCTGCAGCTAGACGGCGCGGTTCGGGTGCGGGCGGCCGGGCCGCGGTGCGCGGCCGGCCGGTTCCACGCCGGGTTACCAACCCCGATGCTCGCGGGCCCCGACAAATTCGATAGGCGCGGAAATCCGGCCCCTCTCGTGCTGGTCCTCGGCACAGGACCACGCTGCCTGGACAGCCTCGTCAGCGTCCTTCCCGTCCTGGTCGGACCGGGAGACTGTACCGTCCTGATGGCGAAGGCGAACGGTGAAAGTTGCCATTATGCGTTCCTCGATATGATCATTGCCGCCCCGCAAGCCACCGCCTGACAGGGCGCACCGTCGTGGGCTGACGTCGGCACGGTCCTCGCCTGCCGTCCAGCATCGGTTAGGCGCCGCCAGGAGATCAGATAGTAGCCGGCCAAGCTCGTTCCAACGACGGCGAACACGCCCACATTCGCTGGCGGCGATGGCTCGGGGATTGCGGTCGCGTCAGTGAGGTGTGCGCTGGTGGCAGCGCTGCTGGCCCGCGCAGACCGTGATCCGGCAAGCACTGCCGCGCTGGCAGTCAGGTCCCTCGCCGCTGTTCTTTGCAGGGCGCCGTGTTCTTCGCCGTGGCCGGCCCGCATCCGACCATGGGAGGGGCTGCGCGCCATGCAATGGTCCTCACTCATCGACATCGCGCTGCTTGCCATGCTTGTGGCGCTTGTTAGCTACCTGGCTCGCCTCGCGGGCTCGGCGCGCAGCTGACTCACCGGGCGCGGCTGCCGTTTCAGTGCCCGTACACGGGAATGATCACTGCCCGGGCGAGCGTATGAAATCCGAGGTTGAATCCAGCGACGGCAGGCGACACATCCGAGTCGATGCCAAGGGTCTCAACATCTACCGCATGCACGGTGAACACGTACCGGTGTGGTGGGTCGCCTGCTGGCGGCGCGGCACCGCCGAAGTCCTTGGAACCATAGTCGTTGCGGACGCAGAACGCGCCATCGGGCAACCCGGAAGCGCCAGCATCGCCGCTCGCCGCGCCCGATGGCAGCTCTGTGACGGTCGCGGGAATGTCCACCAGCGTCAGGTGCCAGAAACCGGATCCCGTCGGCGCGTCCGGATCGAAGCACGTCACGGCGAAGCTCTTGGTCTCAGGGGGAAAGCCGGACCAGCGCAGGTGCGGCGAGATGTTCTGCCCCGACATCCCGAACCCGTTGTAGACCTGGGCGTCGCTCATCTGGACGCCTTCGGCGACATCGTTGCTCTCGACCGTGAAGGAAGGAACCTGCTTCAGGTGTTCGTGAGGAAGGGGAGCCCGCTGTGTCATTTGCTACCTCTCTGTAGTGAGCGCCTGCAAGCGCGAGACGCGCGCCGCACCGTACAGGTTCGCGCGCGCCCAACGGTATCGCGAGGGCCCAACGGTATCGCCCGGGCGGCTCGCGCGGGCCCAACGGTATCGCGCGGGCCCAACGGTATCGCCCGGGCCGCTCGCGCGGGCCCAACGGTATCGCGCGGGCGACTCGCGCGGGCCCAACGGTATCG
>Ga0335079_10004412_pt1 | contig 16200 bp, 11 predicted proteins | sample Lox_Sample_33_FD_206719 | JGI IMG/M metagenome (GOLD analysis project Ga0335079, IMG submission 206719) | Soil microbial communities from Loxahatchee National Wildlife Refuge, Florida, United States - Lox_Sample_3.3 | ecosystem: Environmental > Terrestrial > Soil > Wetlands | place: USA... | reverse complement strand
ATTTTCGGGGAATTGTCTCTCCTCCGGGTACTTTTGACTATGATTCGTGATTATGGTAGATTTAGATGGGGTTGCCTTCGGACTCGTTCAGAGTCCTTTCACATCAGGGTGTTCGTCCGCTGTTCTCGATTCCGTGAAGTAGTTCCGCACTTTTCTGGAGAGTGACGAAGGTTCATGAAGCGATCTCTCGGTTATCTGGCGGTCTTGTTCGGTGTTTTCCTCGTCGGGGCGGTAGTTCACCTCACCCAAAAGCGCGAGATCGTTGTTCCCGTCTCGCCGAACGAATCCATCGAGTTTCGCGGCTCAACGGTTGCCAGCGACGACGAGCTGGAGTTTCTTGCCGCCTGGAATTCGAACCCGGAAGTGATACACTTCCGTGCGCACCTCCGCGACGGCAGAACCGTCGAGTCGATTGTGCCCCTGCGGCAGTACTATCCCTTCTATTACATCACTCTTGACCTCCTACTTTCTGTTCTCATCTTCATCCTCGGCCTGTCGGCGTATCTCATGCGGCCGGGTCAGCAGGTGACACGGATGTTTTACTATACATCGTGTGCCGTCGCCATCGCCGTGGTCGGAGTAAAGACCATCACTTTTACTCCTCCCCAGCCTCTTGGATATGTTCTCAGCCTCGTGTTCTTCGTCGCGTACGGATTGATCCCGATCCTCTTCTATCACTTCATAACCATTTTTTCTCCGACGCCGGTTCTTGTCGGAAGGAAGGTGTTAAAGGGTCTGTATGTCGCATCAGTAGTTCTTGCCGGCATGCACTGGATGATGTATGCCGATGCGGCAGTGAAGGAATCGATTCCGCTCTTCGATCGGTCGCACACCGTATCGATGGTGCAAAACGGGTTTTTCTTCATTCTGATGATTCTGGCGGTTGCACAGCTTGTCTGGTCGTACCGGAAAACGCGGTCGCTCCTTGAGCGGCGGAAGATACGGCTTACGATGTTCGGCATCTGCATCGGAACAGCGCCGTTCATTTTTCTCTGGCTCCTGCCACAGGTCTTCGGAGGCCAGCCGCTCATTCCGGAAATCGTCTTTAAAATGTTCCTCCTGATGATTCCGCTTTCATTCGGGATCTCGATCCTGCGGTATCGCATTATGGACCTCGACGTGCTGATCAACCGCGGCGCGGTCTATGCAATTGTCGTCGGCGTTCTCCTCGTGGTGTATGCGGGGCTGATCAGTGTTGCGGTTGCCATCATCGGTGAGACATTTTCCTCGTCCTCTCGAATCGTCTCCTCAATTGCGGCGGTTGCGGTAGCGCTTCTCTTTCATCCCCTGCAGAAACGCGTGCAGGTTGTGGTCGACAAGACGTTTTTCCGCATCGAGTACAATTTTCGCGAATCGATGCGTTCGATCGGGCTCCGGATCCGTGATGCGCTGAATGTCGAGGATCTCGCGGAGTGTATGATAAACGAAATCAATAAGATCCTTCCGACGGACCGTATCGGATTTTTCCTTCTCGATCCGGATATCGGCTATCTCCAGCTGATTGCTCACCGGGGCTTTCCCATCCTTGAACGGCACGGAGTCCATTTCGAAAAAGAGCAGCTCATTTCCTCACTACAGATTCCCGTTTCACTCCCGGAGCACATCGAGCCGTCGGTGGAGTATGAAACCGCCGACCGGAATGTGTTCGAACGGTGGGAAATCTGTCTCGTCTGCCCGATCCTCGATGCAAAGAAACTCCCGCTTGCCTTTCTTGTCCTCGGTAAGAAAAAATCCGGTGTGCGGTTCACGGCGGAAGATATCGACCTGCTCACGACGGTTGCCCGCGAAGCCGGAATCGCGCTCGAGCGGTTGGAACTCCAGGAGAAGGTGGTTCTCGAGCATGCCGAAACCGAACGTTTGGGAGAGTTGAACCGCATGAAATCACTTTTCGTTTCGAGCGTTTCGCATGATATGAAAACTCCGCTGACGTCGATCCGGATGTTTGCGGAACTCCTCCGGACGAAGCCGAGATCCGACAAGGAAGCGAAAAATTTTCTCCAGATTATTGAAGCTGAAACCGATCGTCTCACGCGTCTCATCAACAATGTTCTTGATTTTTCGAAAATCGAACGGGGTATCAAAGAGTACCGGTTCGAGGATGTGGAATTGAACGATCAGACCCGGCGTGCACTCGAATCGATGAGCTTTCAGTTCACGAGTGAGCATGTCGATCTGAAGAAGAAACTCTTTCCCGAGGACCTTGTGATCAGAGCCGACCGGGATGCGCTGATGGAAGCTCTGCAGAATCTTCTGACGAATGCCGTCAAATACACTCCGGAGAAGAAAGAGATCGGGGTTTCGACCGGAACGGAAGATTCAAAAGCATATATCCGTGTGGAAGATAATGGCATCGGCATCAGTTCTGCAGAAGTCCAGAAAATTTTTGAACCGTTCTATCGTGCCCCCGAAGGAAGGGATCGGGGAGTCGGTGGGGTGGGCCTCGGACTTTCAATCGTAAAGCATATCATGGATGCTCACCATGGTCTCGTTCGTGTTGAATCTCATCCAGGGAAAGGTTCATCGTTCACGCTCCTGTTTCCGACAAAATTTTCAGAAATCGGAGGTGATTCATGAAACGCATACTCATTGTTGAGGATGATCCCGCAATCAGCCTCGGACTCACGACAACGCTTCATGATGAGCAGTATGAAGTGCTTTCGGCAACCGATGGGGAAAAGGGATTTGCGCTGGCGAAGGAGGGAAGCGCTGATTTGATCATACTGGATATCATGCTGCCGAAGAAAAACGGCCTCGATATTTGCCGCGATCTGCGCCAGGAAGGGGTTGCAGTTCCCATTCTGATGCTGACGAGCAAGAAAGGTGAGGTGGATGAAGTTCTCGGGTTTGAGGTCGGCGCAAACGATTATATTACAAAGCCGTTCAGCACACAAAGACTTCTTGCCCGAATCCGGAATCTTCTCCGGTCGGTGGGTCCGGGGAAAGAAGAAATCCCGTCGTATAAATTTGATGAGTGTGAAGTCGATTTCAAGAAGCTGATTGCCACGAAGAATGGAGTCTGTCTGGAACTGTCTGCAAAGGAATTTGATATCCTGAAATGTTTTTTTCTGCATGAAGGTGAAGTTCTCTCGAGGGACGTTCTCCTCGATGAAGTATGGGGATATGAAACGTATCCGACGACGAGAACCGTTGACAACTATATTCTCGCGCTGCGGAAGAAGATTGAGGACGATCCCGCACGGCCGAAGCATTTTATCACGGTGCACACAGTAGGATATAAATTCGTGAGAAACGCGTGAAGGTATTTATTCATTTATGCAGTTACCATTTTGTCATTTCAAATTGACTCAATGGCTCAATGATCCAGTAGTGGAATGACAACATGTCCGAATGACCCCTTTGGGGACAATTCTGAAATGAATGAATTTCCTGGCCACTCGGCTAATGAAAAAATGGGAAATGAATCAATGAACCGATCTCTCAGCCATACAGGAGCAACCTGTGGGCCCGAAAAACAGTTCAACTAGGCAACTGCACCCCCTCGATCGTCGGGATTTCCTGAAGCTCGGTATTTCCGGCGGGACTTTTCTTGCCGTCTCACCGATCTTTGGCAGAGCAGGAGAAGAATCATCTCCGCAGATTCAATCACCGGCGCCTCCGCCATTTGACCTCGAAGAAATATCAATCGCCGAGCTAAGCGACGGGATGAAATCCGGAAAGTATACCGCGCGGTCGATTGCCGAGAGTTACCTGAGCCGCATTCAGCAGATCGATAAATCGGGACCGGGGCTCAACAGCATCATCGAACTGAATCCCGATGTACTCTCGATTGCCGATGAGCTTGACGCGGAACGAAAGCAAACGGGTACGCGCGGACCGATGCACGGCATTCCGGTGGTCATCAAGGACAATATCGATACTGCCGACAAGATGTCGACCACAGCGGGTTCTCTTGCTCTTGTGGGATCGAAGCCCCCATCCGATTCATTTCTCGTGCAGCAACTCCGCCGTGCAGGTGCCGTGATACTGGGGAAAACGAATCTCAGCGAGTGGGCAAATATCCGGTCGAGCCATTCGACGAGCGGCTGGAGCGGCAGGGGAGGGTTGACGAAAAATCCGTATGCTCTGAACCGCAACACCTCGGGATCAAGTTCCGGATCGGGTGCGGCTGTTTCTGCTAATCTTTGCGCCGTGGGAGTGGGTACGGAAACCGATGGCTCGATCGTGAGCCCGTCTTCGCTCAATGGACTTGTGGGAATCAAGCCGACGGTCGGTCTTGTCAGCCGGACCGGCGTCATCCCGATTTCACACACGCAGGACACGCCCGGACCGATGGCGCGTTCGGTTCACGATGCGGCGATCCTTCTTGGTGCGCTGACCGGAGTTGATTCGGAAGACAGGGCAACAATCGCATCGAAGGGAAAATTCTCTGATGATTACACCAGATTTCTTGACCCGAAAGGGTTGAAGGGTGCGAGGATTGGCGTCGTTCGTTTCTATTTTGGATATCATGAAGGTGTCGACCGGCTGATGGCGGATGCGCTTACGGTCCTGAAGGAGCAGGGAGCAATTCTCATCGATCCCGTGGAGACAAAGACATTCGGCCAGCTCGGGAATGCGGAGGATCTGGTGCTCTCGTATGAGCTCAAGGCGGACATGAACAAATATCTGTCGCGTCTCGGTGTGAATTCACCCGTTCACACATTGAAGGAGATCATCGAATACAACGAGAAGAACAAGTCGTCGGAAATGCCCTATTTCGGTCAGGATTTGTTCATCAAAGCCGAAGCCCGCGGACCGCTGACGAAGAAGGAATATGTCGATGCACTTGCAAAGTGCAGAAAGATGATGCGCACAGATGGAATCGACGCGGTGATGAAGAAGTACAAGCTTGATGCTCTCGTGGCACCGACGGACAGCCCTGCGTGGTTGACGGACCTGGTGGATGGTGATCACTTCCTTGGAGGAAGTTCGACTGCGGCCGCGGTTGCAGGATATCCGAGCATCACAGTTCCCGCAGGGATGGTCTCCGGATTGCCGGTGGGGATGTCGTTCTTCGGCAAGGCCTGGAGTGAGCCAATGCTCATCAAGCTGGCGTATTCGTTCGAGCAGGCGACGAAGCACAGAAAGGTGCCGCAGTTTCTTCCGGCGACTGATATGGGATAAACCCGATGGCAAACGGATGTGGAGATCTCTGGGTGGTGAGGTCGATTTCATCCTCTTCGCGATACTCTCGCAGAGGGTGCCTTATCATCGGCGGGCCTTTATTTATCCTGTTGCTGGGTATTCTGTATGCAGAATCAACAAGCTATATTTGTGAGACTGGCTGGGAGACTCCATAAGGAGAAGGAGCACGATCAGAGATATCGAGTAGTTCTGCGGCAAGAAATCTGCAGCCAACAAATTCTCCGGAGATTCTATGCATTATCGCCATGGTTGTATTCCAATATTGCTCTTCGTTATCCTCTCCGTAATTCTCTGTACCGTTGGATGTGACGAAGAATTCCCCTACGTAAAAGGAGGAAATCCCACCCGTACGCAACGAGGTATGATGCGCGATATCTCTGCAACGAATTATTCAACGACGCATTTCTTTGTTGATACACTCTACAGAAGATATTATGAGCCACAGCATCAAGCCATTATTCCGGCACTTACACCTGAGATGATACAAAATGAAGTTGTTCAGCTTAACGTATTCTTATCTATTAAAAACTCTTCACAACTCGTTAACGCAAACTATGAATTTGCGTTTGCATATACCGATCTTCCTTCTGTTCATGGAGGCTCTTACAACTTCGGGGATCTTCCGCAATCGCGAGACCATGGAAAGTTTGAACAGGCAATCTTCACGAGACTCATTCCCGGTCAGAATTACACCTACAGTCCGTTCGGTGGCTATTTGAATATTGATACGACCTTCACGGATGATCAAGTTGTGGCCGTGTCATACACGATCAGCAAGGGTCAAACTTGGGGAGGATGGCTGGGATCCACTGATACAATGGTTCTGAAGCTTATCAGCCGCGATATCTTTCCAGCAGCAGTATTCAACCGGCGTGGGATCTCATAATGAAGAATTTCTACGAGACGGGCATGACCAATCTGAGCTCGTCCAGATTCTATATGCGCGTAATCTACCGGAAAGGGAGCCTGTTTTCTGACCATATTCTGGGGATCGACCTGCTGAGCATTCTTGGATTGGACAAATTTGATTTGAGTGGTCTACCAAACCCGGATGGCAGGTTTGATTTTATTCCGGGACTCACCGTTGACCCAGGACCGGGCGAGATTATGATGCCCACGCTGAGGCCATTTGATTCGACGATAGTTGAGTATTTTAAGTCTCGGGGAATTGTTGTGCCGGATTCTCTTCTTGAGAGTTCTCAATATGATACTTCCTATGCTTATTCCGGACCGTGGCAGGCGGATTATTATCTCGAGGCAGTCGAATACTGATCTGGGATTTCGGGGGTTTCAAAAAGCAGGGGCTTGTCAGTTTGTTCTCGCCGAAGAGTAATTTGTTTGAAAAAGAGAATGACGCAATTTGGCATTGTTATGACCAGCCCCCTGCAGTGGTGCCAATGTTGAGTTAGTTTTTCCCCCATGTTCAGGCATTGGCAACCTGTTGAGGGAAGTATGCTTCTGGTGCCGGAGGCCGGTAGTCCAGAGAGCTGTGTGGCCGCATCGTGTTATCCTTTCTTCTCCATCGTTCTGTAATTACCTGTGCTTCTGCGATCGTATCGAAGATCTCTCCGTTTAACAGTTCATCTCTCAGCTTTCCATTGAATGATTCAATGTACCCGTTCTCCCAAGGACTTCCCGGTTCAATGAACAGTGTCTTCACCCCAAGCCTCTGTAACCACCCCCGGACCATCTCTGCCGTAAACTCTGAGCCATTGTCTGAGCGTAAGTAGTCCGGTGCGCCTCGAAGGATGAACAACTCGGACAGCAGGTAGAGAACATCCGGTGCTTTGATCTGCCGTCCAATGTGTATTGCCAGGCATTCCCGTGTGTATTCATCGATGATGTTGAGCATCCTCATCGGCTTGCCGTCTGTTGTCCGCTCAGCTACAAAATCGTAGCTCCACACATGGTTGCGATACAGCGGGCGAAGGCGGATGCACGATCCGTCATTCAACCACAACCTTCTCCGCTTAGGCTGCTTCTTCGGCACTTTAAACCCTTCCTGACGCCATAATCGCTCCACACGCTTGTGGTTCACTTTCCAGCCCTCATTCCTCAGCATCACCGTTATTCTCCGATACCCATATCGTCCGTATTGGCATGCCAACGACACCACACGGCTCGTCAGTTCCTGCTCATCACTCTTGACGACTGCCGTTCGTCGTTGCGTTGATCTCGGCTGTTCCAAAATACAGCATACTCGTCGTTCTGAAAGAAAAAGGCTTTCCTGAATCTCTTCTGCTGCCCGGCGCTTCTTTGCCGGGCTTACCAGTTTCCCCGGGCGGCTTCCTTCAATATCGCATTATCGATCGATAGGTCTGATACTACCTTCCGAAGCCGGCTGTTCTCCTGCTCCAACTCCTTCAGTCGCTTCGCCTGGTCCACTCGCAATCCCCCGTATTCCTTTCGCCACTTGTAATACGTCGCATCACTCACGCCAAGCTGCCTCAGGATCTCTCCCATTGCCATCCCTTTGGCCTGCAGAACCTCTGCTTCCCTGAGCTTGCCGATGATCTGCTCCGCTGTATGCCCTTGTCCACCCATTGTTCTCTCCTTTGACCCAATATAAAAATTTTGCTAACTTAAAATTGGATCATCTTTCGGGGGTCAGGTCAATAAACTCCTTTCAGTTTCTCAAAGATTTCATATATGCACTGCGATTTTAAACACAACATTTCGCGGTTCTTCCCAGCTCGCGCCGGTGGTGTATGCACCTTTGATGAGATGGATGTGATTAAATAAATTAATAACATATATGGATGGCTCAAAGGTATCCCCCGTGGAAAGATGGAATGTATGCCCTGCGCTACAATTAAGTATCCAATATGGAGTTGTGTGTGCTGGCTGGTTGAGATCAAATAACCCTGTTTCATAGACAGAAACATCTTCCGGGTGGCCGTTTGAAAGACCGGATCCGTATGTCACCTCGGGATTGACGTACCAATCTTGCTGCTGGTAGTTGATATCCGCCACAACTGAAACTCTCTGATCATGATCGAGGTCGGTTGCAGATCCGTCATTGCTGGGAGGCAAGAAGCCCCCTGTCAGCGGACCCGAGCCGATGGCATGAATGATTGAAGTATTCAGGTGGCCGGAAAAAGGAGTTGCCGGATCGCTAAAGGAAAGTGAACACTCAATCCCGGTTGTCTTTACGGTTGCGATGTTGAAAGGAGTTTTGATTGCAGTGTTACCGATCTGCGCATCATCGGTAAAGGGACTCGCATGCTTGAAAAAGGTCGCCGTTTTCAGTCGCAGATTGAAAGGGAACTTGTGTGTGTAGACGCCCTCGTAGTACGAATCGCGCTCCGGATATGTTGGCGTGACTGATTTGCTGACATATTGCGCTATCGATCTCAGCGCTTCAATGTTCGTAGGCATGAAGAGCCTGCCGTAATACAGGTACGCTGAATTGTTTTCATCAATGAGGAAATTCCAGCGGATTCTGGGACTTACCTGTCGCTCGAGAGGCGCAGACGGAGCGATATGCTGGTCGTAGCGGGTTCCAAGATTAAGCGACATCCAATCAAACGGTCGCCATTCGGTCTCCGCAAATGCCCCGAAGTCTGAACCAGCGAAGTCTGTGAGGATTGACGGACCAAGATGTTGGAGAGAATCCTGTGATGTGAAATTCTCGGCTCCTCCGGTGCTGCTGAGATTAAATCCCACCTTATACATGAGCTGGTGAGAAAACCTCTCGTCAAACGTCGATCGCAGGCCGAGTGTGGTAAAGCTTCTGTCTTCGAGGAGATTATACTCTGTGCTGTCTCCGGTAAATCGGAAATTTGGTGGATCAATTTCGCCCGGAACATAGCTCAAGGTTCCTTCGCGGACATACGCTCCGACAAAAAGGTTCTCTTCTTGATCGATCTGCGAGTTCATCACGTGAAAGTAAGATGCCGACTGAAGTGCATTGGTTGTCGCTTGTAAATCGGAAGCAATTTGTACTGTGGGATCGTAGGGAATTTGTGTGGAGGTTCTCCCCAAACTGAAGTTTGCTGTAATGTAATCAATGTCGCTTATGATATAATCGAACTTGCCGTAGAGAAAATAATCGAATCCATGGTCGTGGAACAGGCTGGGCACGGGCGTGTCTATGCGGCGATCGGTTTCTTGCCGTGAACCTGAGAGATAAAAGCCGAGCTTACCGATATGATCGCTGATCGATAAAGCCTCGCCGTCCGAATTGAGCGCCCGGAAAGGGCCTACCCGACCGCCGAGTGTGTCACCGGGGTTAGAGGAGGATGAACCTGATGCGTCTGCGGCTCCAGGAGAGAAGGGTTTAGTTCCGTTGAACACAAGATAACTCCCGACGTACGTCGAAGCATCGAAATGAAATTTCCCAGTCGGAACACGGTTATCCAAGTCGATGACAGCAGACATCTGTCCGCCATATTCGGCTGGGAAACCTCCTGTGATAAAAGTTGCACGGTCGATGACCTTTGGATCGACAACTTCATTCAATCCCCCAAAAACGCCGAGCGGAACCGGAATGCCATCGATATAATACGTGAATTCCCCATGTGACCCTCGAATATGAACCTCACTCGTAGGAGCCCGTGCTGCTCCTGTGAGGTTCTCCTGAATCAAGTTTGTCATTTGAGCCGTCGGTGCCGGGTGATAGGTTTCGGATTCAAAGGTTTGATTGCCGGACGTCATGTCAATATTGGAAACACCCAGTTCTCTCTGACCAAGTATATCAACTTCCTGCAGTTCTCTTTTTTGTGCATGAAGATTGATTGTGAAAGTCGTGTGTGACTCATCGACCAGAATTGAATCCTTATAAGTCATATAGCCGACGAACCATGCGGTCAAAAAGTAGGAACCGGGTTTGATGTCATGGAGTCGAACCTGCCCTTCCGCGTTGGTTGATCCCTCGGTAACCAATTTCCTCCTCTGTTGTAAGGTCAGCCTCGCAAGTTCGATTGGAATCTTCTCGTCCGCATCGTAAACTGTGAATTTTAACTCTATGCCCTCCTCTCCAGAGGCCGAAGTCTTACCGGAACCGGAGTGAGCGAAGCTGACGCTCATGAAATTTAAACCTGCGATTGCAAAAGAAAGCAAAATCATTTGTATCATGTGACTCTCTTCAACTCAATTTCCACGATCGAATATGGCTTTGCCTCATCATACCGTGTCATACCGGGAGTGGAGTGAGGATTCCAGAGATCGCTTCCCTTGCGACAACTGCCAAGAATGAGAATCCCAGTCCCTGAATACCCCTGTGAGGATTCTCCTCTAAGGTTTCTTTCGATCGATATGCTATTTCCCCGGAATCATCTTCTTCGTCTCTGTAATCGTTGCGGCATCCAAGCGGATGGTATAGCCCCCGAGGGACCATCCAGACGAATACTATATCTTCAGGATCCGTCCGGGTGAGCCACTCGCAAGTCATTTCCTAATTACGGAGAATTTTCCCAGGTATCGATTTCCGTTTACCGTGATGACGTAAAGATATACTCCTGTCGCAATGATATCGCCCCTGTTTGAATGTCCGTTCCATTGAATTCCGTTTCCACATGGAGTCTGCTGAAGTGGAAGTTTCTGTGAAATAATCTCGTCCATGCTTGAGCTAAACACGGACAGAAACGCAGATGTTTGATTTGTTGAATCAGCAGGAATGCCGAATGTCAGAGCCCTGTTTCCTGAAGGGTAAAACGGATCGGGACAGACCAGTATGTCAGCATATTTTGGAATGATGGGAGTCGGCAGTGATCCGCTGTCCGTCTCAATCTCCTGTGATGACCAATTTGCGGGATCGGGAGCGGTTAAGCGCACGAAGATTCCATTTCCGAGCGGTTTATAGGATTGATCACCCGTTGGGGAGATGTCGTATCGAAATCCGTATCCCATCCCATCTCCCGATGCGTTCGAGTTGAGGTTGGAGATGATGGATACCATCTTTGAGCTCGTGTTGCACGTTGGATGTGAGGAATCCAAAAGACAAATTGGGTGATACGCTGAACTCAACGCCTGAATAGTATCGGCAAAGGAACGTGGTACCCGGTCATAGCTCACGTCAGGTCGTTTTTCAATCGCAGGATAAAGCCGGCCATCGGGATAGTATGCCGTCGTATCCGCATTGGGTCCAGTGTTCAGGTTCCAGAGACTCCATTCCAGAAAGGCTTGTCGAAGAGAGCTTCCCTGCTCATTCAAAGCCGCATCGCTGGCCGAAAGGCTTGGGATTGTCCGCATATATTCCCAAGTCCTGCGAATGATATCGCGGGAGAATCTTTTTTGGAGATAACATCCCCAAATACATCTGCTGAATTCGATCAAGCCCGAGTATGCGGTGAACGAAACATCCGGTGTCGCAAACTGTCCTCCCGCGACGTACTCACCTGAGTTCGGATCGTACTGATAAAAATACTGGATGTAATCTTTCACCTCGTGAAAAACCACTTGTTCCATCCATGTAGCAGTGAGCTCGTAATAATAGAAGTCATTTGTCCACACTCCATAGGATCCTATATGGATAGCATGCTGGAGCTCATGTGCGGCCGTCACCTTGAGGGCCGGAATGCCACGGGTCGGAGGATATACTGTTGAGAAATCTTTGTCAATCATGATGTAAGTTCTATATCGTGGAGGTTGCCCGGTGTTAATTGGAGGGGCATCCCAGAACGTCTCTCCGTAAATGCCGCTATAGGAGAGGTCAATAATATAGACATGGTAATATCCATCCGTATCGAGCGGGGGCTGAGTATACCCCAGCGTATCGACTTCGTAGGACCATACATAGTTAAAGTACTTTCCAACCGAATCGACAAACGCCTCTGCCGTGCCCGGAATCCGTTGAGCAATATTGTTTGCATCAATGTAGATCAAGGCCGGGACATTGGGACTTGATTCTGAAGTGTCGTAAAAGATCTTGAAATGGCCCATAATGCGATTGACCTCCATCGGAGATGGATCCAGAATTTCCTGTATGCGCTCACGCTGTCCTTCGGTGAACTCGTTCCAATGCCGCTCGATCTCGAACCTGACGCGAAGGCCGCATGTCCCGATGTCATTGCGTAATCTGGCTGTCGAAACCCCAATTCCCTTCCCACGGAGTCTCTCAAGCTGAAGAAGAAGGCGGCTCGCCACATCGGTTTGACCAGTACTCTGTTGAACAACAACAGCAGTAAAGGTTGTCATTACCAACGCGAGAAAATGATTCCGACTGCCGATCATCTGTCGAAGATTCATTGATTCAATCTCTGCCGCTGTGGACAGTGGGACTGAGGATGAAGTATCCGGATCGAGCATTCTTCCCCGGAATATAGTGTCCAAATTTCCTAGCGTGATGCGATAAAGACCTGATTCCGTCGATGGTTTTCAATACAATCCTTTCGCCGATGTATTCCTTGACGCAACAGTTCTTTCCGTAAACAACCGCAGCTCTTGGTATTGCCGGTTTTCAGGTTGCACGCCTTCACAATTGTCATTCTACCACACTCGCATTGGCAAAGCCAATGAGCCCCAATGTTCTTTCGGTCGGCCGGAGAAATTACCGTTAAGCGTCCAAATTTCATTCCTGCCCAGTCCCGACATGACATACCATTCATCCTCAAATTGTGCAGTGAGGTTCAATTTCTTATTGAATTGCAAGGAACCCTGCCTCAAAGGTTCCTTACAATATTGAATTTTGATCTTTCGATGTCTCACATGTGATATGCTAATTTGAACACGAGATTGCGCCGCTCTTCGTAACTCGCCCCGCTGAAATATGCTCCCTTGATAAGGTGGTCGTGATCGAGAAGATTGGTGATGTACAACGACGGCTCCAGAGTTGAACCGTCTCCCAGCGGGATCGTATGTCCAACCGACACATTAAAAATCGTCGAGGGAGCGGTGTGCGTGGCGGTATTGAAGTCGAACAACCCGGTTTCGTACGCATCACCGTTGGGATTCCCGTTCGTCAGGCCGGAGCCGTAGATCGCGGTGAGATTGACGAACCAATCTCTCGGCTGATAGTTGACCGACGCAACGACCGAAAGCCGCTGGTCGTGGTCGAGATCTGTTGCAGGACCATCCGTGTCGATCGGCAGAAACCCGCCTGTCACCGAATCCGAACCGTACGCGTGAATGATCGATGCATTCAGGTAGCCGGAAAATGGCGTTGTCGGGTCGCTGTATGAGAGGCCGACTTCGATACCCCGGGTGAAAACCTGTTCGATATTTACCGGGGTCTTGATTGCACTCGAGCCGACCGTTTCATCGTCGACACCCGGGGTGGCATATTTATAGAAGAACGCCACTTTGCTCCGAAGCCCGAAGCCAAAACTCCGTGTGAACGCCGCCTCATAAAAATCGTCCCGCTCGGGGAGTGTGGGCTCTCCGGTATTCGTGACGTTTGAGGAAATCGTTCGCAGCCCCTCGATGTTGTTTGGCATGAAAAGCTTTCCGTAATAGAGGTATGCTGAGTTTGTTTGGTCGAAGAAAATGTTCCAGCGAATGCGCGGACTCACTTGATGTTGCAATGGCGCGTCGGGTGCAATGTGTTGGTCGTACCGTACACCCGCCTCGATCATTGTCCATTCCCATGGATGGATCTCGCTCTCGCCGAATATGCCGAAGTCGGACCCTTTATAATCGGTCATGACCGATGGGCCGGCATTACCGCTGGCATCCTGCGAGGTGAAGTTTTCACTGCCGCTCGTGGCGCTGAAATTCATGCCCACAGCATACAGGAATTCATGCATGAGGCGTTGGTCGTATTTGATTCTCGTCCCGAGCGTTGTGAAGGAGCGGTCCTCAGCGAGAATATAGCTGTGTGTCGTGTCTCCCGCGAATTGAAACGTCGCCGGATCGATCAACCCAGGTGTATAGACAAGCTCCCCTTCCCGTGCGTACGCCCCGATGAAGAGATTGCTCTCCTTGTTTTTTTCCTCCGAGAGGATATGATAATAGGAAAGCGTCTGGAATTGATTCGTTGTGTTCTGGACATCATCAGCAATCTGTTCGACGGAATCATAAGGAACCTGCGTGTTCGTCCTCCCGTAGTTTATATTCATCGTCATGTAGTCATTGTCGCTGAGCTGATAATCGAACTTCCCGTAGAGAAAATAATCGAAGCCGTGATCGTTGAACAGCTGCTCGACGGGTGGATCGATACGTCGATCCGTTTCCTGACGGGATCCTGAGAGGAAATATCCGAACCCATCCTGATGTCCGCTGAAAGAGAGCGTTTGGCCGTTCGAATTCAGAGCTTTCAGTGATCCGATTCTCTCGCCGAGTGTGTCGCCGGAATTCGTCACGAGATAGCTCCCGACATAGCTCGAAGCGTCAAGATGAAATTTCCCGGTCGGTACACGATTTTGAATGTCAACGAGTGCGGCGATTTGCCCGCCATATTCCGCAGGAAAGCCCCCGGTATAGAATGTGGCTCGATCGATGACCTTCGGATCGACGACATCGTTCAGACCGCCGAATACGCCGAGCGGCACCGGGATTCCGTCGACGTAATAGGTGTATTCCCCATGCTGGCCCCTGATGTGCACTTCGCCGGTCGGGGCGCGGGCGGCACCCATCAGACTCTGCTGCACGAGATTCGTCATCTGGGTTGTTGGGGTAGCGTGGTAAGTCTCCGATTCGAATACCTGGTTTCCTGTCCCCAAGTCGAATGTCGCTGTTCCCAGCTCATGTTCTCCGACAATGACCACTTCATTCTGGTTGACGGCATGAAGTCCGATGGAATCGACAGAATGCTGATCGTCGACGAGAATCGAGTCGAAGAAGTCATTATAATCGATAAAGTGCGCCGAAATATTATACCACCCTTCCTGGATATCGATGAACTCTGCGAGCCCGCGGGGACTGGTTACTTTTTCTGCCACGACTGCTTTGTTACGCCGTAGCACTACCCTGACAAGTTCCATCGGTGTGTGAAGATCCGAGTCATAGACGTAGATTTTGAGATGTTCATCACCTCCGGCAGCTGCCGGCTTATCGTCTCTCCGGTCGTATGCCAGGAGACCTTGAGTGATGAGGAACAGGTTTATTAGGACAACAATAACTCTCTGGGCGAGAACCGTTGTTCTCCGGAAATCAACATTCTTCTGATGAAAGGTCATTACGCACACTCGCTTTCCTTAAATGTGAATGATAAGAGATGAGAAGCGGCGCCAGTAATTCATGACGGGATGCTTTTCATCACACGTGGCATACAGATGCCCGAGCGAGTTTCACGCCCGGGGCAGAATCATTCGAAAAACTGATTTAAGAAAGAAAGAGAGGGGGTCCGCGTTTGGATGCGTAGGTGTAGAAATCGGATGGGCGAAACGGTGTTGCAAGATGGACCAGTGGCAAAGATACGTCTTGCACGACACCGGGCAAAGTGGGCGAAGCAATAACCAGCCCCACGTTGGCCTGGCGTAGACATGCCAAGCAAAAATCGGGGATGTCCTCCTGGGTCTTGTTTGTGCCGGCGGCGGGGGTGGTCAGCGAATGTTGGGCATTGGGAGGTCCGAACACATCTTCGAGATGGTGTTCGTCCACCACCACGAGCGAGCAGAGCTGTACGGCGATGAGAAGAACAACGACCGATTTTGAGAACAGCGATCTCATGACAACCTAATATAGAGAACGAACTTCTGAAAATCAAATGACAATAATCTATTGAAGGGGTGTTTGATCAACCTCAACTCACAAAGGGGTCAAGGTTAAAAAACGAGCCATATGCACGGGTGAATTAACCCATTGAGCTATCTCTATCACATTTTCACAGTCAGAATTGATAGCTCACGGTGGTATTCAGAAGCCATGGCGAGATCAATTGGTATCCTCGTATATTCGAATAGAGAGGAATACCAAACTCGGCGTCGAAGTGTAGGCCTCTTCCAACGATTACTTCGACCCCCGGAGAGAAGAAGAGCCGTGTAAATCCCGTATTGTCCGGATCGGCCTGAGGGCCGCTGTCGCTGCCCCGGAAACTTGCAACGACTGATGCGATCGGAATGATGCTATACGATGAACTGACCAGCCCCCTGCAGTGGTGCCAATGTTGAGTTAGTTTTTCCCCCATGTTCAGGCATTGGCAACCTGTTGAGGGAAGTATGCTTCTGGTGCCGGAGG
>Ga0335079_10004411_pt1 | contig 16200 bp, 13 predicted proteins | sample Lox_Sample_33_FD_206719 | JGI IMG/M metagenome (GOLD analysis project Ga0335079, IMG submission 206719) | Soil microbial communities from Loxahatchee National Wildlife Refuge, Florida, United States - Lox_Sample_3.3 | ecosystem: Environmental > Terrestrial > Soil > Wetlands | place: USA... | reverse complement strand
GCGGGGATCTCTGGCGCGCTCCGGCGAGGAGGTAATCTGCACCGCGGTGCCGGTGTCGAGACGATAGAGCCAGAACTGGCCGAGGGCGTCGAAAAGAATGTGCCTGGAGTCGGGCGCCCAGTAGTATTGCGCGACCGAGTAGCGCGTCCGGCGCTCCTTCTCACGCTCGCTCAGGAGGTCAAACGACGGCGCCAGATTGGCCAGTTTGCCTTCCGGGACCAGCACCGTCTTCTTGCCGCTGGCCGTATCCACGTACCAGAGTTCGCCGCGCTGGCCGGAATCATCCCGCAGGATGTACGTCACCTTTGTCCCGTCAGGGCTGAAGGTGACATTCTGCGGCGCTGGTCCGGCGAGCCCGCCGGGAGCGAAGATCGTTTTAACGGTGAGCTGCGCGGGAGCAGCCGCAGGCGGTTGCTGCGCCAGCGCAGTTGCGGCAAGAACACAAGCGACGAGCAGGCGTCTCAACGTGTGCTCCGGGGTGCAGCGGAAACCCGAGAGTGTAACAAAGAAGACGGGAGCGCGGTCTAGAAGCGAAGCCGAACACTGCAAGCTATTGTCTATCCCATGCGATCTTGGCAGGACACCCTTGCAGGATCCGAAAACGCAGCTATTTAACCGTCTTCTGGGTTGCGAGCGAGCTTATCGTCATGTCCAAGGAAAATCGCGCTTTTCGCGGGTTACCTTCCAACGTCGCCAAATAATCCGTGAAGCTCCGTGGCGTTTGTCACAACCGCATCGCCCGCGCCACCTTCACCGGCTCTACTTTCCGCAGTTCGCTAAGCACCGCTTCCGGCACCTGCGAATCCACGTGCACCACGGCGATGGCTTCCGCGACCTTGCCCGCTTTCTCCTGCCGGCCAAGGGAGAAGTTAGCGATGTTGATGTGATTGTTGCCGAGGATGGTGCCGATCTTGCCGATCACACCGGGCACGTCCAGGTTGCGCATGTAGACCAAATTGCGTTCGAGCGGAGCCTCCACGTCGATATCGTCCACCCCCAGCAGCCGGGGAAACTTCTCGTGCAGCACCGTGCCCCGCACGCGGTGCTCTTCCAACGTGGTATGGAGCGAAACCGAGAGCACGTTGGCAGCGCCGCCACCGGGCGGGCGCGGCTTCTTCGTCTCCCGCACCTTGATGCCGCGCTCATCCGCAATGGCCGCCGCGTTTACCAGGTTGGCGTGCTCCGAAAGCATGTGGTTGATGATGCCTTTCAGGGCCGCATTGCGCAGCAGTTCGGTCTTCCACTCCGCCATGGGGCCGGAATAGCGGACTACGACTTCCTCGGCGTTGCCGTCAGTCGCTTGCGCAAGGAAAGCTCCCAACCGTTCGGCCAGCACGATGTAGGGCTGCATCTCCTCGTATTCTTCGTGCGACACCGAGGGTATGTTCACCGCGTTCTGGATAACGCCGTGCTTCAGGTATTCCTTCACCTGAAGCGCAATCTGATAGCCGACCGCTTCCTGCGCTTCGTGCGTCGAGCCGCCGATGTGCGGCGACATCACAACGTTCTCGAGCGAGCTGAGCGGCGAGTTTTTAGGCGGCTCATTCTGGAACACATCCAGCGCCGCCGCTGCCACCTGTCCCGACTTGAGGGCTGCGGCCAGGGCTTCTTCATCCACCAGTTCGCCACGCGCGCAGTTCACCAGGCGCACGCCGCGCTTCATCTTCTTGATGTTTTCTGCGTTGATCATGCCCGCAGTCTGCGGCGTCAGGCCCACGTGCAGGGTGATGTAGTCCGCGGTGGCATAGATCTCATCCAGGCTGGCCATGCGGATCTCAAGATCACGCGCCACGCCGGTGGAGACGAACGGATCATGGGCGACCACGGCCATGTGGAAGGCGCGGGCGCGTTTGGCCACTTCCAGCCCGACGCGTCCCAGTCCGACGATGCCCAGCGTCTTGCCGCGCAGCTCCGTGCCCTGCAGCGTCTTTTTCTCCCATTTGCCGGCGTGCATGAGCGCATCGGCGCGCGTCAGGTGGCGGGCCATGGCCAGCATCAGCCCCAGCGTGTGCTCGGCCACCGCTACGGCATTGGCGCCGGGCGTGTTCATCACCGCGATGCCCTTCTTGGTGGCAGCTTCGAGGTCGATGTTGTCCACGCCCACGCCGGCGCGCCCAATGACGCGCAGCTTGGTGGCGGGTTCGAGCACGTGCGCGTCCACCTTGACGGCGGAGCGCACGATCAGGGCATCGGCATCGGCCAGGTGCGCCGCCAGCTTGCCCTCGATCTGGTCGGGCGTGATCAGGGTCCAGCCGCTTTCATCGCGGAACAGCTCGAACGCTGCGGGAGAAATCTTTTCTGCTACAACAATCTTCATGGCAGGGATTGTAACGTGTGGACACGCGGGCGCGTGTGACCGCCGTCACTCCGGGTCAGAATCCAACGAATGCGCGTCTCAGACGGACTTCTACGAGCTGACTGCTACGACCTGCTTCTCTGCCGTGGCGCGCGCATAGACCTCCTGCGCCGCCTTCAGCCCCAGGCCGAACTCCACGTGCCGCGGGCGTGCCACCGACGCCAACACATGCTCCAGCGCGGCGATGACGCCTATGGCGTCCATATAATCGTAGTAACCCAGGTGGGCGATACGGAAGACCTTGCCCTTCATCTCGCCCTGGCCATTAGCGACCACAGCACCAAACTGCTCGCGGAAGCGCTTGACGATCTCGCCCGAATCGATGCCCGGCGGCGGAATGATGGCGGTGAGCGCCGCGCAGGGCTCGGCCGCGAACAGGGCCAGGTGTTGCGCATGCGCCGCGGCCCTTGTCATCTCCGCCATGGTCTCGGCATTGGCGATGAGCGCCTCGCGGCCCGCAACCACGTCGCCGCCGCCCACCTCACGGATGTAGTCAAGCGCCGCCCCCAGTCCCGCGACCACCGAGATCGCCGGCGTGTAGGCCGATTCGCCCTTGGCCGCGACTTTCCGTTCTTTGCGCAGGTCGAAGTAGTAGCGCGGATTCTTGGCGCTCTCCATGCGCTGCCAGGCCCGCTCGCTCACCGCCAGGTACGCGACCCCGGGCGGCACCATGACCGCCTTCTGCGAGCCGCCAATGATTACGTCGATTCCGCTGCCGTGCACGTCGAAGCGCGTGGTGCCCAGCCCGGTGATGGCATCTACCACCAGCAGCGCGTCGCTCCCGCGCAGGATGCTGGCAACACCCTCGACGTCATGCCGGCACCCCGTGGAACTCTCCGTCGCCTGCATGTACACGGCGCGCACGTCGCCATCGAGTTTGGCCCGCACCTCGTCCAGCAGGAAGGTCTGGCCGTACTCGGCCGTTACCAGTTCCACCCGGCAGCCGAAGGCCCTGGTAAGGTCGCGCCAGCGCTCGCCGAACTTGCCGGCTGTGAGAACCAGCACCTTGTCGCCAGGAGAGGTGAGGTTCGAAACCGCTGCCTCCATGGCGCCCGAGCCGGACGCCGCCAGCAGGATTACGTCATTACGAGTTCCGATGAATGCCTTCAGGTCAGCCACCACACGCTGCTGCAGCGCGCGGTATTCGGCGGTGCGGTGGTGCACATCCGCTGCCGCCATGGCACGTTGCGCGGCCGGCAGCAACGGCGTAGGTCCAGGGGTAAAGAGGCGAGTCTTTCTTAACATAATTGCCATGATAGCGCCATTGTGCGATTGAGTCATCGAGCGATTGAGTCATTGGGCCATTAACCCAGCTTTCTACTGACTCAATGGCTCAATCACCCAATGGCTCAATCGTATAATCTCTGCATGTCGATTCCAGAACAGATCCAGAAGGATATAACCGCGGCTATGCGCGCCCGCGAAGAACTCCGGCTCTCCACACTGCGCATGGTCAAGACGGCATTCAAGAACAAGGAAGTGGAAAAACGGGGGCCGCTGGACGAAAAAGAAGCGCTGGCCGTCCTCGGCACGCTGATCAAGCAGCGCAAGGACTCCATCGAGCAGTTCACGCGCGGCGGCCGCCAGGAGCTGGCCGACAAGGAAGCCGCCGAGATCCGCATCATCGAGTCCTACATGCCGCGCGCCGCCGGGGAGGAGGAGATCGTCAGCACCGTCCGCGCCGCCATCGCCGAAATGGGCTCGCCCACCATGAAGGACATGGGCTCGGTGATGAAGAACGCCATGGCCCGCTTTGCCGCCGCCGGCTCGCGCGTGGATGGCAAACAGGTGAACGAGATCGTCAAGCGCGAATTGTCAGGCAAGTAGGTCGCCGTCTCTTACCAGGCAGAGTGCGGTTCGCACATCACGCCGCCGATATCGACGCGCTCGCGGTCGACGTCCACCAGCTTACCGTTCTTCTCTTTCTTGACTTCCCAGACCCAGCGGCAGTCGCTCACGGGCAGGACCGTTGGGTCCTCGGTCAAGGATTCTTCGCGGACCGGCTCGAGGTGGCCGTTCGACCACGCGTAAGTATCCTCCATATAGCACCGCTCGGAGCAGATTACGTTCTTGCGCGCGACCACGGTCTTATTGTTCGGGTCGGGCTGCGGGTTGGTCAAATGGGAGAGTTCGTCTGAGAGGACGAAGGTCTGCGTCTTGGCATCGTACAGCCAGATGCAGTAGTAGGAGTTATTGGTCCGGCTATCGAAGGCGACCCGCATCATCAGGTCGGGGTGCCCGTCGAAGTTGAAGTCCACCCGCGACAACTCACCCAAACCGTTTTCTCGCGGGACGTCCTGGCCAGTGCAGCTATCGAGCGCCTGGACCCGGACATTGTCGCGATCGACCAGCACTTGCTGGATTGCTCCCCCGGAATCCATCGCATAGCCAAAGTGGAACTCAGGCGTGGACTGTGCCGGTGGGGGCGGCTTTTTCTGCGGCATGGCTTGGCCATCGGCGGCCGGCGGTATGGCGATCAAGGCACCCCAGGCCAAACCCAAGAATACGGCTCGAATCATTCTCCTCATTCGATGCAGGACACGGTCCGAGGGCTGTTTTCCTGGATTCGCCGCCCTGATCTTGCGGATGTCCGCGCCGTATAATCCCGCCGGCTATCGCGGAGGACGGTCATGGAATCCGATTCGTTGTCCCGGCGGGATCTGCTATGTTCGATGCTGAAGGCTTCAGCCGCTGTTGCTGTTTCATCTTCGCTGGCGACAGCGCAGTCTGCTATGGCATCTCCCACCCTACTCGAGGACCTGGTTGCCGCCAACCGCATCCTGGCGCAACAGGGGGTTCTGGATGGCTACGGGCACGTCAGCGTACGTCAGGAGGGTGCCGCCGGCCGTTACCTGCTCTCGCGCTCACTCGCGCCCGCGCTCACCGCTGCTGCCGATATCCAGCAATATGACCTCGATAGCAATCCGCTCGATCCAGCGGCGCGCCCGTCGTTCATCGAGCGCTTCATCCACGGCGAGATCTACCGCGCCCGGCCCGATGTCCACGCGATCGTGCACAGCCATGCGCCGGCGCTCATTCCCTTTGGCGTGACCGGCATCGCGCTCCGCCCGCTGTACCACATGACCGCATTCGTCGGAGAAGGTGTCCCGATTTTCGAAATTCGCAAAGCACGCGGTGACGATCCCAAGATGCTCATGCTGGTCCACAATCCGGCGCTGGGTCGCGCCCTCGCCGCAACCTTGGGCACCAAGGCCGCCGCGCTGATGCGCGGACACGGCGCCGTGGTTATGGGCTCGTCGTTACCTCACGTGGTCGGCCGTAGCGTATACCTCTCGCTGAATGCCACTCTGCAGGCCCAAGCTATAGCCCTCGGCGGCAGCATCAACTATCTCGATCTGCAGGAAGCCCGGGAAGAGATCCCCGACAACTACCAGCGGGCGTGGGACCTGTGGAAGCGCCAGGTTCAGGAGGCAGGATGCAGAAACCAGAACCCGGGTGGCGGTTAAAAGATCTGCAGTTCCTGCCTCCTCCTCCCACGTCCTGGCCCTGCTAAACTGCGCTCGTGGGCACAGGTGATCAACTCGGGCTGACATTCCAGGTGGCGGCGGCGCGCCGGGTTTGGCGTGTGGCCGATCTGGTCAGCGCGGCCCGCACCACGCTTGAGCACGAGTACACCGATGTGTGGGTGGAAGGCGAAATCTCAAATTTCCGTCCGGCGGAGTCCGGGCACCTCTACTTCACGCTCAAAGATGGCGATGCGCAGTTGCGGGTCGTGATGTTTCGCTCCTCGGCGCGGCTGCTGCGCTTCAAGCCCGCCGACGGCCTGGCGGTGATCGCACGCGGCCGCATGACCATTTACGAGGCACGAGGCGAGCTGCAGCTCTCCGCCGAGTACCTGGAGCCTAAAGGCGCGGGCGCGCTGCAAATCGCCTTTGAGCAGCTCAAGGCCAAGCTGGCGGCCGAAGGGCTCTTCGACGCCGCCCGCAAGAAGCCGCTGCCGGCGTTGCCCCGGCGGATCGGCATCGTGACTTCACCGCGCGGCGCCGCCATCCAGGACATGCTCAACATCCTGCGCCGGCGTCACGCCAGCGTCCCCATCCTGATCTATGCTGCGCAAGTTCAGGGAGAGGCCGCGCCTGGGGAGGTGCGCGCCGGCATCCAGTATTTCAATCGCGCGCGCGACGTGGATGTGATCGTGGTGGCCCGCGGCGGCGGCTCCGTCGAAGACCTGGCCGCGTTCAACGACGAAGGCCTGGCCCGCGCCATCGCCGCCTCAGCCATCCCGGTGATCTCGGCCGTCGGCCACGAAACCGACTTCACCATCGCCGATTTTGTCGCCGACCTGCGCGCGCCCACGCCCTCGGCAGCGGCTGAACTGGTGATCGAGTCGCGCCATCAGCTCGAAGAGCGGGTTGCCGGCTTGCGCCAGCGTCTGGCACGTGGGGCGCGTTATCGCTTGCTGATGGCGCGGCAGGCACTCACGGAGTGGGCGCAGCACGCAGCGTTCGCGCGCATCCACGACGCGCTAGCCCGCCGGCAGCAGCGCGTGGACGACCTGCTTTATCGCATGGTCAGTGCCGAGCAGCGCCTGCTTCGCCAGCACCGCAGCCGGCTGGACGTGGCCGGCGCCCGCATCCGGCACTTCGATGTGCGGCGGCAGCTCTCTGCGAGTGCCCGCGGGATTGATTCTCAGACCGCCGCGCTGGCTGCGGCCACGCGCAGATTCCTGCTGGTGCGCCGCGCCCGCTGGGAGCGCACCAGCGCGCGTCTGGAGGAGATGTCGCCGCTAAAAATTCTCGATCGCGGCTACGCCTTGGTGTTCGATTCCAGTGGCAAGCTGGTCAAGGACACAGCGCAGGTGAAGATCGGCGACGAAATATCCGCGCGTCTGGCCCGTGGGACAATCGTCTCGACGGTGAAGAAAAAAGAGTAGCCGCCTGGCTGCTGACTTTCACAACAGTGCCTTCAGAATCATCGCCCTGGGAAAAAGCTGGGCTACAATGAAGTGACCGGCTTGGGGGTGTTCCTCAGAAGGTCCTGAAGGTCTTAGCGAGACGATCCATTGTTGCGTAATCTGACCCATCTCGGGGAACTGGGGTCACGAGTGTCGGTGCTTGCGGTAATCGACATCATCATCGTGGCCATCATCATCTACCAATTCCTCGTGCTGGTGAAAGGCACTCGCGCCTACCAGATGATGGTGGGCGTGTTCGTGCTGGCGCTGGCCTTTTATCTGGCGCGGCTGGGCGATCTGCGGACCGTGAACTGGTTCGTCAGCACGCTGCTACCCTACGCCATTTTTGCGCTGATCGTGGTGTTTGCCTCCGAGATCCGGCAGGCTCTGGCCAAGCTCGGGCGCCAGGTGACGTTTGCCCGCTCGTCCCAGTCGCGGGAATCGTCCTACGACGATATCGTGCTGGCGGCCAATCTGTTTTCGCAGGAGCAGACGGGAGCCCTGATCGTGATCGAGCGAGAGATCGGTCTGCGCACCTACATCGAGAGCGGCGTGCCGCTGGACGCCCGGCTTTCCTACCACCTGCTAGCCACCATCTTCCGCCCCAGTGCGCCGCTGCACGATGGTGCGGCCATCGTCCAGAAGGACCGCGTGGCGGCCGCGGCCTGCTTTTTACCGCTCTCGATGAATCCGCTCATTTCGGCGCAACTGGGCACCCGCCATCGCGCTGGCATCGGCATCACCGAAGAAACCGACGCCGTGGCGGTGATCGTCTCCGAAGAGACGGGTGCGATCAGCCTGGCGGTGGCCGGGCAGATCGAGCGTGACCTGAGCGCGGACCACCTTCGCGAGCGCCTGAGCGACCTGCTGCATCGCTACCTGCCCCCGGCGGCGCTACCCACGCCCATCGGCGATACGGCGGAGAACGGCAGCTACGAGCGCGAGGGCATGGATGCGGCGAGGGAGCGGCGCCAGTGAAAGACCTGTTCCATCGCTATATCGCGCATAATATCCTGCTCAAGCTGATCGCGCTGGTGTGTTCCGTGCTGCTCTGGTCCGCCATCTCCCGTGAACCGGTGGTCGAAACTGCGTACAATGTGCCCATCGAGTTGCACCGGGTCCCGCCCAATCTGGAGATCACCACCTCCGGCATTCCGCTGGCGCAAGTCCGACTGCGCGGGCCGGAACGCAGCTTGCGCCAGCTCACGGCCGCAGACGTGCACCCGGTTATCAATCTTTCCGGCTCCGCGGTGGGCGAGCACACTTATGACTTGACCGCTTCACAGGTGCGCGTACCCTACAACATTGAGGTCGTGCAGGTGACCCCCTCTGAGATCCGCATCGGCTTCGATCGCAGCCTGACCCGGCAGATCGAGATCCACCCGCGCGTCACGGGCCGCTTCGAGCCGGGATTCGGGGTGCTGCGCGTGACCGCTGACCCGTCGACGATTACGGTCATCGGCCCACAGGCGCGCGTTACAGCCGCTAACCTCGCCATTACCGATCCCATCGACGTCACCGGCGTCAGCGGCAGCGCAAGCTTCAACACGAATGCCTATGTCCCCGATCCGCTGGTGCGTGAGATCAAGCCCGAGCAAATCCACGTGACTGTGGTTACAGGACGGCTCTCGGGCGAGGGCACGGCCCACAATCACCAATGAGCTCTCCCAAACTGATGAGATCTGAAAGAAAGTTGTTCGGTACCGACGGGATTCGCGGAGTAGCCGGAGCTTTTCCCCTCGATGCGGAGACCACCTTCGCCATTGGGCGCGCACTAGCCCGGCATCTGGCGCGCTCTGCCGGCCGGCGCCGAGTCGTGATTGGCCAGGATACCCGCGAATCCAGCATTTCAATCGCCGATTCTGTCTCTGCCGGCCTGTCCGCGGAGGGCGTGGAGGTCGAAAGTGGCGGCGTGATCACTACCCCCGGTATCGCCCATCTCGCGCACTGCCGCAAGTTCGACGCCGGCGTTGTTATCTCCGCCTCGCATAATCCTTGGACCGACAATGGCATCAAGGTCTTCGGCCCGGACGGCTACAAGCTGCCGGATGCGACCGAGCTCGAGATCGAGCACGAGATCTTCGCCGGGATTGCAGAGGAGAACAAAGGGCCGGTACAGAAGAACGCTGGTTCCAGCTTGCCGGGAGATGCCAAACTGCGGCTGGATTACGTCGAGCATCTGATTGCGGGCGTAGACCCCGGGCGCCGCGGCCTTCGGCTGGTAGTGGATTGCGCCAACGGCGCAGCCAGCACGGTTGCGCCCGAGGCCTTCTCGCGCTGGAGCAAGGAGCTGGCTATTGAATTCATTCACTGCAACCCCAACGGCCAGAACATCAACGACCATTGTGGCGCGCTCCATCCCGAGACGGTCGCGCGCACCGTGGTCGAGCGCAAGGCCGATCTCGGCATCACCTTCGACGGCGATGCCGATCGTGCCCTGTTCGCCGATGCCAACGGTAAGGTCGTCAACGGTGATGCGGTTCTGCTGCTCGCCGCGCGCGACATGCAGGCCGCGGGCCGGCTGCGCAACGATCTCGTGGTCGCGACCACCATGTCCAACATGGGCCTCGAAGCCGCGCTGAAGCGGTCCGGCATTCGCATGCTGCGTGCGCAAGTCGGGGACAAGTACGTTCTGGAAGAGATGCAGAAGAATGGCGCGGCCCTGGGCGGGGAGCAATCCGGACACATCATCTTCCTCGATGATGCCACCACGGGCGACGGGCTGCTCACGGCTTTGCACGTGCTGCACATGGTGGGGCGCAGCGGTAAGAGCTTGGCCGAACTGGTGAGCGACCTGAAGGTCTTTCCCCAGGTGATCAAGAACGTGCGGGTGCGCGAAAAGCAGCCGCTGATGGAGATTCCCGCCGTGGCGAACGCCATCCGCGAAGCCGAACGGGCTCTCGACGGCAATGGGCGCGTGGTGGTGCGTTACTCTGGCACGGAAGCCCTGGCGAGGGTGATGATCGAGGCCGAATCGGAGCAGCAGATGCACCGCTACGCCGATTCGATCGTGGCCGCCATCCAGCAGGCGCTGGGGGTGTAAGAAACAAGCGCCACGGATTTACACAGACTTCAACCGACTGATCCTTCGAATCCATGAAATTCCGTGGCCTGCGTTTTTATGGTCCAGATTGGCCCCGATGACCGCGTGTTCATTCTCACCGGCGCTGGCATCAGCGCCGAGAGCGGCTTGCCTACCTTCCGCGGGATGAACGGCATCTGGCGGACCTATCGCGTAGAGGAGGTTGCGTCACCGGTTGCCTGGGCGCGTGATCCGCGGCTGGTCTGGGAGTTTTACTCCGAGCGGCGCCGGCGGCACCGCACTGTGCAGCCGAATCCGGGGCACTACGCGCTGGCGCAACTTGAGGAACAGCTCGGCGACCGCTTCTTTCTCTGCACGCAAAACGTCGATCGCCTGCATGAAATGGCGGGCTCGCGGCGCGTGCTACACATGCACGGCAAGATATTCCAGAGCCGGTGCGAGCGCGATTGCGGCCGACCGCCGTTTGACGACGACTGGACACTGGAGAACGGCGCCGACATTCCATGCTGCGCCTGCGGCGGAAAGATCCGTCCTCATATCTGTTGGTTCGGCGAGACGCCGTTCGAGATAGACCGCGCAGGCGCGGCTCTTGAACAGTGCACCATCTTCATGGCCGTGGGCACATCCGGGGTGGTCGAACCCGCGGCCAGCTTCGTGCGTTACGCGCGGATGCGCGGGAACGAAGTTCGCACCTACTATGTTGGCCCGGAGGAGCCCGCCAATCGCGCCTTCTTCGACGAAGTCCTCCTCCGTCCCGCGGGCGAGATGCTGCCGCAACTGTTCGCCAAGCGAGAATCAGCCACGGATCTTCAGAGATGATCACGGATGATCCGTGATCATCTGTGAAAATCCGCGACGTTTTTCACTCCAGATCCCGCCAGTTCGGCCCGACGCCGATTTCGACCAGCAACGGCACCTTGAGCGGATGAACTTCTTCCATCTCTTTGCGCACCAGCGAAAGCAGCTCTTCAGCCTCGTCCTGCGGCGCTTCGAAGACCAGCTCGTCATGCACCTGCAGGGTCATGCGCGAGCGCAGCTTGCGGCGCGCGAGCTCGCGGTCGATGCGGATCATGGCGATCTTGATGAGATCGGCCGCCGTCCCCTGCAGCGGCGTATTGACCGCGGTGCGCTCGGCAAAACCGCGTGCAGCGAAGTTCTTGGAGTTGATGTCGGCGATTGGCCGCACGCGTCCGAATAGCGTGCTGACTTTCTGCTCGCGCCTGCACTCGGCGATGGTGCGGTCGATGAACGCGCGCACGCCTTTATAAGTCGCGAAGTAGCCTTCGATGAACTTCTTCGCGTCGCTGGTTTCGATGCCTAACTGCTGCGAGAGCCCGAACGCCGAGAGGCCGTAGACGATACCAAAGTTAACGGCTTTGGCGCGGCGGCGCTGCTCGGCGTCGATCATCAGCGGCGGCACGCCGAAAACGCGCGAAGCGGTGAGCGCGTGGATGTCGTCGCCGCGGCGGAAAGCTTCGATCAGCAGCGGATCTTCGGAGAAGTGCGCCAGCAGCCGCAGCTCGATCTGCGAGTAGTCGGCGGCCAGCAGCACGCAGCCGGGATCGGCAATGAACGCCGCGCGAATCTCGCGGCCGAGTTCCGTGCGAATGGGAATGTTCTGCAGATTGGGATTAGACGAAGCCAGCCGCCCGGTCGCGGTTCCGACCTGATTGAAGGTTGTGTGCAGGCGGCCGGTGCCGGAGTTGAGCAGCGCGGGTAGCGCGTCGACGTAGGTGGACTTCAGCTTTGAAAGCTGGCGGTAGTCGAGCACCTTGCGCGCAATCTCGTGGGTGAGCGCCAACTCCTCGAGCACGTCGGCGGCAGTCGAAATGGTGCGCCCCCTGCCGTACTTCACGGGCTTGGGCAGGTTCAGCTTGTTGAAGAGCACGTCTCCCAGCTTCTTGGGCGAGTTGATGTTGAACTCTTCCTTCGCCAGCGCGAAGACCTCTTTCGCCTTGGCGTCGCACTCGCCCTCGAGCCGCTTCGACATGGCTGCCAGTACGCCGGTGTCGATCTTCACGCCCGCCTGCTCCATCCGCAGCAGCACGGGGACGAGCGGCAGGTCGATGTCTTCATACACGCGCGTGAGCCCGGCCTGCTCAACTTCTTCTCGCAGAGACGACGCCATGCGCCCGGTCACATCGGCAGCCTCGGCCAGCGACCCGGAGAGATTCAGGTTGAAGTGGCGCAGCGCAATGTCAGCCAGCGAATGTGTGGAGTACGTAGGATCGAGCAGGTAGGAGTAGAGCATGGGCTCGTCGCGCACGCCTGCCAGCGCGATGCCGCGCGACTCGAGCGCATGCATCGCGGATTTGGCATCATGCACGGCCTTGGGCAATGACGGATTGGCGAGAGCCGCTTTCAGCTTCCCGGCCGCCGCGCCTTCCTCAAGCGAGACGGTCAGCGCTTTGCCTGGCGCGGCGGAAATCCCGATGTTGCAGGCCGGCGGCGCCTCGACCGGCTGAGGTGCTCCCAACGGCAGTTGCTCTTCCTGGTCGGAAATCTCTTCCGGCTCCGAAGCCGGTGCGCGTGCCGCCACATCGACGCCGACCGCCAGTGCCGCTCCGCGCACCAGAGACTTCAGCACCTGCTCAACGTCGCCGGCAGACTTCGCCTCTGCATATTCGGTTTTGCCGACTTCCACGCCGGGAAGAAAATCCTTGAGCAGCGTGGAGAATTCAAGTTCCGTGAACAGAGCCCGCGCGGCCTCAGCATCGGGTTCGCCGGCGCGCATCTTCTCCAGATCGAGTTCCACCGGAACGTTCCGGTCGAGCGTGACCATATCTTTGCTGAACAGGATGGTGTCGCGGTTGTTGAGCAGCGACTCGCGATAGGTTTTTCGCTCGACTTCGGCGGCGTGGTCGAGCGCGGCTTCAACCGAGCCGAAGCGGTGGATCAGTTCCACCGACCCCTTATCACCAATGCCGGGTGCGCCGGGGATGTTGTCGATCGCGTCGCCGCGCAGCGCCATCACGTCCACCACCCGCTCCGGCGGTACGCCCAGAATCTCCTCCACCTTGGCCGGATCGCAGATCAGGTTGTCCTTGGGCGGGTTGAGGACGCAGATCTTGTCGTTGACCAGCTGCAGCATGTCCTTGTCACTCGACACCACGTACACGGGAAAGGACTGCTCGGCCGCCTTCTGCGCCAGCGTGCCAAGCACGTCGTCGGCCTCGAAGCCCGGGTACTCAAGGATCGGGATGCGATAGGCTTCGAGCGCGCGCCGGATGTAGGGAATCTGTTGCGCCAAGTCGGGCGGCATCTCGGCGCGCTGTGCCTTGTAGCCGCCGTACTCAACTTCTCTGAAGGTCTGGGTCTTGATGTCGAACTTGCGAATCGAGGTAACCGCCGCGGCCTGGTGATCGCGAAACGTCGGCCCGGCCACGTCGAAAACCGCCGCCAGGTACTCAGGATTGAAATCGGCGACCAGCTTGCGCAGCATGTTGACGAAAACATACGTCGCCGCCGTCGGGACGCCGGTCTTGGTGGACATCGGACGCTGCCGCGCCATGGCGTGATAGGCGCGGAAGATGAACGACATGGAGTCGATCAGGAAGACGCGCGGCTTGCCTCCGGCAGCAGGGACGGGTTTCGGCGCCGGTTGTTCGGGCTCCGCCGGGCTCGATTTGGACGGCTTCGCGGGCAAGGAGACAGTCTAACAAAGGAAAGCGCCACGGATTTTCGCGGATTCGAGCGGATCAGAATTGAATCCGTGCATATCTGCGCAAATCGGTAGCGTTCTTATTCCACAAACGTGCAGTCGCCGTACGAGTAAAACCGGTAGCGTTCGCGGACGGCGTGTTCGTAGGCTTTGAGAATCAGCTCCCGTCCGGCGAAGGCGGAGACCAGCATCAGCAGCGTGGATTTCGGCAGGTGGAAGTTGGTCAGCAACGCGCCCACGACCCGGAACCGAAATCCAGGATAGATGAACAGGTCGGCCTCGCCGCTGCCGGGCTGTACGCGTCCGGTCTCGCGCGCGGCAAATTCTAAAGTGCGAACCGTGGTTGTGCCGACGGCGACCACGCGCCTGCCGGCGTTGAGCGCACAATTGATAGGCAAAGCCGCGTCCTCAGAGATGCTGAAGCTTTCGCTGTGGATCTGGTGCTCCTCCACTTGTTCGACGCGCACGGGCTGAAACGTTCCCAGACTTGCGTGAAGCGTGAGCTCGGCAATTTCTATGCCGCGTGTGCGTATGCGGCTCAGAATTTCGGGAGTGAAGTGCAAGCCCGCCGTCGGCGCAGCGACCGAACCGCGCTCGTGCGCATAGACCGTCTGATAACGCTCTCGGTCCTCCGCCCGGTCGGCGCGGCTGATGTAGGGCGGGAGAGGCACATGTCCCAGCCGCTCAACGCGCTGAAAGAAATCCTGTACGGCCGCGAACCGCAGGCGACGTTCGCCGAAAGTGCCGCGGCCCACGACTTCAGCCTCGAGTTCGTTATCGCCAAAGGACAGGCGCTCGCCGATCCCAATCTTGCGCCCAGGATGGACGAGCGCTTCCCACTCGAAATTGCCGAGATCTTTCGTCAGCAGGACTTCGACCTGTCCGCGCAGAAAGTTTTTCGTCGCGGGATTCCGCGGACTGATCGTCTGGGCGCGCGCGCCGCTGCGGCGGCCATACAGCCGTGCCGCAAATACGCGAGTGTTATTGACGACCAGCAGGTCGTCGGGGCGCAGAAGGCCGGAGAACTCGCGGAAATGCCGGTCCTGCCATTCACCGGTCGAGCGGACGAGGTGCAGCATCCGCGACGCCGCGCGATCCGGCAGCGGCTCTTGGGCGATCAACTCGTCAGGAAGTTCGTAGTCGAAGTCGGAGACCAGCACCGTGTGATTTAACCACGTGCGGCCACCGCCCCGTGCCTCCTCCTTCCTTTCGCGCCCCCACCCATTTGCCTCCCGTCCTGCCGTGCGGTAGCATACGCGGGCCCGAACCCCGCCCTAATACTACAAATGTAGTAATGAAGAGCGAACGCCAACACCGCGAAGATATCTGCCGATTCGGCAAGAGCTTGCATGATCGCAACTATGTCGCGGCTACGGACGGGAATCTTTCCGTCCGCCTCGATTCCGACGCCATCCTGTGCACGCCCACCATGGTGTCGAAGGGCATGATGGAACCCGAGGACCTGGTGGTCGTGAACATGGCGGGACGCCGGGTTGTGGGCCGGCGCAACGTGTCGAGCGAGATCGCCATGCACCTGCTCATATACAAGCTGCGCCCGGATGTTTACGGCGTTGTGCACGCGCATCCGCCCACCGCTACCGGCTACGCCGCCGCCGGGCTGCCGCTCAACCAGGCGCTCGTCTCCGAGATTGTGATCTCGCTGGGCTGCATTCCGCTGGCCCGCTATGCCACGCCGGGGACAGCCGAGCTGACGCAGGCGCTCGAGCCGCTCGTTCCTAACTATGATGCCATCCTCATGGCCAACCACGGCGTGGTCACGTACGGGAGCGATCTGCTGCAGGCCTACATGAAGATGGAAACTGTCGAACACTTCGCGTGCATCACGATGGTGACGCATCTGCTGGGGCGGCAGCAGTTGTTGAGCGATGAGGATGTGCGCAAGCTGGTAGTGGCGCGGGAAAAGTACGGCATCACGACGCCGGCGGCGCAGGGAGCGGGCTGTCCGGTGACCGCATCAGCTCCGCTACAGCCGGCGGCGCGCGCCGTGGCCGAAACTGATGGCTCCGAGCGCTTCTCGGTCACGCGCGAGGAGCTGGCGTCGATCGTGAAAGATGCGGTGCGCAACAGCAAGCGGCGGTGGTAAAGTGGCATGCTTCTTAGAGCATTTCCGGAACGGTGTAGCCAGAGCAAAAACCAAGATCCTTCGACTCGGGTTTCCCGCTCAGGATAAAACGCGCGGGAGCCCTCCCTCGCTCAGGATGACA
>Ga0335079_10004410_pt1 | contig 16201 bp, 12 predicted proteins | sample Lox_Sample_33_FD_206719 | JGI IMG/M metagenome (GOLD analysis project Ga0335079, IMG submission 206719) | Soil microbial communities from Loxahatchee National Wildlife Refuge, Florida, United States - Lox_Sample_3.3 | ecosystem: Environmental > Terrestrial > Soil > Wetlands | place: USA... | reverse complement strand
TGGAATCAATGGTTCGCACCACCCTGGATTTTATGCGAGGCGGAGAAACCGGGGAACAATTTCAACCAATCGACGTCATGGCGTTGATTGAAAGCCTGCAAGCGGATTACGAAGAGACCGGTCACCCAGTCCGTATTCTGGGCGAAGCCACATCTACATTCGTGGGCAAACCTCGCGCACTGAAACGGTGTCTCGGTAACCTGATTGAAAATGCCGTCAAATACGGCAAACAGGCGACCATTGTTGTGCAGGACGAACAAGCGCGGCTGGTACTCAAGGTCGAAGACGAAGGACCGGGGATCCCGGTCGAGGAACAGGAAAATGTGTTTGCTCCTTTTTATCGGATTGAAAATTCACGGAACCGCGACAGCGGCGGCAGCGGATTGGGTCTTAGCATTGCCCGCAGCATTGCACGGGATCATGGAGGGGATATTACTTGTGAAAACCTGAAATCGTCGGGATTGCAGGTAATCGTGAAGCTGCCCCGACGGGCATCCCTCAAGGAATCCGGGGTGGTCAGTAGCTAGTTTAGGTATAATCTAAATAATCGAGGCAACCGCATCGGGCTGAGTGGCTTTTCAAAAACAGGTAGCTGGGTTTTACATATCATTCAGGGTTACAAGAGGTAACCCTTTTGTTTTTATGAAACGGGTGTAGCAGGCGGTCCGAAAGGCCTTGGCAATGAGTGAGCTCAAGAATCTTTACGACGACGTGATCATGGATCACATCAAGAACGTTCGGAATTACCGCAAGCCGGAGGGGGCGAACCGCGAAGCGGAACGCTCTAATCCAATGTGTGGAGATGTTATGACGGTTTATCTCAAACTGCAAGGCGAGCTGATTTTGGACGTCGGCTTTCAATGTTCCTGCTGCGGCATATCGATGGCTTCAGCTTCAATCATGACTGAAAGGGTAAAGGGTAAGAAAATAATCGAGGCAAGATCCATGTTTCGGCATTTCTCCAGATTGCTTGCGCAATCCTCATCCCGCGCCTCCACGCAGACTGACGATCTTTGCGTTCTGGCCGCAGTGCGCGAATACCCTTCGCGCATCAACTGCGCAACGCTGCCATGGGAAACACTGGAACAGGCGTTAGACCACGCGTGAATATATTTTTGATTGTGACCAGGAGCTAGAGGGCGAATCGTGAGCGAAAGGCAGGTTGATAATTTAAATGTCGTCTCGCAGGAGCTGCTGCTTACGCCTGCGGAAATCAGGAAACGGGTACCGCTTACCGAAGCCGCGCGGGTCACGGTACTTCGTGGCCGACAAGCTGTACAGGATATTCTGGAGCGGAAAGATTCTCGCTTATTGGTTGTGGTTGGTCCATGCTCCATTCACGACATTGAAGCCGCTCACGACTACGCGCGTCGCCTGAAAAGACTTGGCGATGAAATTTCCGACACGTTGCTTGTCGTGATGCGGGTGTATTTTGAGAAGCCGCGTACGACCATCGGGTGGAAGGGATTGATCAACGATCCGGAGATGGACGATTCGTTCAAAATCGAGGAAGGTCTGCAGAAAGCGCGGGGGCTGCTGCTTGATTTGGCGGAAATGGGCCTTCCGGCCGGCACGGAAGCGCTTGATCCTATCGTTCCACAGTATCTGTCAGATCTGATAACCTGGACCGCCATTGGCGCCCGTACCACGGAGTCCCAGACCCACCGCGAAATGGCAAGCGGCTTGTCATCTCCGGTCGGTTTTAAGAATGGTACGGACGGCAGTCTCAAGGTTGCCATCAACGCGCTGCTATCGGTGTCCCGCCCCCACAGTTTCCTGGGAATCGATAAAAGCGGGCGCTGCGCGGTGATTCGCACGCGCGGTAACCGCCATGCGCATGTGGTTCTGCGTGGCGGCAATACACCCAACTACGATTCACAAAGTATTCAGCTGTGCGAAAAAGAGCTGAGGGCAAATAACTTGCCGGAAATAATAATGGTGGACTGCAGTCACGCCAATTCGAATAGGAACTACAGTTTACAACCCGTAGTGCTGCGCGATTGCGTGCAGCAAATTTTAAGTGGCAACCAGTCGATAATAGGTTTCATGATCGAGAGCAATCTTGAAGCGGGTAACCAGCCGATTCCAGCCGACCGCGCTCAACTCAAGTACGGGGTCTCGGTAACCGATCCCTGCATAGACTGGCCGACCACGGAGTTCATCCTGCGTGAAGCTCACGGCACGCTTAGGAGCACATCGAAGCGGACTGCTTGAAGTACTGCGGCAAAACGCGCCGCATTACGGTCTCACTGCGACACCGTAGGGGTCGCCGCCCAGTTTGATGGTCGCGAGTTTCTTCTTCCTATTGAGGTCTATCACAGATAAGCCGGCGTCCTTCCCGGACAGCCGTTGCGGAGGATCTTCGGCAGTTCGTTTTCCTATCAGCGCGAGATATGCCAGCCGTCCATCGGGAGATATGTCGATTGAGCTGGGTTTGTCTCCCACCTTATAAATGGTGGCAACCACCCGGCCGCTTGCCAGATCGACAATCGATAGATTGTTCGACGAGCGATTTGCGATGATCACATAGTCGCTATCGGGTTTAAGGGCCAGGCTGCGCGGGTCTGCTCCGGAGTGATACTTGCCGACGATCTGTTCTGAACGTGTATCGACTATGGTATAGCCGTTGTCTTCGCTTGTGGTGACGACTAGTTTTTTGCCATCGGGGCTCATCACCATGCTTGCAGCGTCTCTGCCGACATTCGGTATGATCCCCGTAATTTTCAGGCCATCGACGTCGAGAATCGAGAGCGTCCCATCACCGCTATTGCTGATGTATGCTTTTTTGCCGTCGGGCGTGAACAAAGTCATCGCCGGCCGCGTGCCGACCCGTATCGTTTTAATAGGCGCAAGGCCGTGCGCGTCGAAGGCGGTTATTGTATTGTCTCCGCGATTGGTCACCAACAGCAGATTGTCGTCCGGAGAGACTGCGATGTGGTGCACCAGCTTTCCGGCAGGCACGGTTCTAAGTGGTTTGTGCGAATCCGCGTCAATTACCGTGAAATCGTTGGATCTCAGGTTGGCGACATACGCTCTATTTCCATTGACGTTAAACGTAATGTTATGAGGTTTTTTCCCGGTCCGTATCGTTTCAACCACTTTGCGTGTTCCGCTATCAATCACTTCGACCTGGTCGGTACGCTGGTTAGTCACCCAGATTTCGTACGCGTAGGCAAAAAAGCTGATTCCCGCGAGCATAAGTCCTGCGCAATACAACGAGAAAATCTTGGCAACGGCCGAATTCATGGTGGCGCGAATGAAGTCGTCAACCGTGTTTTACCTGGGCTATCTTCCAACCGCAACAAAGGTCGAGGAGATAAATACCAGAATGACGAAAAGCGTGACGCCAACATCTAAAGCAGCTGCAATCAATCTTTCCAGTTGGTAAAGGAGGTTCGCACCGCATTATATTCATTGCGTCGCCGATATTAGATTACGGTTGCAGGTATCCGTAGCTCACGACTTGCCCATTCTCAGAGGCGATTTAAGGCCTTTGAAAAATAGGTAGGATGTAGCAAATCCTGCCCGTATGACAAATCTGAGCGGATAGCGCAAATATACCGCAGCCACGCCACCAAGAAAATCGGGTCAGCGAAGGCACCATGATTGGAACAGACCGGCCGGCGCGCATAACTTTAGCCCGGCAATCGCGGTGGCAATGCTGTGGATGGAAATGCAGCAGGGGCGACGGCGCGTTCGCGGTTAAGCTTAACCGCTTGCGCGTCAACAGATAAACGACACGTTAGCGCAGAATTTAATCGAATCTGTTTTTACCTATTGGCAACGTTCAGCTAGGTTCAACTGAGAGTGATCGCGGCGTTCTTATTGCCGCTGCAACCGCTTTATAAAAAAGCGCGCGAGATAATGAAATGTGTTCTGCTTTGGTTCAAGCACTTGGGTTGCTTTTTAAAGCTGTCGCCAAATAGCGACAGCAAAAAACTAAAATTAATCAAATCAGTAACTTGTTTTCTTGCTCGGCGCGTCGTTTAGCCCCGACTAATCGAGGCTGGGAGGAGCGCTAAATTACTTTAATATTACGTTGTAGCGGCTTGATTAGTATTAGTAAATATTTGATGGCATAGCTATTGCTGAGGCAGTGCATCAAGTTGAGAATTATGTCTTGAATCTTTTGAAAAAATTTTAAAGCGAAAGCAATGTTGAAATTTCTACCGAATATTTCGCTTGGTTTTGAGGCCGGTCTCGGACCACGAGCTTTACAGCCGGTGCATGAACAACAGTGCGTGCCTTGCGCGGCGCAAACCGAGCACGCGGCGGCTCAGGCGGCGATGAATAGAAGCAGAGCTGAATCCATTGCATTCGCAAGATTAAGCGCAGAGTTTAGGCTGTTTGCAGGATCCGACCGCAATGCCCAGAGCTTGGTGATAGGTCTGCGCGATGGAACCGACATAATGCTTACTGACCGCGTTAACGGAGGCCCATCCGCAGTCACTTTCACGCCACCCACCGGCCGCATGGGTTACAGCAATGTTTCTATCACTCTTTCTTTGGCAAGGCAATATTTGGCCGCGCAAGGGATCGCTCAACCCTCAATGCAGCAGTTGCAGGCGGTATTGGTCGGAGGCGCAATCAGCAGCCCGCTTTCCGGCAGTACCGTCGAGCTCAATGGTATTTTGCAAATGAAGCTTCGTGGCGCGGGTTGGGGAAAAATCGCGGCTGTTCTGGGGGTAAAGCTCGGCAGCGTAATTGGCGAACCACGGCCGGTTCCAGCGGTATTGCCGTCCCGCGCAAAGGGGTACGCCAGCGTGGCGACTAAGGTTGCGACAATAGTCAAGCACCCTTCGGCAAAAGAGGCGTCGGGCTAGGCGACAAAAGAAATCCTGTCCCAGCCAAGTACTAGGCTTCGGAGCGGAACACACGACATTCAACGGTATCAGCATTTTCTAATTTGTTAGCCCGTTTTCCTCCTCGAGCGGGCTTTTTTTTGCCTACTGCGAGGACTGTGTCGTGAATGTCAAACGTACTGTAGTGGGCGCGCACAGATATTACCTGTTCTGCGGCAAAGAATTAATCTCTCAAATCGATCCTATGAGCTGCGTCGGTGCTGCCGTGTCCCCGCGGGCTGACCGGCAATTTAGTTTCGCATCGTTTGCATCGGCCGGTGTGCGCAAATTGCGACGTACATGCGTCCGCATCGTTCGATGTACATTTCCCGCGCTTGACAGCAGAAATTTGCGCGATGTACATTTCTGGCTGGTTGTTCTTTACCTGCCCGAATCCGGCAGGTGGCCTCCGCATTGAAAGCCCCAGACAGGTTACGTTGCGAGCGGCGCTACGCCTCCCGGCCTACTGAATTACCTAAAGCGGCGCTCGGCTCGTTCATCAAGCACCACTTCAATGCCGCGCAATTCGATGATACAGTACAGCGGATTGCGCTGGCCGGAGACCCCTCTCGTTATTCGGATCGAAGGAAATCTCGAGGCGGAAATGAAGCAGAGATCGGGTGGTGGACGATTTTTTCAAGAATAGGGTATCCGCAATGATTCGCTTAGTACTCTTATTTTTGAGTGCCGGAATTTGTATGCCGGTACACGCCGAAGACTTACTGGATGTCTACCGAGAGGCGCTGTCGCGCGATGCGGTATATGCCTCCGCGCGTGCTTCTTGGGAGGCCGGGCAGGAGAAATTACCACAGGGGCGTGCGCTGCTATTGCCAAACGTCAGTCTTTCCGGGAACACTACTTATAATCAAAGTAATACTCAGTTACGCGATCCGACGCAACCTGGCAGGCAGAGTCAATTTAATAGCAACGGAGTTACGATTACGCTGATACAGCCGTTGTTCAACAAGCAAAGTATCGATCAATATTTGGAGTCGAAATCGCAGCTGGCGCAAAGCGATGCGCAATTGAATGTCGCGAGCCAGGACCTCATGCTGCGAGTGTCTCAGGCGTATTTCGATGTGCTGGCGTCTCAAGATAATTTAGAGTTCGCTCTTGCGCAAAAAGCCGCGATTGCCGAACAGCTGGCTTCGGCAAAACGCAATTTCGAAGTTGGGACTGCTACCGTTACCGATATCAACGATGCGCAGGCGCGCTACGACCTTGTGGTCTCGCAGGAGATCGCTGCGCGCAACGATCTGGAAGTAAAGAAACAAGCTCTTGCGCAAATTATCGGCGGCATACCGGGACCGCTCAAATCGCTATCGACCGATTTGCCGTTGACACTGCCTCAGCCCAACGACATGGGGCGCTGGGTAGAAGCGGCGCAAGTCAATAGTCCGCAAATCAGAGCGCAGCAAGCAGCACTGGAAGTCGCCAAACGTGAAGTCGAACGCAACCGCGGAGGGCACTATCCAACCATTAATCTGGTAGGGTCCTACGGCCAGAACGCAACGGGCGCTACCAACCTATCAACTGGTTCCGTGGCCATTCCCAACGACACCACTACTAAACAGATTGGAATACAGCTCAATTTGCCGATTTACCAAGGCGGTGGTCAGGAATCCCTGGTGAGAGAGGCCATTGCCAACCAAGATAAAGCGCAACAGGATCTGGAAAACGCGCGCCGCACCGCAACCTATTCCACGCGCCAGGCATTTTTGGGCGTGACCAGCGGCGTGGCTCAAGTTAAGGCGCTGGAGCAGGCGCTGGTTTCAAGCCAAACGTCGCTGGATTCGACTATGCTAGGCAAGGAAGTTGGCGTGCGCACCGAAGTCGACGTGCTCAACGCTCAGCAGCAGCTTTATAGCGCCAAACGCGACTTGGCGCAGGCGCGCTACAATTTTATACTGAGCCAATTACGGCTTAAATCGGCAGCAGGGCAACTCAGCGAAGTGGATCTCGCCGAAGTCAATCGCTGGTTAAGATAGCGGCAATCATCCTGACTCGTCGTTCCTTGCCTTGGAACACGCGGATGCTCTCGCTATTTGTTTCACTGCCAGATCACTCATCGAGTTTAGATCGCAGGCGGAATGGTAAACGCGCCTTGCCGATCGCCCGCGGGCGCACGACACTCAAAAAAGCGTGGCGACCCGCAGTCACACGTGCTTCGCTTTCTTTCCCGTGGTAGATTAGACACTGGCGAGGCTTTGGGGAATCGATAGATCATGGATTGGGATTGGAACGCGGCTGCCAAAAAAGCCGTTCCCAAATTATTGCAACCCGCTGCTGCAGATCATGGACAGCAAAGACAACGGCAACGGGACCAATTATCTGATGAGCCGCTGCCTCCTATGTGAGCAGGAATTGTATCAACCCGCTCCCGCCTCGCGTCGAGTGAGCGCGTTCAGCGGCGCCGCAGGCTGCTTCTAATTAAGCGCGAATAATTCATGAAGAAGCGCCGGACGTGTAGCTATCCGTCGATATTTAACGATCCGCAAAAGGTTGCGCTCGGTTTAGTAGTTACAAGCCGGCAACTCATGAAACGTCTGGCATAGGCATGTCGTCCTACACCGAACGCAGGCAAGCCCTGATCCGCGAGCTCCGTGCTAGCGGTGCCAAGGAGTTGGGCCTGCGCAAATCCACCTCCAACCTGTTCCGCGATCGGGCGGCGGCACCGAAGCAGAGGCTCGATGTGACCCCGTTCGACCATGTCCTCAAAGTCGACGCGCAGCACGGTTGGGTCGAGGTGGAGGGCATGACGCCCTACGACGTGCTTGCCGCGACGACCCTGCAACAAAACCTGATGCCGTGCGTGGTTCCGCAGCTCAAGTCCATCACGATTGGCGGCGCCGTTGCCGGCGTAGGCATTGAGGCCAGCTCCTTCAGGCGTGGACTGGCGCACGAAACAATGCTGGAGCTTGAAGTGCTCCTGGGTGACGGCAGCATTGTCCTGTGCACACCCGAGAACGAACATCGCGACCTGTTCTACGGTTTTCCGAATTCGTACGGAACGCTGGGCTATGCGTTGCGGGTGCGCGCCCAGACCACGCCGACAAAGCCCTACGTAAAGGTCACGTATCTGCGGCACACTGATCCGTCAGCGTATTTCGCGCAGCTTGCAGAGCTATGCCGCACGCCTGACGTGGACTTTCTAGACGGTGTGGTGTTCTCCGCGGACGAACTTTACATTTGCGTCGGCCGGTTCGTCGATGCAGCCCCGTATACGAGCGACTATACCTTCGAGTCAATTTACTATTGCTCGATTCGCAGCCGCGATTTGGATTACCTCACAACAGAATGCTATCTCTGGCGCTGGGACACGGACTGGTTCTGGTGTTCCAAGAATCTCGGTGCCCAGATCCCGGCAGTGCGCCGCCTGCTCGGCCGCGACCGACTGAACTCGCGCTTCTATACCAAAGTTATGAGGTTCAACAGCCGCTGGCACCTGACGCGTTTGCTGGACCGATTGTCCGGTTTCCGGCACCGCGAACCCGTGATCCAGGATGTCGACGTGCCGATTGAACGTGCCGCCGAGTTTCTCGACTTCTTCCGGCGCGAGGTGGGCATCCTGCCGGTGTGGATCTGCCCCATTGGCACGCGCGGCTGCTGGACGCTGTACCCGATGGATCCGGGCAAGATCTACGTGAACTTCGGTTTCTGGGACGTGGTGCGCAGGCATAGCACGCATGCGCCAGGCCACTTTAATCGCCTTGTGGAGCGCAAGGTCCGCGAGCTTGGCGGCATCAAGTCGCTGTACTCGGACAGCTACTACACCGCAGACGAATTCTGGGAAATCTACAACGGTAAGGCCTATTTGGCACTCAAACAGCGTTACGATCCCGGAGGGGCATTTCGCAATCTGTATGAGAAGTGCGTGCTTCGCAAATAACTAACAGACGAAGGAGCCGTTTCAGCGCGCCGGCAGGTCGGGCCATCCCGAGCGATTCATGGTAAATTAAGCGCTCGCTTGGCCTTTGAAAAGGGTCAATCATGAGTCTGGGTTGGACGGCGATTACCGAAGAGATGCTCTCCACACTCGTGCACCAGGAGGCTCTTTATCTGCTGCTTCCGATGCTGGTTATGACGGTTTTGCTTGTGCGATTCCGTCCTGAAGATCGGCGCGATGTGGTCAGCACGCTACGCTTTTTTCTGGTCAGCTTGGCCGGCATGCTGCTCGTTGGGATTTTCCAGGTCGTTGTCTCGGGCGTGATTACCTCTGTACTGTACGAGGCAACGCTGATTGCAACCGGCATCGCGGTGATCAAGCTCACAGGGCTGTTTACCTTCCGCATCGTTTTACCGATGGTGCGGCTGCATGCGGCGCGTATTGTTGAAGACATCATCATCATCATCGCCTACGCGGCATGGGGACTGGTGCAGCTACGCTACGCCGGACTCGACCTCGGCGGCATTATAACCACTTCCGCCGTAATAACGGGCGTGATTGCATTTGCCATGCAGGATACGTTGGGCAACGTCATGGGCGGTCTGGCCCTCCAGCTCGACAGTTCGATCGAGGTAGGCGACTGGGTTAAGGTGGACGATCTGGTTGGCAGGGTGGCCGAAATCCGCTGGCGGTCTACATCGATCGAGACTCGCAATGGGGAGACGGCAGTCATTCCCAACAGCCAGTTGATGAAAAACAAATTTACCGTTCTAGGACGGCTGGCCGGGCGGCCACCGCAATGGCGGCGCTGGATTTCATTTAGCGTGGATTACAACGAGACCCCGGCGCGGGTAATAAGCGCGGTGGAGAATGCGATCAATCAGGCGGCTATTCCACATGTAGCGAAACAACCCCCCGCCAACTGCGTGCTGATGAACTTCGAAAGCGGTTCCGGTCGTTATGCCTTGCGTTACTGGCTCACCGATCTGATGCATGATGACGCGACTGATTCGGCGGTGCGCACACATATCTACGCTGCCATGCAGCGGGCAGGCATTCGCTTTGCTCTCACCGAGCAAAGCGTGCGTGTGATCGAGCATGATGAACAGCATGCGGAAGTTGTGAAATCCCGCGAACTCAACCGCCGCCTGGCGGCTCTGCAGCGTGTCGATCTATTTCAGGGATTTCATCCGAGTGAACTGCGCATCATTGCTGAACGCTTGAAATATGCGCCGTTCGCGCGCGGCGCAGTAATGACCAAACAGGGTGCAATCGCGCACTGGCTATACATCATCACTTCCGGGGAGGCGGAGGTCGTACTTGAAACTCCGGAACGCGACTATGTGCCGCTAGCGATGTTACCCGCCGGCAGTTTTTTTGGAGAAATGGGACTGATGACCGGGGATCCGCGGCGCGCGAGCGTTATAGCAAGAACTGACGTTGAGTGCTATCGTCTCGACAAAAGCGCTTTTGAAGATGTTCTGCGCTCACGCCCCGATATCGCGGATGAAATCTCGCAAATTCTCGCTTCACGTCGTTTCGCGTTGGAGCGAGTGCACAAGAACATGACCTCCGAAAAAAATGCTGCAGATCTTGCCCAGCAGCGCAGTGAAATCCTCGAAAAAATAAAACGGTTTTTCGGGATTGGCACGTTGCATTAATAGCGGCCTCTGCAAGCCGCGGCGTTTCCGCCTCGTAGTTTTCGGGCTGATATGCTGGTTGCTCGTTGCGTCCACCGCGCAACCCGAGGAAGGCCCCCGAAATGCCGCAATCGCGTCCGCGAACCCGCTCGCCACTGATGCCGGTTACAAGATTTTTCGGGAAGGCGGCAATGCTTTTGACGCGGCAATCGCCGTGGCAGCCACACTTGCCGTTGTCGAGCCTTACGCATCGGGGCTTGGCGGCGGCGGTTTTTGGTTATTGCGCCGCGCTTCCGACGGTAGGGAATTGCTGCTGGATGCGCGCGAAACGGCCCCGGGGCGTGCCAGCGCCGGGATGTATCTCGATGCACAAGGCCAAGTTATTGCAAAAGCGTCGTTGCGCGGTCCAAAATCTGCGGCCATTCCCGGGATCCCGGCGGCGCTTGAGCATCTTGCGAAACATTATGGCAGACTGCCGCTCGCGGTAAGCCTCGCCCCAGCGATTCGTTATGCAAAATCTGGCGTGCGTGTCGATGCGCGCTATATTGCAATTTGCCAGCGCTTTCATGGCCAGCTCACCGGCGAGGCGCAGCGCGTGTTCCTTGATTATGGAAGTGTGCCGCGTCAGGGATTTGTGCTTCGGCAAAAAGCTCTGGCGGCGACATTGCAGGCCATTGCCTCCGGGGGAAGCAAGAGTTTTTATCAGGGGAGAGTGGCGCGCAACATGGTGGCTGCGGTTCAAGCCGGCGGCGGAATCTGGTCCCTTGCCGATCTAAAGAATTATCGTGTCGTGGAACGTGAACCCGTGAAATTCGTCTTTCAGTCGCTGCAAATCACCGCAGCACCATTACCTTCCGCTGCAGGACTCAGCCTGGCGCAAAGCTTTAATATTCTTGGGCGCCTTCCTTATGCTGCGGGCGACCAAGACGCGAAAGCGCATTTTGTGGTGGAAGCGTTGCGGCGCGCTTACCAGGACCGTGCGCGCTACATGGGCGACCCTGATTTTGTCAACGTGCCGGTAGCACGGCTGCTAAGCAAGGATTACGCGGCGTCGCGTGCGGCGTCAATTGATCTTTACTACGCGACGCCCAGCGTGGAACTGGAAGATGAATCACCGATGCTAAACGAAGGTGACGATACCACGCATTTTTCGATTGTTGACCGCGAGGGCAATCGCGTAGCTGCGACGCTCAGCATCAATACGCCGTTCGGCAGCGGTTTCGTGGCAGGCATGAGCGGGGTGCTTCTTAATAATGAGATGGACGATTTTTCTGTCGCGCCAGGGACGGCCAATGTTTACCGCTTGCAGAGCTATTCCGGAAATGAAATCGCCCCAGGCAAGCGGCCGCTATCAAGCATGTCGCCGACTTTTGTAGAGGACGAGCGGGGCATACTGATACTTGGCACTCCGGGTGGCTCGCGGATTATCAGCATGATCTTGCTCGCAATACTTGATTATGCGGACCGTCCGCGGGTTGACCTCCGACAGATGTTGAGCGCTGCGCGTTATCATCACCAATATTTGCCTGATCAGGTGGAAATCGAGCCGCAAGGTTTTTCCGAAGACTGGATTGCCGAAATGCAAGCCCGAGGGTACGCGGTTACCGGGAGCGCGAGGCGCTGGGGGAATGTTCAGGCGGTATATATTGATAAACGTACGGGTCTGGCGACGGCGGCTGGCGATCCGCGCGGGCAAATCGGCAGCGCAAGCAGATCATTGACCCAATGAGCGCGGCGTTGATAATCCTGTATTATTGCTGCTAGCCGCAGTAATGACTTTTAACGATTTATGAAAACGACATTTTTGGAATTCGAGCAGCCGATCGCGGAGCTGGAAGCGAAAATTGAGGAACTGAGGTATGCTCAGGACGACTCGGCTCTGGATATATCTGAAGAAATTAACCGCCTACAGAAAAAAAGCCAGGCTCTCACCAGAGATATCTATTCCAAGCTCACTGCGTGGCAGATTTCCCAGGTTGCGCGCCACCCCCAGCGACCTTACACGCTCGATTACATTCAAAACCTGTTCACTGATTTCGAGGAGCTGCACGGCGACCGCAATTTTGCCGATGACGCCGCGATTGTCGGCGGCCTGGCCAGGTTCAATGGCCAGACTGCGATGATAATCGGCCATCAAAAAGGCCGCGACACCAAGGAAAAAATACGGCGCAATTTTGGCATGCCGCGGCCGGAGGGTTATCGCAAAGCACTGCGCCTCATGAAGACTGCCGAAAAATATGGCATTCCAGTGCTTACGTTTATTGATACTCCCGGCGCCTACCCGGGTGTGGGCGCGGAAGAGAGGGGGCAATCTGAAGCCATCGCCAGAAATCTTTTCGCGATGTCGGAACTCAGGGTGCCCATCGTGTGCAGCATAATTGGTGAAGGAGGCTCGGGCGGCGCGCTTGCGATCGCTGTGGGCGATCTGGTGCAGATGCTTCAGTATGCGACCTATTCGGTAATCTCGCCCGAGGGCTGTGCATCAATTCTTTGGAAAAGCGCGGACAAGGCGGCCGATGCTGCGGAAACATTGGGCATTACAGCGACGCGTCTAAAGACACTGGGCCTGATCGATAAAATTATCAACGAGCCGCTGGGTGGGGCACACCGCGACCATGAAGAGATGATGCGTTCCATGAAAAAGGCATTGCAGGAGTCGCTCAAGCAGTTGCAGGATAAGTCCCTCGATGACTTGCTGAGAACGCGTTTCGAGCGACTGATGGGCTATGGCAAGTTCAAAGAAATCACGGCGCCGTGATTTGCGCGCGCACGTGGCAGGGGTTCTCGCCAAGATACTGAAGAGCAATACGCACGTTGCGCTCGCAATGAGCGGCGGATTGGACTCGGTCGTGCTGCTTGATATTCTGCACGCGCTCGCCAAGAAGCTCCATTTCAAGCTATCCGCAGTTCACGTGAACCATCAATTGAGCCCGAATGCCGGGCGGTGGGCGAATTTTTGCCGGCGCTGGTGCAAAACATTAAACGTCCCCATAAAAATTTCAAAGGTGACGGTCAGTGGAGCGCGCGCAACAGGTACTGAAGCGGCTGCGCGGGAAGCGCGTTATCGGGTATACGCGCGACTCCACGCCGACTACTTGGTGCTTGCACATCATCTAGACGATCAAACGGAAACCATGGTGCTGCAGCTGTTGCGCGGCAGCGGCGTCAAGGGCTTAAGCGCCATGCCTGAAATGAGGTACCAGATTAACAAGTCGTCACCGCGCATCATTCGACCTTTGCTGGATGTGCCGCGCTCGGAAATCGAGCGCTACGCCAGAGCTCGCAAATTGCGATGGGTCGAGGATGAGAGCAACGACAATACTGCGCTTGATCGTAATTTTCTCCGGCACAAAGTGCTTCCGCTGATAAGCACGCGCTTTCCGGCGTATCGCGAAACATTGGGCCGCGCGCAGCGGCGTATTGCAGAAGCCGCCGCCTTGCTTGATCAACTGGGGGAACTGGATTCTCGCGCTGCGGTGCAGGACGGCAGATTGAAGGCGGCGGTGCTGCGCAAGCTGGCTCCGGCACGGGCACGGAATCTGCTGCGCTATTATTTCGCACGGAAAGGGCTGCTTATGCCAAGCGAAAAGCGGCTGGAGGAGATATTGCAACAGATAACCCGCTCCCGGGAAGATGCCAACGTGCGGGTTGCTCTGGGTGATCTGGACGTGCGGCGATTCAAGGGCGATGTTTACGTTTGCCGCAGCCGACCCGCACTCGATGCGGAATTCTGTAGGAATTGGCAAGGCGAGCACAAACTGGAAATCAGCGAGCTGGGCGGCGTGATGACATTCCGGCACGCCAAAGGCAAAGGCATCGACTACGCGAAGCTCATGCAGCACCCTGTCACGATCCGCGTACGACGCGGCGGTGAGAAACTTCGCCCGGATTGCAAGCGGCCACGCCGCAGCCTGAAAGACTTGCTGCAGGAGAGCAAAATTGCGCCTTGGGAACGGTCATGCTTGCCTTTGCTTTTCAGCGGAGACCGTTTAGTCTACGTGCCGGGGATAGGAATTGATTGCGATTACCAAGCGCATGCGGCGCAAAGCGCTTTATTGGCAAATTGGATTTTAAAAGATACTCGGGATCGAAGTCAAAAGTCGAAGTAGCCGGATTCTTCGTTCAACAGCGTTTGATTTCCCTCGAGGAACAGCTTTGAGGCTTACCGCCACACGACTCAAAAAAACGCGAGTCGCATAACTACAAACCAAGGTACGCCTGTTGGACCTTAGGGTCTTTAGCCAGCTCGGCCGAAGGCCCCTCCTGCACCAGGCTGCCATTTTCAAGTACATAAGCGCGGTCCGCCACCTCGAAAGCGGCAAATACGTCCTGCTCAACCAGCAGAATGGTTACGCCACTGCCGCGCACGTCTTCCAGGACCTTCAACAATCGGTGCATTATGATTGGAGCGAGGCCGAGGCTCATTTCATCGACCACCAAAAGCTTGGGCGAAGCCATCAGCCCGCGCGCGATGGCGCACATTTGCTGCTCGCCGCCGGACAGGCTTCCGGCAAGTTGGGTACCGCGCTCGTGCAAAATTGGAAACCAGGAATACACCTGCTCAAATGCTGCCTGCATTCCGCTTTTTTCGCCGCGTACATAGGTCCCCATCAGCAGGTTATCGGTAACCGTCATATGATCGAACAGCTGCCTACCTTCAGGAATTTGCACAAGACCGAGGCTGAATACTTGATCGGCTGTGAGATGAACAAGCTCGCGGCCGTCGAACTGGATCTGTCCGGTACAAGGAATGACACGGGATAATGCTTTCAGCAGTGTCGTCTTGCCGGCGCCGTTGCTTCCAACCAAGGCCACGATTTCGCCAACATGAATTTCAAGCGTTATGTTACGTAGTACCGGGATTTCCCGGTAGCCCGCGCAGAGGTTTTCGACTTCGAGAAGCGGACGCTTCACGCGTGTTTCCTTCCAAGATAGGCTTCCACCACTTGAGGGTCATTCAGAACGTCAGACGGCTTGCCCATGGCGATGCTTTGGCCGTGATGCAGTACCAGAAGCCGGTCGCACAGAGCGTGTATCGCTTTCATCACGTGCTCTACAACCAATATACTGATACCCTGATCGCGCGTTTTTTTAATCACGGCGATCACTTCATCGATTTCCACCGGATTCAGCCCAGCCATTACTTCATCAAGAAGCAGAAGTTTGGGTTTCATGGCCAAAGCCTTTGCGAGCTCCAATCGCTTGCGATCGGGACCGCCCAGCGAATCAGCGCGCTGGGACGAGCGGTGAGCAAGCCCGACAAACTCAAGCCATTGCTGTGAGACCTGTTTGGCGCGCTGCAAATTTCGCTTTTCACCCTCACTTCCGAAGAGCGCCGCCACAGCGACGTTTTCCAGCACTGTGAGGCCGGAAAACGGTTTCGTGATTTGGAACGTTCGGGCAATGCCAAGCCTGGCGCGGCGGAACGCCGGCTGCTGCAAGACATCACCCTCGAAAATTATATCGCCCGTCGTCGGGGTAAACGTTCCGCTGATCAAGTTAATGAGAGTGGTCTTGCCCGCGCCGTTCGGCCCTACAAGACCTAATATTTCTCCGCGCATGAGGCTGAAACTCACGTCTTGCAGGGCGACGAGCCCGTGAAAGCGCTTGGTGAGATTACGGGCTTCAAGAACGGGGTTCATGTCTGCTATACGCGGTTTTCGCGGATATTTTCACTAAAATAACGCAGGCCGAGTTTTCTGTAACGGCGCCAGAGATCGGCGATTCCGTGAGGCATTAAAACCACGGCGACTACAATGACCACTCCGAAAAACAGGCTTGCCACGCTGGAAATCTTGGAGGACAGAATTTCCGAAATGCCGGAAAGCAAAAAC
>Ga0335079_10004408_pt1 | contig 16203 bp, 14 predicted proteins | sample Lox_Sample_33_FD_206719 | JGI IMG/M metagenome (GOLD analysis project Ga0335079, IMG submission 206719) | Soil microbial communities from Loxahatchee National Wildlife Refuge, Florida, United States - Lox_Sample_3.3 | ecosystem: Environmental > Terrestrial > Soil > Wetlands | place: USA... | reverse complement strand
TGTCCCAACCGTAACAGACAGGGCTTCCGATCGCCCCAGCACCGATAAGCTTGCCGCCAAATTGCTCCCACGCAGAACCGTTCTTCTTAAACACCCAAGCAGCTCCTGAACTATTGTTATCGGATACGCCGCCTGCAATCATTGTCTGTCCGTCGGCAGATATTGAAACACCCCATCCCATTTGCGCGCTACCTGCTTCATCCGAAGCAACTAGTTTGCTTCCCTGCTGCGTCCAGACCCCACCGCTCCGCGTGAACACCCATAACGCTCCTGAAAAATTATTGTCCCCAAGCGCGCCTATCACTGCAGTATTTCCATCCGCGGAAAGTGTGCCGCCACTTCCTTGCCATGCGTTCCCGGTCGCACCCGTGCCGACAAGTTTATTTCCCTGCTGGGTCCAGATACCGCTGGTATCTCGGGTGAAGATCCAGGCAGCGCCAAACTGGTCATTGTCCCCGCTTCCAGTTATGAGGGCGGTGTTGCCATCTGCAGAGAGAGCAACCCCGACTCCCTGGGTCGAACCGGAGGAACCGTTGACAGCCCCGGTTCCGACCAGCTTGTTTCCCTGCTGAAACCAAACACCCGAGCTTCTGACAAATACCCATGCGGCGCCCATTCCATTACTGTCTGTATATCCCCCCACCAACGCGGTGTTTCCATCCCCTGAAAGGGCGACGGCACCAGCCTGATGTGCAGAACCGGATGCCCCAGTTCCAACGAGCTTATTGCCCTGTTGGCTCCACACCCCGCTGGAATCCCGCACAAACACCCAAATCGCACCTGCACCATTATTGTCATCAGGTCCACCGATGATCGCCGTATTGCCGTCAGCTGACAGGGCGATGTTTTGACCTTGCCTTGCATATCCCGAAGATCCTGTGCCCACCAACTTTACCCCCTGTTGCGTCCAAGCATCCCCATTCCGAGTGTAGACCCAAACAGCGCCGGTATAATAATTGTCTGCGGGACCGCCGACGATGGCGGTATTCCCATCTGCCGAGAGCGCCACGGAGGCCCCTTCATTTGGCGTCCAAACAGCCCCGGCACCAACAAGTTTACCACCCTGCTGAAAGTACTGAGGTCCCCCATGAACGGGCAAGACAAAGATCAGCACCACAAACAGTAATATCGCAGAGAACTCTCTTAGCGTTGACATGGCAATCTCCTTTCGAGAACCGTGTTAAGACTCCATGAACAAATGACACAACGACCGCGTCATCATGGATACTCGTAAAATCGCAATGACAATTTTTGAGGAAAGAACTTCAGTACTACTGAATGGAAAAAATACCCCCAGCACTTCCTGATAAGGTAATCTATTTCTCAGAAATAATCAAACCCGCTGGCTTCTGAACTAGATCCCATTATCTATAGGGTTCAGATCGAAGGGCGAAACGGGTATATTCTGTGAGAACCGTCACACCTTTCCCCGCCTGCCGATTTCCTGATTTTTTCAATCTCCCTAACACACTCGGGTGGTCATTGCACGCTTCCGGTGCGATGACATAGCAATGTCACTTATTATTTTCACTATTAGCTTACTAAGATTGCAGATACATAGTATCTTTTTCATTTTTTTAGTACTTTCAGAGTCATGATCGGATGCTCACCTTATCGCGGAAGCTCTTCTTCCTTCCACAATTGATTGATCTGTGCCTTCCCAAACAAAGAAAATAACATTTGATACAGTCATCCTCTTTTCAGGAAAAGTCATCGGCCTCCTGCTTGGGATGATTCGTTTGAATTATCTTTCCCGGTTCCTGGGAGTCTCGAATTTCGGCATACTCAACTTTGCGCTCTACTTTTGCTCCCTCTTTCAGGTTCTCTTCGACCTCGGAATCGCTCAACTCCTGATCCGGGATGTTTCACGCGATCTCTCGCGAAGCAGAGAATTTCTTGGGAAGGCTACCGTCCTTAAGGGAATCATTGTCTTCCTTGCCGGGCTCGTCGTCGGGACTGCAGGAGCAGTGTCCCATTTTGCTCATGTCACCAACATGGCAATACTCCTTACGGCAGTCGTGTTTGCTATCAATGGAATTTCCACTGTCTTCCTTGCCGCGTTCCAGGCACACCGCAAAATGACCGTTGTCTCCCTCTACAATATTTTCAACGATCTGGCTCTTTCTGTGCTCGTAATTCTTCTCATCGGCAGGTACCCTTATGTCAATACGGTATTGATTTTTAACATACTCGTGGCTTTCGGGAACCTCCTCCTCCTCATCGTACTCTATTGGAAACAGATGGGCCGCCCGCAGTTCGAATTTGACAAAGTGTTTTGGAAGGAACTTCTGCAATCCGGCACACCGATCGCTATCAGCTCACTCGGCATATCTATGTACATGTTCATCGGCCCCACAGTATTGAAGTACACGCGCGGTGATTTTGAAGTCGGATTGTTCAGCGCAGGATACAAGATCATCTCCATTCTGACTCTCATTCCCATGACGCTATCACAGGTCGTGTATCCCATCTTCTCAAATTTTTATGCGACCGCAAGAGAGAAATTGCAGAAGGCCCTGGCAGATTCACTCAGGGTTATTGCTCAGATTTCCATCCCTCTCGGGGTAGGGACAGTGATCATCGCACCAAAACTTATTGCTCTCCTTTACCCGCCGGCATTCCACGAGGCCACAATTGTCCTCCAGGTCATCATCTGCGGCGACGCAATCGTGTACCTTGGATGGATCATCTATGCATTCTTGCTCGCCCTTGACCGCCAACGTACCTGCATGACGATTTCTCTTATTGGAGCAGCTGTTGCAATCATAGTCAATCTCATCCTCGTCCCTCGTTTCGGGTTTCAAGGGGCAGCGTATGCAATCATGCTTGTTGATATTTTTCTCTTTGTTTTGTACGTTTACAGCTCCTGGAGAGCAGGGTACACCATCGGGCGCCTTTCGAGTTTCCTGAAAATCATCGCCGCCGGGGCAATTATGGGGGTCGTTCTCCTGTTTACAAGCCGGCTTAATCTTTTCATGGATATCTTTCTCGGTGCAGTGGTGTACTTTGTGGCCCTGTATGCCATGAGCGGTTTTGGAGACCAGGAAAAAGAATTTCTCGGAAAGATTTTTCAGCTCCGCAGAGTGATGGGTTTGGAATAACAGACCCGTATGACGTTCCAAACCGCAGAGTTGTCCTGTTGAAAAGAATTGTACAATGAAAAGAAAAGTTGCCGTTGTTCGCGGATCAAATCTTAACAGCTGGGAGATGCAGAATTTCACTCCCCTTATGGATGAATATGACCTGGTTGGCATTGCCAGTCAACAGCATAATTTCGACGTCTCTTCGATTCCGTTTCCGGTTCAAAAAAAGTTTTCGCTCGGCCAATCTCTTAAAGCCCGGGCTCTCCGCGCTCCGGTTACGAGATTGCTCGGCGATTACCACGACCTTGTCGGACTTGCACGTGCCCTTCGCGGATTCGACATTGTGCATGCCCCCGACACGATGTACTATTTCACCTATCAGGCAGCACGTGCAAAGAAAAACCTGGGATTCAAACTGGTCCTCACCGTTTGGGAGAATATCCCGTTCCTGCACGATCTCCCGGTGACGGTTAAGCATAAGGAGCTCATCTTTTCGGAAGCCGACCTTTATATTGCAATTTCGGAGCGTGCAAAAGAGGTGCTGATCCTTGAAGGTGCGCCGCGGGAGAAGATCCGGGTGCAGATGCCCGGTATTGATTCCCGTCATTTCCACCCGATGGAGAAAGATCCTGAACTGCTGAAAAGATTCGGCTGCTCACGCGATGACCTCATTATCCTCTTTGTCGCACATCTCGATCGTGAAAAGGGAATCTATGACCTCCTCTATGCCTTCCGGGTGCTGCTCGATGGGTTACGCACGGGCAGGCGGCTCAGGCTCCTCATCGGCGGGAAGGGCAGAGAGGGACCTCTGCTGCATCAGCTCATCAGAAAATTGAGGATGGAAGAAGACGTCAAACTCATCGGTACATATCCGTACGACATGATGCCGCACATTCACAATCTCGCCGATGTCTTTGTCCTTCCGAGCATTCCAACTCCCGATTGGCAGGAACAGTTCGGTTATGTTCTTGTGGAAAGCATGGCGTGCGGGAAGCCGGTCGTATCCACATTGAGCGGATCAATCCCTGAAGTGGTGGGAGATGCAGGAATCCTTGTTCAACCGAACGACTTCTATTCCCTGGCGGGGGCGTTGGGATCTCTCGCCTGCAATCCTGACGAGTGTAAAAGAATCTCTGCACGCGGACGTGCGCGTGTCACCGAAGTCTTCGACACCGGAAAGGTCTCGGCAAAGTACCGCGAATTCTACAGGCAATTATTTCAAGGATGACGATGCCAAAATCCAATAATCCCGTTCTTCGTTTCGTTCGAGCATTTCGCGCACTGAGCTACAAACTGACGTATACCGGATACAGCGATCCGCTGAAGCACGTCAGGTCGCTCGTCAAATTCGGGAAATCCGGATCCGTTCTGGATGTCGGGGCAGGTCAGCAGCAATATCGGGAAGTGCTGTCGACACTCGGGAACTACGTGAGTATTGACATTGTCCCCGGCGCAGATCTCATCGGATCGATCTATGAACTTCCGTTCGAGAATGAATCTGCGGATACGATCGGTCTCTTCATGGTGATGGAGCACCTTGCAGAACCGAAGGCAGCCGTGAAAGAATGCAGCCGCGTCCTGAAGAAGGATGGGGTTCTCCTTATCACGACGCCGCAGTACTGGCATTTTCATTCGTGGCCCAACGACTATTTCCGATACACAAAAGAAGGTCTACGACACATCTGCACAGAAAACGGACTGGAAGTGGTTGAGATGCGCTCGATGGGCGGACCGTTCCTCGTCCTGTTTCATGTGATCAACGTAAACCTGAGACTCTACGGAGGTTCATTCCGCAGACTTTTGCTCTGCAACCCCCTGATCACGATCTTCAATTTCCTGGATTTTCTTTTCTTTCGCCATCAGGACAAGAGGGCCGAATCAGATTCTGTGGGATGGGCTGTGGCTGCCCGCAAGAAATAATCTTCGCGAGAAAAATTACCGCACAAGGCACCTGGACATGGGATCGGATCGTCAGCTCCGGAGACTTCCCTCTAATCCTCTAACACGCCGTCCTTGCAAATTCTCTGGAACCTCGTTCACATCGTGCGAAAGGAGCCAGAATTGGTAGATTCGGATCCATCGCAGGCTGGGGGGATTAGCTGAAACTCGCAATTTTGATGCCTTTTTTGTTGACTAAATTCGAGGATTTTGCTATATTTTATAAGTGAGATGCATCTCGTCCGGTTTCTCCGAAACGCTTTCCGATCCGGGTGGTAGGCATAAATCAAATTTCATTCTTCCGGCATCTCATCGGTAATTCACTATCCCTTGACATACTTCGTGAGGTCTTGCATGGCTCGAACAAAATACTCTGAACGATTTTGTGGCTATTGCAACAAGGCAACGAGAATGGAATTTGTTGGAGAGATGGGCGGGCAGCAGGATAAAATCTGGTTTCGCTGTACGCGATGCCATCATACAACGCTGTTTGATCTTTCGGCATCTTCTTTGAAAGCAGAACCCCTGAAACTGGATGCTTCAACGGCAACGCCGTACAACCCTCTTTCAACGTTTAAAGTGGGCGAGGCAATCTTTCACGTGGAATGGAACGACGTCGGCACCGTGCTGAGCAAGAACAAAACGTCCGATGGGAGCCAATCGATCCTCGTCTCATTTGAGAAAGCGGGTCAGCGGCGGCTCATCGAAAATCTGAAACCGGAACCAACAGATATCGTGACATCATAATGCAAATTCGACTGATGGAAGGAGGTGAAGGGCATGGTCGGCATCGTCATTCAAGAGAATGAAAACATCGACCGCGCGATACGCCGCTTCAAGAAGAAATACGAACGTTCGGGTATCCTGAAAGAAGTGAAAAAGCGGGCGTATTTTTCGAAACCTTCCGTCAAGAAACGGATGAAGAAAATTAAAGCCATCCGCCGCTCACAGCGGACGTTGATGGAGGAAATGTAACTCGTTGATCTCTTCAGACAAACAAAGGCCGGAACTTCCGGCCTTTTTCGTTTTACGTACCTTGCCGCGTATGTTCGTCCGGATTCTCAGGATCAACACGCTCCCCCTTCTTCCCCATCCCGAGCTTGCTTTTCACCCAGGGTGTCTGAAATGCTCCGGCGAGAATCAAAACGAGCGTTACCCCCCAGGCCGCTTCTGTTATGGTGTATCCCTTGTCGAGCGATTCCGGCGCAAAGCGGAACTCCACGGTGTGCTTCCCCGCGGGAACGACAACCGACCGCAGAACATAATTCGTCTTGTAGATCTCGGTTTCCGAGCCGTCGATGAATGCCTTCCAGCCTGCCGGGTAGTAGACTTCGCTCACCACGAGCAATGCCGGCGTTGACGCATATGCATCTATCGAGATATCGGCAGAAGTAAACTTTGTGATGGAGGCCGAAGAAGAATCGGGCCGTGAGACGGACTGCACCAGCGGGCGTTCGAGGTACGCCAGCTTCCTCGGATTCCACGAAGGATCGTTGAGCCGGAAAAACATGTCCCTGCGCGACAGCGTCACTTCGGCCGTATCCACAAACCACGTGCGGGGAAGATATGCCGGGTTTCGGTACGTCAGTACCCGCTTATCCGGGTCCGTGTTCACGAGCGTGAAACGGTCCTCCGGCAGTCTCCCTGCCGCAAGGAAATACTTGGTGTTCAGCATGCTGATGACATTCATATTGAGCGGAAATTTTGGATCCGCCCCGTGATAGAATGTCGAATCAATCAGCTCCTGGTACATTTTCAGTTTTGCCGGACTGTATCCGCCGATCGACGGGATCAGATCATACATATAGGTGTTGTCCTGAAACAATTCACCGATCGGGAAAATCCTGTAAAGAGATGAATCCGTCCAGAGGAACTTCACGGTTGCGTCCGGCTGGAAGTGTTCCTGCATGGCGACTGCGGGTTTCGGATTGATATAGTTCTCATCCAGAATGACAAGATCGACACACGTCACCGCAATGCAGAGAGCCGCAAAGACCGTGCGGGAAATCTTCTTATCGATCAGGAGAATGATTCCGTACAGGAATGCCCCCGCCATGATCGTCATCTTCACATAATCCGTCCAGAGGAGGTCGAACCGTTTCTCCTTGATGACATTCAGAGTTTGCTGCCCCATCTGCTGCAGATCACCCTGCTTCACGAACATGAAATCGGAAAGGTAGCTCTGCAATCCGCCTTTCGCAACAAGACCGACAACAAGTAAGCCTCCCAGCACGCCGACAATCCTGAACAACCGTTTTCGGAACTTCACGGTATCGACGGTCGTTTCTCCCGATCTCAGGTCCAGAAGGAAGGTCATGCCGAATGCGGCCAGAATTCCAAATGCCATCGGGATGAGAAAGAGGATCATCGACGGTGCGCGGAATTTATTGAAGTACGGGAAATAATAGAAGAGCAGATTGTAGAGCACGCCAAAATAGTTGCCGAACGAAATGAGAAAGACGACCCCCGAGAGAATTGCAAAGAACCATGTCAGCCGGTTCCGCTTGTACATGAGACCCAGAATCGCGAGGAGTACGGGGAGGAGTCCGATATACGGTGGTGCATCGGTAAACGGCATCCATCCCCAGTAGAGCGGCAGAGTAGCCTGCTGTCCCTGCCAGTCGGTGACATAGCTGCTCGAGAAACCGAAGAACGAAGGAATAACGTAGGTCGCAAGCTCGAACGGGTGCAGGGACCAGTTCGTAGCGTAATCGTATGTCAATCCTCCGCCGCCTTCCCCGCTTCCGCTCCCGCCGCGAATGGAAAACTTCGCATACTCCTGCGTCGGGAGAAATTCGCATGCGTAGACCGCGAACCCGATAACGACCGCCAGTGCCATCAGCCCTGTCTTCGTCGCCGCGAGAGCCGCCCGCTTCTCCTTCACATCGAAGATGATTTCGTAAAGGAGGTAGATTCCGATGGCGAGCAATGCATAGAAAGCCATCTGCGGATGGCGGTCTAACAGGGTCATCCCGATCGCAGCTGCGAGAAGGCCGAAGTTGAGTATTGTTCGCTTTTCAAAAAGCCGGTATGTCAGGAGGAACAGGAGCGCAAAATAGCTGTACACGACGAGCTTGGAACCATGCCCCGCCTGGGCGAGACCGATCGCATACGGGTTCAGGACGACAACAAAGGCAGCAAGAAGCGACGGGAGCGGCGAGAATTTCAGTTGCCGCGCAAGAAGATACATGAAGAGCCCTGCCAGGAAATAGTGCGGCACGAGCCACGGATCAGCACCGAAAAAGAGGAGACGTCCAAGCCACTGAATGATCGTCTCGAGATAATTCATCGTCCGCGGAAAGAGAAGCGGTCCGAACACCGGCATTCCGCAGAAAATGTAGGGAACCCAGAGCGGCTCCACATGTTCCGTCGTGGCGATGTGCGTCATCGCCTTCGCCCAGCTTTGCTGGGCGGCAGTGTCGGTATCGCTCGAAAAGATATACCCCGAGAAAACGATCTTGAAAAAGAGGATATAGACGACGAGCAGGATTGCACCGACGCAGACGAGATCCCGCTGCCGTATCGTGAGCCGGTCGAACCAGGTCGCGGATTCGTTCGACACTCTCGACTTTGTTCCCTTTTCTCTTTGTTTCATATCAAATTCCCATCAGTGGTGTTGTGAATGTGCCGGTTCCGTATGTGCAGGTTGCGCAAAATGATCCAGAAGATATTTCGCCTTCCGGTATACCTCCTCGACGGCGATTTCCTCAATGCGCGGTACATACTTCGGATGAATGGCTGTTGTGTCCCAGACCTCAAGAGCCGGATCCATCACGTGTTGAAATCTTGGATTTCCTGAAGGATAGATGACGCGTGCTGGTACGACGCCGATGATGGCAAGCGTCGGCGTATTCTGCGAGATCGCAATGTGCATCGGTCCGGTATTGATCGTCACAAAGAGATTCAGGCGCTGGAATAACGCCCCGAGTTCTTCCAGGCTGAACCTCGGACCGTCAATCACCCGGTCGCGGAATCGAAGCTGCCCGAGAATCCCCTGCTCATATTCTTCATCCGACGGGCCGCCCGTGAAGATGAATTTCGCAGGGTACGATTCCGAGATCTTGTCGAGAAGTTCGGCAAATTTCATCTGATCCCACCGACGGAATTCGTGCGTCTGACGCGAATTGCAGTGAACGCCGACGAGAAGTTCTGTTGCCGAAACCCCGTACGTTCTGAGAGTCTCCCCTACCCGCACTCTCACTTCTTCGGCAACATGATAAACCATGGTGCGGTTTGTAATTGTCCACCCTAATCCCTGTTCAAGGAGAACGAGCTCCTCATCGACGCGATAGATCGTGTGTGCGGTTCGCGCGGCGATGGGAATCCGGACATTATGGAAGCATCCGCGGTGCCGGAAATCATAGCCGATCCGAAACATTGGATGGATCAGCCAGAGAATGAAATTATTCCGAAGTGAAGTATTGACCTGTATACCAAGATCATAGTTCCTCTTCCTGAGGTTCCGGATGATCCCGAGTCCGAACCTGTAGAATCCATGAGGGTGGACATGTACTTGATCGACATACGGGTTTGTCTTCATCACTCCCGCATCGAGTGGAAAAACGAGCGCTTCAATTGACGCTTCGGGGAAGTGCTCCTTCAGATTCCGGTAAACGGGGGACGTCATCACCATATCGCCGACATAGGCAAAATCGAGCACGAGAATTCGGCTCGGAGATTGCAGCACGATCGGTGTCTTTTTCCCGGAGATCAGAAATTTAATGAACCAGAGAATCGGTCCGAGAAGAATGTCAGATATCGACATGGAGAATGGTCAGGTTAGTAAATCAATGCTCCCTTTTCCGGTCACGCCATGGAGCCCATCCATCAGTCCGGCCCAAACTGCCCGCGTTCCGGCTTTTGACTTCCATTTAATCCTCATTCGTATCAATTGGCGTCCGTAGAAGAAAAGAAAATAGGGAATACGCAAACCCCAGTGAAAAATTCCCGAATACCGCCGAACAAAGAGAATTTTATTCCGCATCGTGAAGTAGAGATAGACCGGGCTGTCGTGCCTCGTTGAAGAGGAGGCCTTATGCCAAATCACCGAGCGAGGATTATACACGATCAGATATCCGGCACGACGGGCACGCATGCACCAGTCAACATCCTCGAGGTAGAGAAACCATTGCTCGTCGAGAAACCCGACTTCGCGTATCACATGGCTCGCAATGAACATCATGCAGCCGGTCACAAAGTCGGTTTCCTCAATGTTGTCATACTGACCGGAATCCGGCTCAAGGAGTCCGCGGTGGTACCCCCTGCCGGAATGGGGTTTGAGGCATCCTCCCGCAAACCACAGCTTGTCGTTCGGATCAAAGAAATAAATCTTGCAACCCTGAACCCCAACCGAAGAGTTGGTGTCTGCATACCTGACTAACGGTTCGATGAAGCCGGAATCCACAACGGTGTCGTTATTGAGCAGCATGATGTAATCAGCACCACGCTCCAGAGCCAGACGGATTCCCACGTTGTTTCCGCCGGCAAAACCCGAGTTCGTTTCGTTGCGTATAAAGTGAATATCGGGGAATTTCATCTGAAGCCGAAGACCCGACCCATTCGTTGACCCGTTGTCGACGAGGACAATATCGACGTTCGGATACGAGACGTGCCGAAGCGATTCGATGCAATCAGCGGTAAGAACTTCCTGCTCCAAATGCACCAGGATGACTGCGACACGTGGAACTGCTGGAGCTTTCTCTTGTGGGTTGCGCGCCGGTACCGACATCAATGGAACTTCTTTACGGTCGAGACGATATGCTCGATATCGTCCTTGGTGAGGTATGGATGGACCGGAATTGACAGCACTTCCGCACTTGCGTTGATCGAATTCCCGCAGATCCGGTCGCCCTTGGGATCGCAGTCACACGTTCCCCGGTACAGCGGCTGCTGGCAGTTGGGGAGAGGGTAAACGATGAAGCTCCCGATCTGATTGTCTCCCAGATACTTCCTGAATGTATCCCGCCTGGGAGTTCGGAGTGTATATTGATGATAGACGTGCGTACTGCCTGCCGGGACATGAGGAACTTTTAACCATGGAAGCGCTGAAAACTCCCTCGTGTACCGGGCTGCAATTTCCTGCCTCCGTCGATTGTTCGTATCGAGCTTTTCCAGCTGACCGATCCCGATCGCTGCGGCAATATTCGTCATCCGGTAGTTGTATCCGAGGATATCGTGCTCATATTGTCCGGTTCTCCCGTGATTGATAAGTTTGCGGATGCACTTGGAGACCGATTCATCGTGAGTCACGATCATGCCCCCTTCGCCGGTGGTAAGATTTTTCGTAGCGTAAAAGCTGAACACCCCGATGTCACCGATCGACCCGACTTTCCGTCCGCCGTATGTTGCACCGTGCGCCTGAGCGCAGTCCTCGATAAGAAGCACGCCGAACTCCTTCTTCAGCCGGAGGAATGCATCCATATCACACGGGAGACCGTAAAGATGGACAAGGAGAATCGCCTTGATATCCCTTTGCTTCGCGAGGATCGCCCGGGCGGATTCCGGATCCAGGTTATAGGTTTTCGGGTCGATATCTCCAAAGACCGGTGTTGCACCGCAGTACGCAATCGAATTCGTGGAGGCGATGAAGGTGAAGGGAGTCGTCAGCACCTTGTCGCCCTTGCCGATCCCCAGTGTTTGAAGAGCGGCATGAAGTGCGGTGGTACCGTTGCTTGTTGCAATACCAAATTTGCAGCCGCAATAAGCGGAGAATTTTTGCTCGAACTCTTCGACAACTTTCCCCGAGGCGATCATTCCCGACTGAAGTACCTGATCGACACGGGCCCGTTCATCGGGGGCAATAACCGGTTTTGAAACCTGTATCGGATTTCTCATTTCGAAGCTCTTCGATTGCTGTTAAACCGCTATAATAGTGAAAAATACGACACAAAACAACGAAGCCCTGCTCATTCCGGCAGGGCTTCGGAAAGCATAATGGCTTTCGCTCGTGCGGGCTTTCACCGGGATATTGGAACGAAGCCCGTGAAGGCGATCATCGTTGGAGATATGCCTTTTTCTTTACAGTTGTTTTCCCTGCAAGTAGTTTATAGAGATATTCGCCATGAGGAACGCTGCGACCATACGCATCCCTGAGATCCCATTCCAGAACATGGCGTCCGGCGGAGAGGTGGTCCTCAACGAGCCGGCGGATGAGCTTACCGGACCCGTCATAAATCAGCAGCTTCACTCCCGCGGCTGATGGTAATGAGAATTCGATCGTAACGGTACGACTCAGTATTGCTGAACGAGAATTCCTGATTGTTAGGTCGATGACCCGGTGCGGCGATGGAGGATGGGCAAATTTTTGTGTCCCGGTCAATTCCAGATCGAACCCTGTACCTCCGCCGTAATCGATCACCCGCGCGGCGATCACGTTCGTTGCGTTCGCCGTAAAGATGGTGTTGGGAACCGGGATGGTTCTGTTCCACTTCGCTGCAAAGCCGATCTTGTCAATGCTGTCAATCCGAACCCCATTGATATAGAGCGACAGGATATTATCCCATCCGGCGTGTATTTCCATGTCATCGAAATCGCTTCCAAGGGAAAACACCTTTCTGACATAGAGCGTCGACCACTCGGGAAATTCCGTCGTATAGTGCCAACCATGTCTTGTGGCAAAGTAGTTTCCAAATGGAGCCTTGCCGAGGGACAAACTGGTATCGGAGAAATTTGCATCGAACCATCCGGGAATTTCCCGGAATGTATATTCCCAAGTCGAAGTATCTGGAACGAAGACCGCCTGACCAAACCCGCAGACATCCGAAATGAGCAATGACACCAGAAGACAAATCAATCGGATACTCCTGTCGCGATTCATCGTCAAACCTCCAATGCAAAATGGAAATTGAAACGGGCGAGAATGGTGATTTCAGATTGTGTAAAAGTCCTTCGTTACCGTAAGAAGAGCCTCTCTCTCATCCGTTGAACACGAAGATCTTAATTCTGATGTCAGAATGGTAGGAAAATATGACGGGAAAGTCAATGGGAGTTGCGAGGCATCACACGCGAAGCTTCAGGATTACTCCCATTCGGAACCAGACGGGGATGGAAGAAAATTACAACAGGACTCAGACAAGCCGGGTCCACCGGCGAACAACCATTCCTGCAATTGCCCCCGCAACGACGACCGGGACGACGATGAGAACTCCGGGCCCGTGCCATATTTCCCACAGTACAATCGGCCCGCCGACAAGGACTGACGCCAACCGCCAGGAGAGGCCGCCAAGGGATCCGCCTGCTGCAGTGAAAATCAGGAGCATCGCGGTGACACCGGCGTCATCCCAGGTTGGACGCGAGTCGATCCAGGCAACTGCCGTGGCAACAGCCACAGGCATCACAAGAAGAAGAATCGGACGGCGACGCGACTCCGCCTTCCCGGAATATTCGGATCCTTCAACCTTTAAAACTACGATGATCATTAGTTTCTTCTCTCCGGGAAATTACCCGCGCCCATTACCAGTCTATCTTCACTCCGTCGAACCCCGATGGGAATATCTTCATTGCCGCATAGCGAACAGCACTATCGGCATTCTCAAATACTCTTTTCTCAATCACGGCATAGCGTTGAACACCCACCTCCGCTTTCGTGACAACGATAAATGTGTTGTCGCTCCGGTAGAGCAGCGTTCCCTGGTAATCTGAATCCGCACTGTAATGCACAGGATATCTTCCCTCGTTCTCAATAATCTTCAATATCGCATCAAGTATTTCCGAGCCCGAAATGGTACCGACGGCTCGTCTCTCCTCAACGGAAAGGTGCCACGTATTGACGAACTTTCCTATCACCGACACCCTCTCGCGACTCACTGCTTTTCCCATCGTTCGATTCGCCCTCTTCGGACTCTGAAAAGCGGATGTGGCCGCGGTTCCCTCACACTCCTGAGGAGCTGAAAGCGTTTCGTGTCCCGCAGGCGAAGCTTGGCGCGGAGGTGTTCCAGCTCGAACTTCAACTGACCGGATGTCACCGGAATCCTTGGCACCTTTCGACGGGGCGCCAACTTACCACGGTCGAATGAGTATCCCCTTGCCGCAGATTCAATCCAGACTTCATGAAGATACCTGTTGATACCCGCAACCGGAGAGATCTGTTCACGAAATCGCATGAGCTGCGGATGATGCCTGTATCCCTTCGTTCTGCCTTCAAGAACCTTTTTCGCAAGGAGCCCTTCTCTCCAGAGAGCAACGAGTCCTTTCGCATCAAGATATCGGGGATGTATACTCCAGAGTCTCACGGTACGATCCGGATCTATTGCTTTACCGCTGCTAAAGCTGAGTCCACCCCGTGGAGGAAATCTCTCACAACCCTCACATTCTCCTCATGGGCATCCCACGGCGTGATGTGTGCCGCACCTTTCAGCACCACTATTTTCGCGCCCGGAGTCAGTGACGCAAAGCGCTCGATGAGCTGCGGACCGGCCTCGTCAAATTCACCTACCGTATAGAGTACCGGGACTTTGATCTCGTGCAGATATGGTGTTGCGTCATAATTCCTGAGCGTCCCGGTAATGGTGAACTCACTCGGCCCCTGCATGTAATTGTAGAGCCCTTCTGCCATGGTCGCCAGGGTACTGTCGAGATCTGCCTGAACAGAGTGACGAAAAACATATTTCCCATAGAATTCGCCAATGGCATTTTGATATGATGAATCATCAAACTTCTTTGCTGCCTCTGCCGCGCGGATCGCGCGCTGTGATGAATCCGACAACGTCTTCATGAGCTCCCTGGCGTTCTTCTCCCATGCCGGGATGTCGAGCGATGCGCTGCAGAGCGTGAGACTTGCCACATGTTCGGGATGCAGCTTATAGTATTCAACGGCGAGCATTGTTCCCCACGAGTGACCCAGGATATGCCATTTTTCTATTCCAAAATATGAGCGCAGCGAATCGAGTTCGCGCACAAAGTGATCAACAGTGAACATCGTGGTGTCGGTAATCTTGTCTGATTTCCCGCCTCCGAGCTGATCGTAACGTATCACCTGGCGGCTGTCCGAGAGATCATCGAACGGCTTCATATAGAAGCTAGAAAAGCCGGGACCGCCGTGGAGCAGGACAACCGGTATGCCGCGGATGCTCCCAGAAATTTTGTACCAGATATTCCCGCCGTGGACGGCGATGCGCCCTTCTCCAACGGGGAGAAGCTTCGGGCCCTGCTGCGCACATGAGCAAAGAATGATTGCAGTCATGCAGCCTACGAAAATTCGGGTTGATCGCACACGGCTGATGAAAGATCTCACAGGAATCTCCTTATAGTCAATTGACAAGAGGATATTGTAAGAAATCGCGGTGAAGCGTGCAAGAGTTTTCAGGAGGAGGATAGACGGGATATTGGACTATGCTCTTTCGAGGGGCTCAACCGGCTGGCGGCGATAACGATTGCCTCCACAGCTCGAATGTAAGCCACCAATCCACTGCAAGCCGTCGGCTGGAATCCCCTGAATAATACTGCGCCACGGCATCTGACACCTTCTGGTAGTCGTACGCCGGATTCTCCACCACATCTTTTGAATGGACCGTATCGAGAACGAATTCGCGGAGGTGTGTAAGGAGTAAATCGGGTTTGGGGTCGGTGTACTTTTTCCCAAGACCTGATTTGAGAATTGATGTGAACATCGCCCTGGCAGTCGAGGAACCGTAGGGATATGTGACACCGCCTTTCGACAATGGAAAATGCGTGAGATCGGAATTGAACTCTCGGATGAACCGGTGATGGAGCCCTCCACGCGATCTCACTTCGAGCGGAAGGCCAAAGACTTCACGCAAATATGAGGGTTGTAAGAATGGCATAAAGTTGAGAACCTCACCATCGATCCGCGCCTGCTCGTGGCAGACGTAATTCGGGAGTCGGGCGGATATCGCAAGCAGGTCTGCGAGGTTCTCGAATCCAATCTTCCCGGTATCCGGCAACTTGTCGAGTGTTTTTTCCACGTCGTGAACAGCCCCGCGTTGAAGTGCCGTATTGATCTCAGGCGAGAAGATATCTGCACGGTGGGCACTGACATAGCTTGCAAGGCGCGCCGAGTCTCTTCTCAAAAGCGCACGTTTCCTGAATCTCAGGAGTCGATTAAAGAACTTCCTTCGGGCAATCTCACCGAATCCGCCATCCACCATTATCTTGCCGTTGGCACGAAGCGAAGAATAATAACGGAGTTTGAGATATGATGATGCCGGCTCACTCAGGGCCGCCT
>Ga0335079_10004407_pt1 | contig 16203 bp, 12 predicted proteins | sample Lox_Sample_33_FD_206719 | JGI IMG/M metagenome (GOLD analysis project Ga0335079, IMG submission 206719) | Soil microbial communities from Loxahatchee National Wildlife Refuge, Florida, United States - Lox_Sample_3.3 | ecosystem: Environmental > Terrestrial > Soil > Wetlands | place: USA... | reverse complement strand
TGCTGCGGTTTGGGTCCCCTCGACACACAACCTCCTTGGCAACATCCCCATATTAGCACGAAAATGCATCGGTCAAAACCTGCTCAGAACTTATGATCAGGTGTACTAGCACGTGGCCTCCGGCAGCTCGGTGCCAGGAACCTTCGGACCGATCATCGCGAGGTCGGTGACGTCTTCGCAGTCGAAGCAATGGAGGTTTTCTTCACCGCCACGATTAACTGGCTACGGTTGTCCCGCAGGCATCAGGTTTGGACAAAACCGGCCGCCGTTCTCAGGGAATTGGCCGGCCTGCCCGAATGCGCCAAGGCTGGTCTGCAAGCCTCTTGGCCTCTCTCTAATTGAACGGATTTCCTTCATATTCCGTGACTTGCCCGATTCCAGACTCGATTATTCTCTGGCACAAACCGTGCGGTATCCATGGCGCAATGTTCTTCAGGATCAACTGATACTAGAGACTGAAACGCAAGGAACCCGCACATGGGCCTCTTTACAAGCTTGGCATCGTTATTCGGCGAAGAAACTCGCCTCGAGTGCAGCGACCGGAACGGGCAACGCCCCGAGCGGAAGCCCAAACCGACCGTGTTGGTCATCGACGATGATGCCAATTTCCTCGAAATGCTTCGAACCCTGCTGGGACGCGCGGGCTACGGAGTGTTGACTTCCACTACAGGCCCCGGAGGTCTCGACATGCTGCGCTATGCCCCGCGCGATGTGGCGGTGGTCTTGCTCGATTTCAAAATGCCGCAGTCCGATGGCGCCGAAACCTTAAAGCACCTGCGCAAGTTGAAATGCCGGTTGAAAATCATCGGCATCTCGGGCATCCGAGTGGCCGAGATTCCCCATGCGTTCCAAGAAGGCGTGGAACGGCTGGTCGTCAAGCCCTTCGACCCGGGGGAACTGCTGCAAACGATCGAGAGCGTACTGGGAGGCGCCTCGGCTGCTGAACCGGCTGCTTCGGTTTCTGCATAGCTCAGTGCCAGTGTTTGTCCTACCCAAGAGACGGCCTATCGAACAGCCCGGAGTCGCACCAGCCCCTCCCGCGCCGCGGCGTAATCGGGCTTGAGCCGCAACGCCTGCCCGTATTCTCTGATTGCATTGGCAACGTCTCCTGCCCGTTCCAACGCGACCCCCAGATTGTAATGCGCCTCGACCATCTCGGGCGCGACCCGCAGCGCCAACTCAAACTGCGCGATCGCTTCTCGGAACCGGCCCAGCTGCAAGAAAAGGCCTCCCAAGTTGTTGTGCGCGTCCGCATAATCGGGCTTGATCCGCACCGCCGCTTCCCAGTGCTCGATCGCTTCCGATACCCGCCCCAGACGGGCCAATGCCACCCCCCAATTGTACTCCGCCTCGGCGTAATCGGGCCGCAGGCGCACCCCTCGTTCCCAATGCTCCATCGCCTCCTGCATTCGGCCCAACCGCACTAGGGCAAGTCCCAAGCTGTTGTGCGCCTCAGCATAGCCAGACCTAAGCTGCACCGCTTGCTCCAAATGATGGACTGCCTCCTGTACCCGGCCCACCCGCATTAGAACAACCCCCAGATTGTAGTGCGCCTCGGGATAATCTGGCTTGGTCCGTACCGCCCACTCGTAATACCCAATCGCCTCGGGCATTCTGTCCAGCCGGAGAAAGACGTCTCCCAGCCTGTCGTACCCCACGGCAGAATCGGGCTTGAGCTGCACGGCCTGCTCCAATTGATCGATCGCCTCCGGCACCCGGCCCGCCTCTTCCAAGGCGGCTCCCAGATTATAGTGTATCTCGGCGCCGTCGGGCGTCGCCCGCAAGGCCCGCTCATACTCGGCGATCGACTCTTGGAGCCTGCCCGTTTTCTGCAGGGCGAGCGCCGAGTTGTAGTGTGGATTCCTCTGGTAATCCCGATTGCGCCGCCACGTCAGAAATCCCAGACCGATCGCCACCGCCATGAACACAACCAAACTCCGCCGGCCCGCCAACGCATACAATCCCATCACAACCACACTCACGACCGCCGCCAATGGCAAATACATGCGATGCTCGTAAAGCGGATCGTGAAGCGGGATGAAACTCGAACTCGGCGCCAAAATCAGGAAAAACCATGCGCCGACAAATCCCCACGCCAGCCTCAACTTCGGAGCCGGGACGGGACTCCATCTCCAAGCCCAAGCCGACGCCGTTAGAAGAATGACCACCACCACCGTCGGCGGCAGAATGCTCACCCATGTTTTCGCAATGGGCCAAACGGGATCCAAGCACAGCGGCGACGGCCAAACGGTCAGCCGCAGATAATGCACGATCACCCCCGGCTCCGTCGCCAAGTACTTCCACCAATCGAGACCAAAACGCCGTGCAGTCATCAATGTGGCCGGAATCTGCCCGGACACCGCCAATATACCCAGCAGGATCCACGTACCGGCCAAGACAGGATACAACGGCCAGCGTCGTCGCCACGCTTCCCGAAACGAACCGGAAAGAAACGCCCGGTCATACAGCAACACCATCACCGGCGCTGTGACCATCACCTCTTTGCTGGCCATCCCCAACGCGCAGGCCATCACCGACAGACCGTACCACAGCCGGGCTTGCGGCTCCCACGAACCATTTCCCATTTCCCGCGAGTGGCGACTCCGCCCCTCGGATGAAACAGTACAACGTAAGCAGGTAAAACAATCCCATGATCGATTCGGCCCGCTGAACGATGTACGTCACCGACTCGGTCTGCAGCGGGTGAACCGTCCACAGGACCGCCGTCGCCAAGCCCAACTCGTTGGCCGCGGCACCAAAACGATCCCGCAGAGCCGGTTGACGCAGCGTCCGGCGCACAATGCCCAACAGCGTCAGACCCGCGAGGATATGGACGGTCAGGTTCAAGGCGTGATACCCCCACACGTTGTAGCCGCCGAGGGCGTAATTGATGGCCAGCGATAGATTGATCAGCGGCCGCCCTTCCACGGTAAGCTCACCCCGGTGTGGCGGCGACAACGCTTGCCAAATCGGCCAGAGACGCTGGATCGTTGGGTTTTCGGGGATAGACGTGAAGTCATCATGGAAGAACCCACCAGTGAAGCTGTTGCAGTAGGCCAATAGCCCGGCGGCGACCACCACCAACGGGATGAACCTCTGTCTGTTCACGAGGATGCCAGTCTAGGCGAAATGACCGATAGCAGCCAGCCCCGAACACCACGTAACACGTGGCAACTGCGCGGGACCAGCAAGACGAGCCAGTGTTCGGGGGTCTGAGTCGCACCAGCCGAGGGGGGTGCCCACTCCGCCCGGTCTAGACACCAGCCATTTGAATCTCGGGGGGATAGCCTTCAACCCAACCGCGGCTTCTTTGCGAAGTTGCAATCTCTTCTCAGAATCTCCTGAGGACCGGCGCAAAATTGCCAAGAATCCACATCCCCGGTCAGGGCCGGGCCTGCCGTAAGGCGCTGGCATTATTGAGGCTACTTTTTGGTCACCGCCATGAACGACAGAAGCTTTCAAGGAAGGGAGGTGAATCAGATGATCAGCAAGATCCGAAACAATCGAGCAGCGTTTACCCTCGTTGAAATCATGATCGTGGTTGCCATCATTGGGTTGCTCGCCGCACTCGCGATCCCGGGCTTCGTCAAAGCTCGCAAACAGTCTCAAGGCCGCCGCATCCTCAATGACGCGCGTCAGATGGACGCTGCCATTGACCAATGGGCGCTTGAGAACGGCAAGAAGGACGGTGATTCGGTCACTACGAGCCAAGCCGCCTCGTACCTGAAGACTGCGTGGCCTACCAACGACCTGCTCGGGAACCAGTACGCCATCAACAACGTCGGTGCCAGCCAGGTGCAAATCAGCCCGACAACCAAGGACGCCTTGTCAGGTGTCGGCATCGATTGGGGTGCATACTGACCTGTAACTCAATGGCCAGCGCGCGAGCGCTGGTCGGTCGAACACGCAGAGGCAGGAGACATTCTCCTGCCTCTGCTGCTAGTGAACATCGTAACCCCATTGATTCGCGCTCCGCATCGGCCGGCCAAGCGCACATCCGTACATCCAAACATCGCACACGTGCCTCCCGAGCAATCAGCCTGTCCAACGATTGCAGACGATACACGTGACACAGACTGTTGCGCTCATGGCTCCTCCGTCAGAGACGGGTTGCGTCTTGCTCCGTTGGCGCGTTCTGGCCCCGGCCTAATGAACGACCCGTAGTCGCGCCAGCCGGTTCTGTGCCTCGACGAAATCGGGCTTGAGTCGCACGGCGAGCTCATAATGCCTGATGGCCTCCGGCCCTCGGCCCAGTTGCTCCAAGGCGACTCCCAAGTTGTACTGTGTACCGCTCATATTGGGATTGAACCGTAACGCCAGTTCATACAACTCGACGGCCTCCGGGGTCTTGCCCGCGACGAACAGAGCATTCCCCAAACTGCTGTAAGCTTCAGCAAAATCGGGTTTGATCCGCACCGCCTGTTCCCAGTGCCCAACCGCCTCCTCGATTCGGCCCATTTCTCGCAGCGCAATCCCCAGGTCGTAGTGTGCCTCGGCAAAATCGGGCTTGAGCTGCAACGCTCGCTCGTACTGACCCACCGCCTCTGGTAGTTTGCCGAGTTGTTCCAGACAGCTTGCAAGATTGTAGTGCGCTTCCGCCAGATCCGGGTTCATTTGTATTACCTGCTCCCAACGCCTGACCGCTTCGACGGTCCGCCCCGCCTCCTGCAAGACGGTCGCCAGACGATAATGCGCCTCGGCATAATCGGGCTTAATCCGCACCGCCTGCTCGTAGTGATTGATCGCATCCGGCAGTTTGCCGAGTTGTTCCCAGACGTTCCCCAAGCTGTAATGCGCTTCGGCCAAATCAGGCTTGAGCTGCAGGGCTTGCTCGTCGTGATCGATCGCTTCCGATACTTTGCCCGCGTGATACAGGGCGACACCCAAATTGTAGTGCAACCACGCATTGGTGGGCATGCTCCGCAGCGCCTGCTCGTAGTGATCGATCGCTTCTGGGAATCTGCCCGCGCTCGCCAGCGCCAGCCCCAAGTTGATATCCGGGTCGCAATAGTAATTCTGGTTGCGTCGCCACGTGAGAAGTCCCAAACCGATTGTCGCCACCTCGAACGCGACCAACGCTCGACGGCCGACCATTGAATACAGCCCCATCACCACCAAACTGACGATCGCCGCGAGCGACAAGTACATGCGGTGTTCGTAAATCGCATCATGAAGCGGGATGAAGCTCGAACTCGGCGCCAGGATCAGAAAGAACCACACACCCGCAAACCCCCAAGCTGGATTCTTTCTCCAAGCCCAAACCGTTATCCCTACAAGAACCACCACCGCCGCCGCAGGCGGCAAAATGCTCGCCCAAGTCCTGGCGATGGGCCATCTGTAATCCACATTCAACGGAGACGGCCACACGCATAGCCGGAGGTAATAGAGAATCACCCCGGGCTCGGTCACCAGGTATTGCCACCACGTGACGCCAAAGCGCCGCTGGGCTGGCATCGATACGTAGGCGAAGATGCGTGCCGAAACAAGCACGAACCCCAATACGACCCACGTGGCCGACAACCCAAGATACAGTGCCCGCCGTCGTCGCCACGCTTCCCGAAACGAACCGGAAAGAAACGCCCGGTCATACAGCAGGACCATCACCGGCGCTGTGACCATCACCTCTTTGCTGGCCATCCCCAACGCGCAGGCCATCACCGACAGACCGTACCACAGCCGGGCTTGCGGCTCCCACGAACCATTTCCCATGAACCATTTCCCATTTCCCGCGAGTGGCGACTCCGCCCCTCGGATGAAACAGTACAACGTGAGCAGGTAAAACAATCCCATGATCGATTCGGCCCGCTGAACGATGTACGTCACCGACTCGGTCTGCAGCGGGTGAACCGTCCACAGGACCGCCGTCGCCAAGGCCAGCTCGCTGGCCACGGCACCGAAACGAGCCCGTAGAGCCGGCTGCAGCAGCGTCCGACGTACAATGCCCAGAAGGGTCAAACCGGCGAGGATATGTACGGCCAGGTTCAGCGCGTGGTAGCCCCACACGTTGTAGCCGCTGAGGGCGTAATTGATGGCCAACGACAAATTGATAAGCGGACGGCCTTCCACCGTCAGCCAACCCCGATGTGGCGGCGACAAGGGCTGCCAAATCGGCCAGAGACGACGGATTGTGGGATTCCCCGGGATTGACGCGTAATCATCCAGCACGAACGAACCCGTGAAGCTGTTCTGATAGGCTAGCAGCCCCGCGGCGACTACCACCAACGGGATGAACCTCTGTCTGTTCATGCGGATGCCAGTCTATGCGAAATGACCGATGGCCGCCAGATTCGAACACGTTCGGGGCCAGCGAGACTTGCCGATTGCCCGCAGCGCATCAGGACGCGCAGCTCCACCCTCGTTCCGTCCCCCCCGCCAACAGCCTAGTGAAGGGCCCGGAGTCCTGCCAGCCTCCCCTGCGCAGCAGCATAATCGGGCTGGAGTCGCATGGCCTGCTCGTACTGGCCGATGGCATCCTCACGCTTACCCTCCTGCTCCAAGGCGACTCCCAGATTGTAATGCGCGGCGGCCATGTCGGGCTTGAGTTGCACCACTTGGTCCCATTGCTCGATCGCCTCATGCACACGGCCCAATCGCATCAATGCGACCCCGAAATTGTAGCGCGCTTCAACCAGACCGGGCTTGATCCGCAGTGCCTGCTCATAATGTTTGATTGCTTCCTCAATCCGGCCCTCATGCTCCAAAGCCACTCCCAGATTGGCGTGCGCCTCAGCATAATCAGGATGGAGACGCAACGTTTGCTCCCACTGACTGATTGCCTCCGGCAGGCGGCCCAGCCGCACAAGGGCAACTCCCAGGTTGAATCGGGCCTCGGCATAATCGGGATCGATCCGCAATGCCTGCTCATAGTGCCCGATGGCTTCTCCCATCCGGCCCGCACGCTGCAACGCAATCCCCAGATTACAGTGTGCGTCGGCAAAATTAGGGTTGATCCGCAACGCTTGTTCCCATTGCCCGATCGCTTCCGTCGTCCGGCCCAGACCCATCAAGGCGAGCGCAAGATTGTGATGCGCATCGGCAAGGTCGGGCTTGAGCTGCAGTGACCGGTCAAATTCCTCGATGGCCTCCTGGACGCGGCCAGCCCGGGTCAGGACAATTCCCAAATTGCGGTGCGTCTCGGCGGACGGCTCGCTTCTGACCGCGCGTTGCGCACAGGCAAGTGCTTCGCCAATCCGGTTTTGATTCAGCAACGCCTGCGCGAGCATCTCGTTGGCCACAGCCGAGTCCGGAAAGACGGCCAGCACACCGCGCCACAAAGTCTCGTCGTTACGCCAGACAGCCGTTTGGGCACGGGTGCGACAACCGAAAAATCCCAGTTCAGCCGCCAGCAAGCAGACCAGCGGGAAGCGCACCACCATCGGACCGCGCCGCCACAGCCAGACCACCGCCCCACCCGCCAACAACACCAGAGGCAGTATTGCCACGTAGGCGTACCGGTCCGCCGCCGCCTGCCAGCCTCTCAGTGTCAGCCCAGAAACCGGCAGAACGAACATCACGTACGCCCCCCAACTCGCCAGCAACGCAGGCGTCCGCCGCCAGCGCCAGATGCCCAACGCAGTGACAGCCGCCACGGCCAACGCCGACGCAGCGACGAGCAGCGGTCGCAATGAAAAACCCAGGTGCAACGGATAATACGATGACAACCACGCCGGCCACACCAGTTTCCATGGGTAAAACGTCAGGCTCTGTGCCGCCAAGAACACGCGTTGCAGCGGCCGGACCGCCTCCAGCGGTTCCATCAGACCGCCCGCCCGCGACTCGGTGAACAACGTCGCTACCGCCGCCGCCGCGGCCAGTGCGATCAACACCGTCTTCTCGCGGAGCAACCGTCCCCAGCCGAGTCGCTCGTGTCGCCCCAATGGAAAACAATCCATCGCCAACATCGCGAAAAACAGCGACACCGCCGTCGGCTTGCAGAGCAGCGCCACGGCAAACAGCACCGACACGAGCCACCGACGCGCCCCGGTGACATACGCCCAGACGCACCCGATTCCGAAGGCGGTGCACAACAATTGCGATCGCACCGAGATCCACGCGACCGACTCGACCTGTAACGGATGAATGGCGAATACCGCGGTCACGCCGAACGCGAGCGCCAGCCGCTCGCTGGTTGCCAGGGACGCCACCGCCCCGAGCAGCGTCCAGAGAAAGCCGAACACGAGAGCAGCGTTGAGCGCATGCAACACGATGTTTGTCGCGTGATACCACTGGGCGTCCGTTCCCCAAAGCTGGTAATCCAGGACGAGCGAGAGCCGCGGCAATGGGTGGTAATACGGCTGCGTGGTCGTAAACGCCCATCTCACGGCGTTCCACGTCAGCCCGCTCAAACGTACCGCCTCCCGCAAATACTCGTCGTCGTCCATCCGCGTGAGGAACCCACCGTTGACGGCCGGCCAATACAGCCAAAGTGTGCCCGCGAAGATCAGAAGCGCCAATCCAATGAGCGTTGTGCGGGAGACGCCGTTCACCTTAAACCGTGGCCGGACTACCTATACTGGATGACGCTGGTGGCGCAAAGAATAAAGGGCGCGTTGCCGGGCTCGGGCGAGCATCGCCGTCACGTTTTTGCCGTAGCCGCAGAAAATGTGGAAACTCGCGTTTCGGCGACACGGCCTGCCCAAGCGATAACGGCCTCAGTTCGCCACCGAATGCGCCAACTGGTATCGCCCCTTCCAAGCGGTGCCCAGTTCCACGAGCGTTTCCCGACGCAGCACGCGCTCGATTACGGGGAACACGTTGCGTTCTTCGTCGCTGAAGTGCGCCCGGGCCATGGCCAACGTGGCTTTCAATTGTCGTCGGGCTTCCCCGAAATCCTCCACCGCCTCCACTTGTTTCAGGACTGCGTCCAATTCGTGGTGGTCGTGATTCAGGCGGGTGAGTTGATGGCGTTCGAGTAGAACGTGATCCAGCGCGATGTAAATCAGGTTGGTCTCCTCGTCTCCGTGGTTGTGGAGCAGCCCGGCCAACAGCCGGCAGATGGCTCGGACCTCACCCACCGTCTTCAGCCGCGGCAGCATCTGCTCGATCTCGTCGAACAGTATCAGGAATACCTGGTGCTCGATCACTAAGGCGTCGATGATGTCCATCACGACGGAAACTAGTCCCCGCAGATGAAAAGTCAAACCGCACAGGCCGTGCTTCACCGGGCCGGTCTTGCCAGGCGTTCATCGCGGATGTACCTGAGGGGCGCCTACCGGTGTCCTGTCTGGGAACAGGAGCGCGGGCGTCTCGCCCGCGGCCTCCGGGAACGTCGCTTCACGGCGGCCGCCCGCCCCGCCAACTTTTCACTAGAACTGCGGCCAAAAACCTCGTAAGCTTTGTGGATAGAATCGGGTCTATGGCAGATCTCCATCCAGTGCCGTTCCGCGACCTTGTCACGCGCATGTTTCTCGAACCTGCGCGGCAGCAGACCATTTTCGATCTGCCGTTCAAGAAGATGTACCGGCCCGATCCGACGCTCGACACGGGGGTGACGTTCCACGGGCAGAAAGCGGCCACACCGGTCGGACCGGCGGCCGGCCCGCAGACGCAGATGGCCCAGAACATCGCACTGAGCTGGCTCGCCGGTTCCCGCATCCTCGAACTCAAGACCGTGCAGATCAACGATCAGTTGGTCATCAACCGGCCCTGCATCGACATGACCAACGTCGGCTACAACATCGAGTTCTCGCAGGAACTGCGGCTGCAGGAGTCCATTCACGAGTACGTGGCCGGCATGATGTTGGTCGAGATGCTCAAGGCGAGCAATCTCCTCCAGTTCGAGCCCAGCCCGTTCGACAAGAACGCCACCATCTACGATTTCAGTCTCGGTTACGATCTGGTGGGCATCTCGAGCAAGACGATCCGCGATTTCATTGCCAACCTGCGTGACGCGAGCCAATCCATCGACCGTCTGCGCCGCGAGATCCCCGACCGCTGGAAACAGTTCCGCGACCTGCCCTACCCCACCGAGATCAGCAACACGGTCACCCTCTCGACGTTCCACAACTGTCCACCGACCGAGATCGAGCGGATCTGCCAGTTCCTACTGAACGAGGCCCGCATGCACGTCACGGTCAAGATGAATCCCACCATGCTCGGGTTGGAAGAGTTAGATGATCTGCTGCACGACCGGCTCGGTTATCACGACATCCAGGTCAATGAGAAGGCGATCGATGCGGGCCTGAAGTTCGACGAAGGCATCGACATGGTGCGGCGGTTGTCGGCCACGGCCCGCAAACTCGGCCTCGGTTTTGCCGCGAAATTCAGCAACACGCTCGAAGTCGTCAATCATCGCTCGTTCTTCCCGAAGGACGAAATCATGTATCTGAGCGGCGCGCCGTTGCACGTCGTCACCCTCCGCCTCGTCGAGAAATGGCGCCAAGCCTATGGCCCCGACTGCCCAATCAGTTTTGCGGCCGCTGTCGACAAACACAATTTCCCCAACTGCGTCGCCTGCGGGTTCGTGCCGATCACGACCTGTTCCGACCTCCTGAAAGTGGGCGGGTACGGCCGGTTGTTCGAGTACCTGAAGAACCTCGAACAGGAAATGAAGACGCTCGGCGTCACCACCATCGACGACTTCATCCTCCGACGCGAAGGCAACGAGCAAGCCGCGCTCGACCACGCGAAGGGTGCCGGCCGCGCAGCTGCGATCAACTACGCGGGTTACCTCAACACCGGACCGATCTTTGCGCGCACCGTGGCCGACGAACGGTATGCCTACGAGAAAAACAAGGTCGTCCCGAAACGCATCGGCTCGAAACTGTGGCTGTGCGACTGCGTGAATTGCGACAAATGCATCCCCGTGTGCCCGAACGACGCGAACTTCTTCTACGAGGTCGAACCGTTCGCGATCGAGTTCGACAACTACACGTGGACTGGCGGCCGGCTGCAGCCGGCCGACCGCGGCTCCTTGAAGGTCGAGAAGAAACACCAGATTGCGAATTTCGCCGATTGGTGCAACGAATGCGGCAACTGCGATACGTTCTGCCCCGAGTACGGCGGACCGTTCATCCAAAAGCCCAGCTTCTTCCAGAACCGCGACACGTGGCTCGTTAGCCCCCACCGCGACGGGTTCTATATCAAGCGCCACAACGGCACGATTGAGATCGTCGGCCGAATCGAGGGGAAGATCTACTCGTTGGCGGTGGACGAATCCCAGAAGGCCGGCATCTACAGCGACGGCGTCCTGGAAGTGAAGTTCGACACGACAACGCACCAGATCGTCGGCGCCAAGGCGCTGGCGGCCGACGCGGCCGGTCACTACCTCGACGTGAAGAAATATCACACGCTGCGGGTCCTGTTGGCGGGCCTGCTGAACCCCACCCGCGTGCATCAGGTCAACGTTGCAGTCTTCTGACCGCTCCTGTTGAATTGCGCCACCGGGAGTGCTACAACACCGCCATGCAAACCGCATCCGCCTCTGGTTATGTTTCGCTGCGCCGAGCCCGGTCGAGCCCGGCGCACCGCCTGGCGAGAACAACTCTGCTCGGGGCCGTTTCCCTGCTCACCGGCCTCGCGCTTACGGCCATGCCCGGCCAGGCCCACGCCCAAGCCGGCACCTTCTCGTTCAGCCAGTCCGCCTACACAAACACCGTCAGCCAAACCAACGCCGTCATCAGCGTCATCCTGACCGGCAGTCCGCCCGTCCCCGTCTCCGTCGATTTCGCGACCCACGACGGCACGGCCACAGCAGGCGTTGATTACGTCGCCACCACCGGCACGCTCGCCTACGCCGTCGGCGTCTTCTCCAACACGTTCAAGGTTCCTCTTCTCAACAACGGCATCGCGCAATCGACGCAAACCGTCAATCTGGCGCTCTCGAATCCCTCTCCACTCGCGTCCCTCGGGTTTCCGTCGAATGCCGTCCTCACGATCATCAACACTTCCTCGCAAGTCGTGCAATTCGCCCAGTCCGCCTACACGGTCGACCAGGGGGAGAGCAACGCTGTTGTCACGATCGTCCGCACCGGCGGCTCCAGCACCACCGGCACCGTATTCTTCACCACGAGCGATGGCACGGCCAAAGCCGGTATCGATTACACGGCCACGTCCGCCACGGTCACGTTTACCAATGGACTGTCCACCAACGCGGTCGCCATTCCCCTCCTGCCGGGCAGTCCACTCAGCACCAATCAAACGGTCAACCTCAAGCTCTCGAATCCAACCGGAATGGTTCTCGGCTCGCACAGTAACGCCGTCCTGACCATCGTCGCGACCGGGCCGACCGTCCTCCAATTCAGCCGGCCCAGCTACAACTTCCACGAACACGCCGGCAAAGCCAAGCTGACCGTCATCCGCTTCGGTTCCAGCGCCGCCGGCGCGAGCGTGAACTTCGCCACGAGCGACGGCACCGCAGTCGACGGCGTGGATTACCACGGCACCAGCGGCACGTTGGTATTCCCCAGCGGGACGGAGACGGCGAACATCAGCTTCCGTTTCGTAGAATTCAACTCGTTCCAGAGCAATAAAACGGTCGTGGCCACCTTGAGCGATCCCATCGGCGGATCGCTGGGAACCCAAGCCACCGCCCTTGTCACCATCGTCAACGACCGGCCGCAAACGGTCATCTTCACCAACAGCGCCGACGCAGTGGCGACGCTCCGACTGGTGCGAGCCGGCACCATGGACGTACCTCCGGGGAATTTGCCCTCGAACATCGTCTTCTCCGCGACCGACGCCGGCAGCGTCCTCACGATCAATGTCAAAAAGGGGACCAACGGCTCCAGCTTCGTGCAGATCGGCGGATTCAGCGGTGACGGTGGCCTGCGGATGATTCACGCCCCAAACGTCGATCTGACCGGCAGCGGCGTGCAGCTCGGGGGTTTTGTCCGGCAATTGCAGTTCCACGACGTCCTGAATGGCGCCGCCATCGCGATCGGCGGCAGCGCTACCGACCAGACCAAGATCGTCGCCCATAATATCGACGATGGCGCCGCCATCACGACCACCTGCCGGATCGCGTCGTTACAGGCCGCACGGGTGGGTGACGTCGCCATAACCGCGCCGAGCATTGGTTCGCTGACCATCCACGGCGACAAACGCAACGGCCTGACCGGCGATTTCAATGGCCAAATTGAGTTGACCGGCGACGGTGTTGCGCCAGGGGGTCCGACACTGCGCAAGTTCACCGCGTCCGGCACGATCAGCAACGCGAGCATCGACGTTGCCACTGGCAACCTGCTCTCGATCGTCGCCCCGGCGATTCTCGATTCGAGCATCTACGTCGGGTTCATCCCGACCCATCCGGACGCGCCGCTGTTGGGCGGCACCTTCGTCTCCGATTTGCAGTTGAAATCTGTCACCGTGAATTCGTCCGCCTCGGGTTATGCCAACAGCGTCATTGCGTCGCCGGAAATCGGCACCGTGTCCCTCAGGAGCGTCCGGACCGACAACAGCGGAGTTCCGTTTGGTGTTGTCGCCAATCAATCCATCAAGTCGGTGACGAGCAAAACGCCGCCGTTCAAGTGGAACAAGGCCGGCGCTCCCGACCAATCGCTGGGCGACTTTCATGTGATCCTGCCGTGACACGACAAGTGCGTTGACTCGTGGAACGGACGATGCGCCCGGTCGATTCTCGTCTCAGATCCTGAAAGTCCGCTCGCTTTCTAGCACAAGACCTGCTAATTCCCTAACGCCTGAGGGCACACCCATGAAGAACATCGAAGGCAAGGTCGCCGTCGTCGGCCTCGGCTACGTTGGCCTGCCATTGGCAGCCTCGTTCGCCAAACACGTGCCGGTCGTCGGCTTCGACATCAACCAGCGCCGTGTCGACGAACTGCGCAACGGCATCGACCTGACCGGTGAGACGCTGGGCGGCGACCTCAAGAACCCCAACCTGAGTTTCACGACCGACCCCAAAGCGCTGCGCCCGTGCAAGTACCTCATCGTCGCCGTGCCCACGCCCGTGGACAAGGCGAGCGTGCCCGATTTGGAGCCGGTCATCAGCGCCTCGCGCACCGTCGGCGAAAACCTCAGCCGGGGTGCCATCGTGGTTTTCGAAAGCACGGTGTATCCCGGCGTCACGGAAGAGATTTGCCTGCCGATCCTCGAGGAGAAATCGGGATTGAAACTGGGCGACTTCAAGATCGGCTACTCCCCCGAGCGGATCAATCCCGGCGACCACGAGCACACGGTCGATAAAATCGTCAAGATCGTCAGCGCGTCCGACGCCGAAGCGCTGGAGGAACTCAGTGCGTTGTACGGGCTGGCCGCCAAGAGCGTGTATCGCGCGCCGAACATCATGACCGCGGAAGCAGCCAAGGTCATCGAAAATATCCAGCGCGACCTCAATATCGCGCTGATGAACGAACTTTCGCTCATCTTCGCGCGGCTCGGAATCAACACGGACGAAGTGCTGGCCGCGGCGGCAACGAAATGGAATTTCCACAAGTACCACCCCGGACTCGTCGGCGGCCATTGCATCGGCGTCGATCCGTATTATCTCACGTATCGGGCACAACAACTCGGTTACCATCCGCAGGTCATCCTCGCGGGACGCCAGATCAACGATTCCATGCCCATTCGCGTCGGCGAGATGGTGGTCCGCGGCCTCAGCGACGTGGGCAAACCCCTCAAAGGCTCGACCGTGCTCGTGATGGGACTGACCTTCAAGGAGAACGTGCCCGACATCCGCAACAGCCGCGTCCACGATACGATCACCTACCTGCAGGGTTTCGGCGTCAAGGTCCTCGGCTGCGATCCGTTGCTACCGCCCGAAGTCGTTCGCAAGAACTTCGGCATCGAGAACGTCGAGTTCGACCGGGTGCCGCACTGTGACTGCGTCCTCATCGCCAACAAACACAATGCGTTCCGCTCGCTGACGTTCGACCAACTCAAGTCGAAGATGAACCCGCCGGTGCTCATCGATATCAAGAACCTCTTCGACCGCCGGGCCGCCGAAGCCGCCGGGTTCTACTACAAGAGTCTGTAAGGAAGCTCTCAGCTTTCAGCAGTCAGCCAGTCACTTCTCGTTGTCGCCCTGAGTCCCGACGTTCGTCCGGATCCCGCAGCATTGCGGGACTTGTCGAGCGGCTTCAGTCGCCGTAGACTCGCCGAGCTTTATGAAATCTCCCACCCAGCGCTTCTCCAGTCGGGTCGATAACTACGTCAAGTACCGGCCCGGTTATCCGAGCGGCGTGATGCAAACGCTGGCGAAAGAATGCGGACTGACGAGCGAATCGGTCGTCGCCGACATCGGTTCGGGCACGGGGATCCTCAGCGAGTTGTTGCTGAAGAATGGCAACCGCGTCTACGGCGTCGAACCCAACCGCGAGATGCGCACGGCGGGGGAACGGTTGCTAAAGAAATACCCGGGCTTCACCAGCGTCGCGGGAACAGCGGAAGCCACAACGTTGGCGGATCAGTCGGTCGATTTCGTCACGGCCGGGCAAGCGTTTCACTGGTTCGACCGCGCGCCCGCCCGCCAGGAGTTTGCCCGGACTCTGAAGCCGGACGGTTGGGTCGTGCTCATCTGGAACGAGCGGTTGACCGACACCTCGGCCTTCCTGCGCGAATATGAAGAACTGCTGCAGAAGTACGGCACGGATTACGTGGCCGTCGATCACCGGCACGTGGACGCCGACGCCATCGCCGCCTTCTTCGCTCCCCACCCGTTCTCACTGAAGAAGTTCGAGAACCGGCAGATTGTGGATTTCGACGGAGCCAGAGGACGGTTGTTGTCGTCGTCCTACACGCCCGAGCCGGGTCAGGCCAACTACCAGCCGATGCTCGACGAGTTGCGCGCGATCTTCGACAAACATCACGTCGACGGCAGGGTGCCGTTCGACTACGTCACAGTGATGTACTTCGGCCAACTGGGTTGAAGCCTGCGACCGGCCCACAGGCCGTTACTCGGGCATCTTGTTTCTCAAGGAGCATTCCCACCGATGTTGCCGCCTTCGTCAGTTCTCCTAAAAAATGAATAATGGTGATTCCGCTGAAGAACTCCCTCTTCGAGGATGCAGCGAATTACTGTTTGTGCGTGCCCATCTGTAAACGTGGAGGAAGGGGGCCCGGTATTTCGGTTCCGCTACGTCGGTGCTGCGGCACAAACCGGGCGACGACCTTTACGTCACCGCTTCCAATTTCCACGCAGTCAGTCGCAGCCAGCGTTTCACGTTGCACGCCGCGCCGATCAACCAGTTCTGTAACGCCACCTTCCGCCGCCCTCGATAACGCGCCTGCCGCAACCCGAAACGCCGG
>Ga0335079_10004406_pt1 | contig 16205 bp, 9 predicted proteins | sample Lox_Sample_33_FD_206719 | JGI IMG/M metagenome (GOLD analysis project Ga0335079, IMG submission 206719) | Soil microbial communities from Loxahatchee National Wildlife Refuge, Florida, United States - Lox_Sample_3.3 | ecosystem: Environmental > Terrestrial > Soil > Wetlands | place: USA: Florida... | reverse complement strand
AGCGGATCGGCATATTGCAAATACTCGAACTCTGGCAGAATCTAGGGCCCGGAGAAACGCCAGTGAAGCGTGCCAGCGGCAGAAACCAGACCATCACCATGCGGGACGTCGCCGAAGACAGCGGCTTCTCGCCCGCCACGGTTTCCATCGTCCTCAATGATGCGCCCCTGGCGCGCTACATCGCCGCCGCCACGAAAAAACGCATCGAGGAATCCGCCAAAAAACTGGGCTACCGTCCCAACGCCATGGCGCGCTTCTTGCGCAGCAAGCGCAGCCACAGCGTGGGCGTGATTTTCTTCGACATCACCGACCCCTTCTGCACGCCCGTTCTGCGCGGCATCGAAAACGCCCTCTATCCCACGTCCTACGTCCCGATTTTTGCCGACGCGCACAACCAGCGCAATCGTTTCGAGCGCTACCTCGAAATGCTGCTCGAGCATCACGTCGAAGCGCTCATCGTCGTCGCCAACTGGCTCGTCGTCGATATTCACCTGCTCTCCGATTTGAGCAAACGCAATATTCCTGCCGCCACCATTGGCTGGGAACTTCCCGGTGACATCGTCAGCTCCGTCATGGTGGACAACGAGATCGGCGGGCGCATGGCCCTCGAACATCTCCACCAGCTCGGCCACCGCAAAATCGCCTTCATCCGTGGTCCAAAAATGATCATCGACAGCGCCCCGCGCTGGCGCGGCGTTCAGAAATTTGCGCACACCTCTGGCATCGAGATCGATCCCGCCCTCGTCGCGCAACTCCCCGATTCCTTCGACCCCAACTCCGGCTTCGAAGGCGGCCACCGCCTCACCGAAGAGCTGCTGCAAAAGAAAAAGAAATTCACCGCCCTGATGGCCTTCGACGACTTGACCGCTCTCGGCGCCGTTCGCGCGCTTACCAAAGCTGGCGTGAAAGTTCCGGAACAATGCTCCGTTATCGGCTTCGATGACGTGGCCTTATCCGCCTTCAGCGCGCCTTCCCTGACGACCGTGCGTCAGCCCCTCGAAGCCATGGGCACCAATGCCGTCAACATCGTCATGGATGGCATCAAAGCCGGCCTGGAAAAACGCGACTGGAGCGCCTTGCGCCAAAAAATGAATCCAGAGTTGGTGATTCGCGACTCCACCCGCGACGTGGCCCACGGTAGTTCGGATTGACTCCGGCGTGATCTGGTGAGCCTCTCTTCTGGGTCCGGGCGTGACTTTAGATTTGCGGAAGAACTCAACGACTGTCATTTCGAGCGCGGTTTTGGCGTAAGGAATCTGCTTTTTCTTGGGATTTTGGCGTGAAGCAGAGCCCTCGGCCTCACTCGTGATGCTGCCGTTTTGCCGCGCTGAGCATCGACCCGATCCCCGGCTTATAGCCGTAGAAATCGGCGATTTCGTGCAGGTACTCAATCACCCGCTGGTCGTACTGTTTTTTCAGGGCCCCGCTCAGGATGTCGTGCTCGCCGTTAGGATCGTGCGCCAAGTCGTAGAGATAGCTTTGCGCCGGAGCATCATACGTCGCGTAAAAATACCTTCCATTGTCCGCTAGAATCCCGTAAGCCGCGCGCACGTCGGACGCCAGGAACAGCTCATCGCGATGATAGCTGTGCAATTCCTGCTGCGTCTCCGTGAAAAGTGGATGCCCGAAAAGGGGATTCGCCACGATGGGCCGGTGTCCCAGCAGGTAGTAGAGCGACGGCGCGATATCAATCAGCGCGGACATCTCATTGTCGTCGTGCACATACTTGCCCTGCGTCGCTTTTGGCAGATGCACGATCAGCGGCACGCGCATAATTTCCGGATAAATCACCAGCGAATGGCTGTTGCGCCCGAATTCGCCGGTGGCGTCACCGTGGTCCGAAGTCACGATGATGATGCTGTCGTCGTACAATCCGCGCGCTTTCATCCACTGAAAAAAACCGCCCAGGCAAGCATCCGTCTGGTGCAGCTCGAACGAGATGCGATAGTTGAAACCCGGCTGCGCCGGCCAGTTTGACTCTTTCGCTTTCGGCAAATCGTTGCGCGCGAACTGGTGCACGTTTTTCGGCTGCGTATAGAAGAAAATCGGCCGCGTCGAATCGGTCCGATGGTCGAACGCCGTTTCCGCCTGCTGCACCGTGGAACAAACCTCGATCTGGTTCCACAGCTTCTTGTCCGTGTCCAGCTTGATGAGATCGTCCGAAGCCGAAAGAATGTGGCTGAGAATCTCGTCGTAGCTCACCGTCATCTGGTAGCCATCAGTGTTCGCCAGCTTTTCGAGGCTGTCCACGCGCGCAAACGGCTGCAGGAAATGCGCGTGCAGCAGCAGCGCCCCCGCCCAGATAGCCGGCTCCGAAAGCGACGTTCCCGAATACGGAGTGAACACGTTGCGCACGACCACGCTGTCCCGCGCAAACGCATCCAGGTTCGGCGTGAACGACGCCTTCGCGCTGTACGCGCCCAAATAATCCGGGCGCATCGAGTCAATCACAAAGATAAAAATGTTCGGCCGCGCGCCGCGAGCGGGCTTCAATTGCTCGACCAGGTTCACTTCCGCCTGTGTTTGCGCGTCGCGAACCTCTGTGTACTGCCGCAGAATTCTGCACAGTTCCCCGCACGCTTCACTCTGCCCGTGCCCCAGCAGCCGGTACGTCAAATGAAACGACACATCCTGCGCGGCATAGCTTTCCATCCCTCGCTGGATTTCATCTTCCGTCGCACCCATCGGCCGCGCCCACACAAATTGTGTCAGTTCCAGCGCTTTGTAGGACAGGAGGCTCAGCACGAGCACGGCGACGACGGTCTTTAGCGAATACGTCCCGGCGTGCGGCCACAGCCGGAATACGCAAACGGCAAGCACACTCCAGAAAACGAGCGTAAACGCGCCCTGATAAAGTCCGTTCCAGTCTCCGCCGCCCAAAAAAGTTGGCACGGCCAACGCCGCTGCCATCAGTGCCGCGGCCACACCAATCAGAACAATCTTCTGACGGAGAGAAACCGCGCGCAATTCCGCATCGCTCGCACTGAAAAATGGCCGCGCCGCCGAGAATCCCAGCAACGTTAACGCCGCTGTAAGTGACGCCGCATATAACTGCGCCGGCCAACCATTGAAACTCAGTGCATCTTGAAGAAAACGCAGAAACAAGACCCATAGCCCAGCGCAGATCAGCCCGCCAAACAAAATCCATCGCACCGCGCGGGCATGCGTTGATCTCGCCGACGCGATACGAATCAGGTTCACCAGTGAAATCAGAGCAATCGCGACAATCACATGCGACACCAGACTCCAGAACGTCACGTAAGAATCCGACACGTGCCACTGCAGCGTTCTCGTGTCCGCGTAACTCCGGATGTGCGTTCCTGCTGTGCTGGAGAGCGCAATGCCCGCCGCCAGCAAAACTCCCGTGAAATAGGAGAGATGCATGTAGGACGGCGGAGCCCCGGAAGTCTGCGCGTTCTGCGATCGCTTGTTCGTTTCCGCGCTGGGGCTCTCGCTCGCTTCCTCTTCGCCACTCCGCAGGCCACAGAGCGCGACCACCAGAATAACCATCCACAACGCCGCTAGGCTTCCCCAATATGCCGTGCCGTTGCTTTCGACATTGGCCAAGAGCGGCCGCAGCGAGAGAAAAATTCCGGCACCCGCCACGGCGCCAAATGCCACAAAGTAGGTCAGCTTCCGTTTCCTTCGTGGACGGAACACAAGGGCCGCGGCGAGCGAAGCTATCCAGAAGAGCAGCGTGTGATGCCCCGCAAACCACGGCATCCAGGAATAGGCCGGCGCCTTGATCAGCGCGTAGTATGTGTACGGCAGAAACGCCAGCAGACAATACAGGGACGTCAGCGCGAGATACGCGCCCCAGCAAACCTTCAAAATGCAGTCAAGCCACTTCCGCAAGCGTTCCCTTCTCTTCCATCAAGGCGAGCAATGCTTCGCAGCAGCTCAACGATGAAGCGCCGAAGCAGGCCGGCACATACCGTCGCCCGAAAAAATTTCAAGCGCCGCAAAAACAAAGCCAAAGAACAGATTAATTGATCCAGCGATCGGGACGGGAGGGAGGTTCGTTCTTGTGCTTATTTATATAAACTTCAAAGCGCTTGCGATTGCGCCGGTACTGCCAGTCGGAGACGCTGTTGCGCACGCTGTACAAAAAAGATCCGCGGCGCAGATAAAGGTAGCCCACCACCATGCCGCCGAGATGGCAGACGTGGCTCACTTTGTTGTCGCCCAAGCCAAACGTACCGAGAAATGCGAACGCGGACATGATGATCACCACGGTTCGCATGCTGATGGCTACGGGAATCGGAAACAGGTACACGCGGCGGTCGGGAAACAAAATCGCGCAGGCGATCAGAATTCCGAAGATGGCGCCCGATGCGCCGATGGTCGACGTGTACGAAAGTCCTCCTCCAAAAAACCAGGGAACGGTATTTACCGCCACGTTGATCAGGCCCGCGCCGACGCCCGTGAGGAAGTAGTAGCGCAGGAAGCGGTTGCGTCCCCAGACCATCTCCAATTCGCGCCCGAACATCCAGAGATATAGCATGTTCATGACCAGATGCATGAAGAAGCTGTTCACATCGTGCAGAAACAAGTAGGTGAAGGGCTGCCAGACGCGCAGGAGGGGCACCACACCCGCGGGGACCAGCCCGAACCACTTCAGGAGCCAGTTATAGCCACCCGGGCCGTTGAAATGATAGATGAACGCTTCCAGAAAAAAAACAGCGAAGTTCGCGATCAGCAGGTATTTGACGCCGGAAGTGACGTAAAAATCGAAGCTGACCCGGTAGCTCTTGACGCCCGCTCGCGAGGCCATAATTTTCAAGTGTACGGCCTGGAAGCGCGGGCGTCAAAGTCCTGTGGATATACTTCTCTGAGTTGAGATGGTCTTAGCAACCAGTCTGTCGAATTGTGCTGTGTTCTTTTCAGCTTCCTAACTTCTTCTCACAGGCCTTCGAGCACCGCCTTAAGGTAATTCCAAAATTTCTCCACGCTAGAGATCTGCACCCGCTCGTTCGGACTGTGCGGATTCACGATGGTCGGGCCGAACGAGATCATCTGCATGCCGGGATACTTTTCTCCAATGACGCCACACTCCAAACCAGCGTGTATGGCCATGAGCCTTGCAGGTTGGCCGAAGAGTTTCTGGTACGCTCCCTGGAGTTTCTGCACAAGATCGCTATTGGGCTCGGGTTTCCAGCCGGGGTAGCTGCCTTCATGCTCGGTTGCGAAGCCCGCCAGGCGGCAGACCGTGGCCACCATGCGGGCGGCCGCCTCTTTGCTGGTCGCAATGGCGCTCCGCTGACTGCTGACAATCTCGACCACATCCCCCTTGGTACTGACGGTCGCCAGGTTCGTGGACGTCTGCACCAAGCCGGGAACGTCCGGGCTCATCGCCAAGACGCCATGGGGCAGGCTCGCCAGCAGAGCCGCCGTATTTTTCGCGTCCACGGCATCCAGCACCATTACGGGACGCTCGGCATTCCCGACTGTGATCTCAAGCCCGGAGTCGAACGCCCCCAATTCGGCTTTGTATGCGGCTTCGGCGGAAGCTATCAGCGATTTCAGTCCACTCTCGCGCGACGCAGGAAGCACCACGACGGCCACAGCTTCGCGCGGGATCGCGTTGTGCGCGCTACCGCCGTTGACCGCCGCGAGCTCGGCCGGAAGGCGCTCGAGCAAGTCCTGAAGTACCCCGCCCATAATCCGCAGAGCATTGCCGCGGCCTTGATGGATATCCACGCCAGAGTGGCCTCCCTTTAGACCAGTCACTTTGATCCGCCACGCTGATCCGGCACTTGCAGGAACCAGCTTCACCTTGCGTCGCGCAAACGTGTTAACCCCACCGGCGCAACCGATATATAGGATTCCTTCCTCCTCGGAGTCCAGGTTGAGGAAGTACTTGGACTTCAGCACGCCGCCCGGAAACTGCGAAGCGCCCGTAAGACCGGTCTCCTCGTCAATGGTGAAAGCAAACTCGAGCGGACCATGCGCGATGTCGTTGCTTTCCATAACGGCGAGAGCGGCAGAAACCCCAACACCATTATCAGAGCCGAGGGTTGTGCCATCTGCCTTCAGCCAATCCGCATCTCTCACGACGTGGATGGGATCGCGGTCGAAGTCATGAACCGTTGCCTCGTTCTTTTCGCAGACCATGTCGAGGTGGCCTTGTAAGACGGTCGTTGGCGCTCCCTCGCGTCCCGGCCGAGCAGGCTTGCGCACGACCAGATTGCCGACTTGGTCCTGCAGGGGTTCCAGCCCCAACTTCGTAGCCACTCCCCGGACATACTCCCGCGCTGCCGCCTCCTTTGTTGAGGCGCGAGGAATGGCCGCCAATCGATCAAAATGCTTCCAAAGCTGTTCCGGTTTCAGGTTCGCAAGTGCAGGCATCATGGCATCCTCCGTAGTGTCCAATCACCATATCGTCTCGGGTCAGCGTCATTGTACGCTCACCTCGCGTGTGCGCGACAGTGACGCGCATCACCGCCAGGAAGCTGCAGGATATGGCGTTCTATAGCGTGATTCCTGTGCTTGCGAATGCAGGAAGCGCGTGCTAACGTTCGGCGTCTTCTTGCCGTTAACTGCCGCACAAAGTAGTTGCGAGGTTCCATGAACACGCAATCTTCCGGCTCGCCAGAGCCGCAGAAGTACCGGCCTTACGTTCCCCCCGATGTGCCAATGAAGGAGTTCACCTTCCGGGCAGTGCTCATCGGCTTGGTGATGACCGCGATTCTTGGCTCGGCCAACGCCTATCTCGGCCTCAAGGCGGGAATGACCATTGCGGCCACCTATCCGGCGGCGGTGATCGGCATGGCGTTGCTGCGCCTGATGAAAGGCTCGCTGCTCGAAGAAAACATCGCGAGAACCGTGGGCTCCATTGGCGAATCGGTGGCGGCGGGTGCCGTCTTCACCATCCCCGCGTTTATCATGGCGGGACTCTGGCCTGGGCTCACCCGCGACAAGTATTGGAATTCCGTAGCGCTGATGGTGATTGGCGGAACGCTGGGCATTCTTTTTGTGACGCTGTTGCGCCGCGTGATGGTCGAGGACCCTGAGCTTCCCTATCCTGAATCCGTAGCCGCCTCGGAGATTCATAAAGCCGGGCAGCGCGGCGCCAAAGCGGCAAAGATTCTGTTCGCCAACATGGGCTTCGGCGCTTTTATGTTTCTACTCGGCGCGGTCAACGTGTTTTCGCCGAATAACGCATTTCGCGTGAACATCAGTGCGCTAGGCAAGAAGCTGCTGCTGCGTACCAGCACGAATCCCAACGTTGCCACGACCATCACCGGGGGTTCCACATTCTTCAGCGCCCCGGACATCAGCCCAGCCTACCTGGGCGTCGGATACATCATTGGTCCGCGCCTCGCCTCGTTGAACTTCGCGGGCGGCCTGCTTGCTTGGGGACTGCTGGTGCCGCTACTCACCTTCATCGTCGGGCCGTATATTCAGGCCGCTCAACCCGGCGGACAGCCTCTCCAGTGGACTCTCCTCGCCGGCGCCATCTACTACTCCATCGTTCGTCCCATCGCCGTCGGAGGCATGCTCGTCGGTGCCACGTATACATTGTTCAAAATGCGCAAGCAGCTTGCCGTCGGCATGGGGCGCGCCATTTCTGACTTGAAGAAGTCCACGGCTGCGCATGCCTCAACGAATCGCACCGAACGGGACCTGCCGTCCAAGGCCATCTTTGCCGGAGTCGGCCTCGTATTTATCGCGATGATTTTTCTCTACTACTACTTCATCAACGGCGCCGGCACGCTTTCCAGCTCGAAGGTTCTTTCCGGAGCGCTGGTCGGCGCCATCGTCATGGTTATCGTCGGATTCTTCTTCGCTGCGGTTTCGGGAAACCTCGTCGGCATGATCGGGTCTTCCAACAATCCCGTCTCCGGACTCACGCTGTGTACGTTGGTGATCGCGGCGTTGCTCATGGTTGCTCTGGGAGTTTCCGGCAGTGGCGGCGTCGCGGCCGTGCTCGGTGTGGCCGCCGTGATCTGTGTGTCGTCAGCCGTGGCCGGCGAGATGTTGCAAGACTTGAAGGTCGGCTACATTCTCGGTGGCACGCCCGCGAAGATGGAGATTGGCGATTTGCTCGGAATTGTCGTCGCATCCTTGGTGCTGTTCTTTCCCCTGGCCTTGCTCGACAAGGCCTATCACTTTGGTAGTCCGCAGTTGTCCGCTCCACAAGCGGGCTTAATGGCCATGCTTTCCAAAGGCATCGTCGGCGGCGACATGGCTTGGCCGCTGGTGGTTGTCGGTATTCTGCTCGGCATCGCTATGATCTTGATTGAAGTCAAAAGCGTGATGCTCTTTTCTGTAGGCATGTATCTGCCTTTAGGCACGACCTCCGCGATTTTCGTCGGAGGCATCATTCGCTGGATTACCGACAAACTCCGCGACCGACGCGGCTACAACGAGGCACAGAAGGCGCGCGTGGATAACACCGGCGTTTTGACTGCTTCCGGGTTCATCGCGGGTGAGGCCCTGTGTGGCCTCGTGATCGCCGGCTTCGTAGGCGCGGGCAAAAACGTGACGCTCTTCAGTTGGACGCCTCCGATGTGGGTGGCGCTCGCCGCGTTCGTCATCCTTTTGCTCACCATGATTCGTGTCCCGCTGGCCAACGCGGGAAGCCCCGACGAACCAGCACCGCCAACCGCCATCATGTAACGCCGCCTCACATTTCTTCCGGCCCGCGCTTGTGCCGTGCGGCTTTATGCGCACTCTTTAGGTGCACGACATCGCAGATTCCGTCAGTCGCCCGAATATCGTGCCCTCTTGTGTCGCGTCGATCTGCCCGCAGCAAGCGATTCGCCCGCCGAGCTGGGGGGGGCTGCACACTCTTGTTTTCGAGAATCGTGGTGTGGCCGAAGGCGCGGAGAATACGGATGGACAGAATGGCGATGAGGACGGAAGCAGAGACCGTGAGGCCGGCGCGCCGCTGCCAGAACCTGCAAACGCACCAAGCGGGCAGGACGCATCTTACGATGAAGCACGCCGGGCGAGCTTTCGGCGACTATAGCAAACGTCGTCGGATTGCAACGTGCCCCTTTTGTTGCATTGGGAGCGGGAAATTGCGAAGTTGGCGAGCAAAAGGAAAGCGGGAGGAGTCGGAGGAGTCATGCTGACTTGTGTTCATGAAACGCCGCATGTGGTAGCCGCGAATAGAGTGCATGGCTCGCGCATTGCGCCGCGGACCGCCGACACAGTGCAAGGGCTGTTGCGCCTCGTTACGGCGATGGCTCTAGTGGCGGCCTTGCCGGGGATAGGGCGCGCACAGGGCGACGTGATTGACGATGGGCCGCAACATCTGAATGACATTTCCTCCATCGGCGAATCTTTGCGCAACGCCGGGTCGCGGCCGCTGCATATCTTGTATGTACATGGCATTGGCGCTACCGCCGCTGGCGATTCGCTGGTATTTCAGCAGAGCGTCTGCAAATTCCTCAAGCATTGCACCGCAGAAACGCTGCAGCGGCTCAAGCAACTGCAATCCACTAAATTCCATGGACCGTCCGCACCGCGCGACTATGCCGACCGGGGATGGTTTGCACTCGGAGCGCCGCCTCCGGAGTTCACCTACATGGGTCACCCCGTGTGGCAGAGCGCGGAAGAGTGGAGCGCGTCCACTCCCTTTGTCGACCACCACGTCTTGAGCCGCACGAATGGCGGACCCATCGTCGTCGACGAGATCAACTGGTGGCCCATGGTGTTGCCCGCGAAGTGCCGCGACATCATGGCCGGAGAAGCTCGGCTCGCCGGACCGTACAAGACGATTCTCAAGGTTTGTTCGCAGCACCAGGAGCCGGATAAAGAAAATCCCGGGCGCTTTCGGGCTTACACGTGGGTGTCGGAACAGGAAGCGAAAGCCTGGGAAGCCTTGCCGGCCAAGGGCGCGCTGGTCAACCGCTCCTTGAAAAACGCCATTCTCGACTGGGGATTCTCGGACGCCATGATGGCCGTGGGCACCATGCACCCCTTGTTTCGTGAAGCGATGCGCCAGTTGTTTCTGCAGTCGGCCCGCTTCAATGCCGACGGAACGCGCACCAACGATTGGGAACAGCAACTCAAGGAACCGCATGGCTTGGACCGGGAGTTCATCGTGGTTTCGCACAGCCTGGGAAGCTATCTTGTGTTTTCCACGCTGAACATGGATCAACAGGAGGCTTATTCGGAAAGCCCGGCACCCGTCGGCGCCGGCAGCAAGGCCACCGAGGACGCTGCTGCGCAGTACATTTTTGAGCGGACCTCTCTGGTCTATTTCTTCGCCAATCAGATTCCCTTGCTCGAGCTCGCCACGATGGAAACGCCATCCAACGCGAAGGCGGAACAAGGGCTCGCGAATGTTCAGACGGAGACCAAGGCGGCGATGACCGCCCAAATGCGCACCTGGAACAAGCTGCGGCACAGCTTTGGCAAAAAATCCGGCGAGGAGGAAGAAACCGCGGCGGCGCCGCGGCAAGTGGTGGCCTGGAGCGACCCGAGCGACCTGTTGACGTGGCGCATTCCCCAGATGAACGGCCTGGTGATCGACAACCTCTATGTGCGCAATACCTTCTGGCGCTGGATTGTCGCCGGTCCCCTCCGCGCGCACGTCAACTACGATAAGAACCGCGCCGTGATCCGCGTGATGATGAGCGCGAAGAAGGCCGCCGAATAAAACGCGCTCAGGAAATTCCGTCCCGGACCAGCGCGTGGAACAGAAAGCGACGCGCTTGCCACGCCCGGCGCACATCGCCCGCGGTGCCGCCCGGTCTACTTTCGCACTTGGCGTTGCGCCAGCTGCAGCGCCGTGTGCAGCGCTTGCTCCGCCGGCACGCTCACGTCCGGTGCGACGCCGACGACAGCCCAGTCAGCGTCGGAAAATGGATTGATGGGCTTGGCTTCCGGAATGCCCATGCCAAAGTGCTCGTCGAGCCGGTGAAAAACTCCGGAATGGGCCGCGCCGCCGGTCGTTTCGCCGACGATGGTGGCGCGTTTCAGCATTTTCAGGTCGTAGGAAAAGTGTTCCGCGGCGGACCAAGTGGACCGGGACGTGAGCACGTACACGGACTTGTCAGCGAGCTTGTTGCCGGGCACGGGAGATTGCGTCCAGGAACGCGGCGAGGTGTTTTCGCGGGGGTTGTACATGTATTCGGGATGGTCGAAGAGGTAGGCGGCGAGCAGCATGACCATAGCGGGTTCGCCACCGCGGTTGTCGCGCAAATCGAAGATGATGGCGTCGGCGTTGTTGAGTTCGCCCATCGCGGCTTTGGCGGTGGACTCGCAGACCGCGCGATCGGGAAAGGAGTTCAGCTTGAGGTAGCCGATATTGTGCGGGAGGAGGGCCACTTTTTCGAAGGTGCAGTTGGATTGCTCCATGGCGGCACGGTAGCGGGCAAGTTCCGCGGACGATGGGGCTGCCACCGGGTCGGGAAGAGGCTCCTCGCTGTAGATGAGGTCTACATGCAGATCATGGCTCACGTCGCGCATCTGTTTCGTGAGCTGCGCCGCGAAAGCCGCGCCGGTCGCGGCGGCATCGTTGTCGCCGTTCTTCTCATGCGCTTCGAGAGCGGCGGACATTTGCAGGGCCAACGCCCGATCCACGTAGTAGCGGTTCAGGTTGGCAATTGCGGCGGCGACAGTGCGGTGATGCGCGGCCGCCAAGACGGATTTGCTGGCGCCGGGTACGCGCCGAACGTTGCCGTTGTCGCGAGGCTCACTCACTGCTTCGGAGGAGTTGGAATCGTTGTCGAAGGGGAGCATGGACGACTGCGATGTGCCCGGGGCGCTCGGCGACTTCGCCCCGGCAGTTTCTCCGGCGGAAGACCTTGCCGCCGCGGACTGTGAGGCCGCACCGGGAGCAGGCGGCGCACTTGCGTCCTGCGGCGCTCGTTGCGTGTAAGACGAAGACGGAGCGGAGCGCGCACGATACGTTTCGCGGGACGCGTCGCGCCGCGGCTTGTGCGTGCTGACGCGGCTCAGCGCTGAAAACGCCAGAATCGCGGAGACTGACAATATGCCGCCGATCGCGAGAGCGCCTGGGCGGGGCGATTTTTCCGCGAGCACGAAAAACGAGGGCGACAGCCCCGCGGGGAGCGCCGCAGCAGGGGCCGCGGGAGCCAGCGACGCCTGCGCGTAACGATATTCACGCGGCAGCGACAGCGCAAGATCGGTGAACAGGTCGAACCACAGGCGCAACCGTGGGAAAAGACCGGTTTCGTGGTGAATCCGATCGCGAAAGAGCTGCAGAGCTTCCGCGCCGTAGCGTTCGCGGAAGTGAGAGGGAAAGAGGCGTAGAAGCAAAGCGTAAATCTTCTCAGACATAGTCCCCCCTTAGGATTTTCTTGGCGCGCGCGACGCGCAAAAGATCGGCGAGGCGGTCCGCCTCGGAGCGCGCCAGTTTGCGGCCGGCGGACGTGAGGCGGTAGTAGCGGCGGCGTTCGTGGCCGAGCCTGGCATCTTCGCGCGCGTCGAGCTCTTCAATGAGCTTGGCTTCGAGCAGCGACTGGATGGAACTGTAGAGCGTACCGGGACCGAGGCGCATGCGTCCGGCGGTTTGCTCGGCCACCTGGCGCATGATGCCGTAGCCGTGCAGATCTTCTCCCGCCAGGGCCAGCAGGATTTGGAATGCGGCTGCAGGGAGCGGATCGAGTTTTCGTTTAGGCATCGTTGCTCGATAATCGGTATATCGAAGAACGACTATACGCGGCCAGACAGTACGCCGCAAGGCCTTTGTTGGGAGGCCACCGTACCCGGAAGAGCGCCGAGATGGTTACCCTCGAGGGAAATGGTGAGTATTGACAGAGTATAGGCGAGATTGTATTGTCCCCGACAAGTACCTTATACAGGTTCGTAACAGCTTATGCGCAACCCTTTCCAGCGCGGCGGGGCGGAGTTTTTCGAGGTTCGCTCCGGGCTCATTCCGTCTGTAGAAATCGTGTTGCGCAAGGCTTTGCGTCTCGGATAGCGCGTCTCCAGCGCGGCATGCCGGAGAAGCGCAAGCGTCTTGTTGCGATCCAGGTCGCGCAAGTCGGCAGAACCCGGGGGTGGAGGTGGGACGTGCATTTAGGCCGAGTGGTGGTGTGTGGCACAGGTTTTTTGGCGCTGAGCGCCGCGTATTGGGCGATGCGCACGGCGACCGCCGACGAGTGGCAGCCAATTTCTCCCGAAGAACTCAAGATGACCAGCGTGCCCGAAGCCCCAGGCGCCGCGGCAGTTTACCTATACCGCCAGGTAGACCGCGACGATGGACAATCGACCGAGTACAACTACATACGAGTGAAGATCTTGACCGAAGAGGGTCGAAAGTATGCCGACGTGGACATCCCGTTCTTGAAAGAGACCGGGGACATTCGGCAGATTAAGGCCAGAACGATCCGGCCGGACGGCAGCATCGCCGCATTCGACGGAAAAGTTTACGAAAAGACGATTGTCAAAGCGCGGGGCGTGCGCTATCTAGCAAAGACCTTCACGTTGCCGGATGTGCAGGTGGGGAGCATTATCGAATACCACTACGTAAAAACCTGGGACCCCAATATCTATTTCAAAGAGTCCGAGTGGCTGCTAAGCGAAGAACTCTTCACAAAAGACGCAAAGTTTTCCCTCCGCCCCCTTCCAGACTACACCATTCGCTGGAGTTGGCCGCGGGGCCTCCCGCCAGGGACCCCGCAACCGGAAGACGAAAAGCGGATAATCCGCACCGAAGCGCATAACGTCCCGGCCTTTCAGATCGAAGACTTCATGCCGCCGGAAAACGAATTGAAATACCGCGTCGAGTTCATCTATACGCAGGGGAACGATGAGAAGGAGCCGGACAAATTCTGGAAGAAAGAGGGCAAGAAGCTCAACGAACTGGTAGAGGGCTTTGCCAACAAAAAAAAGGCCATGGAACAGGCCGTGGCACAGATTGTCTCGCCGGGTGATCCGCCGGATGTAAAAGCACAAAAGATTTACGCGAAGGTCCAGCAATTCCGCAACCTGAGCTTTGAGGCGGAGAAAACGGAGCAAGAGGCCAAGCGCGAGAAGCAAAAAGATACCAACAGCGTGGAGGATGTTTGGAAGCACGGATACGGCGACGGAAGGCAGCTTGATTGGCTATTTTTCGCGCTCGCGAGGGCTGCGGGGATCGAGGCCTATCCTGTGCTGGTATCCCGCAGAAGCGACTATTTTTTCCACTCGCAGTATATGAACCCCAATCAATTGAACGACAACGTCGTGCTTCTCAAGTTGAACGGCAAAGACGTTTATTGCGATCCGGGCACCGCGTTCACACCCTTTGGATTGTTGCCGTGGGCGGAAACGGCAGTGAGCGGATTACGGCTGGACAAGGACGGCGGCAGTTGGGTCACGACATCGTTGCCCGAGAGCGCCGTATCGCGAATCGAGCGGAGGGCGGATCTGAAGCTGGCGGAAGACGGATCCCTCGAAGGGAAGCTCACCATAACGTTCACCGGGCTGGAAGCGATGTACCGGCGGCTCGAGCAGCGCAATGAAGACGAAGGCAGCCGGAAAAAATCTCTGGAGGATCAGGTGAAGGAGTACATTCCGGTTGGCGTTGAGGTCGAACTAACGAATAAACCAGATTGGAGGAGTTCGAGCGACAAGTTGGTCGCAGAGTACGACCTAAAGGTGCCGGGATGGGCCTCCGGAGCGGGAAGGCGGGCCCTGTTTCCGGTGGCGCTCTTCAGCGCCACGGAGAAGCACCTGTTCGACCATGCGCAACGCGTGCATCCCATTTATTTCCCGTTTCCATTTCAGAAGTCCGATGACGTGACCATCGAATTGCCGCTGGGATGGCAAGCCAGCAGCGCTCCCAAAGATGTGGATCGCGACGTCAAGGCCGTCGCCTACACGATGAAAGCTGAAGACGACAAAGGAACGCTGCATCTGAAGCGCGGACTTATCGTGAACATGATCATCGCGGATGCCACCTCGTATCCGGCGTTGCGGAATTTCTTCCAAACGGTGAGGACTTATGATGAACAGCAGATTGTATTGCAGCCCGGAGCAGCGGCGGCGCACAACTAGCGTCCGAGTGGTGCGCCTGTCGGTTGCCCTCGCCGCCTTTTTCCTCTGTCTATCCGTCGTGCCCACCCGGGGAGCAGACGCTCCCGGGTGGATGAAGGCGCTGCTAAACGCACCGCTCCCTGCTCACGACGAAAAAACCGACGCAGTCCTCCTGTATTCGGAAGATGTGCTTAGTGTTCAAGCGAACGGCAAGATTAAGAGTCTGGAACGGCGCGCCTACAAGATTCTGCGTCCGAGCGGCAAGAATTACGGGACCATCCGCGCCAATTTTGACTTGGAGACGAAAATCACGGGAATGCACGGGTGGTGCATACCGGCGAGCGGCAAAGACTACGAAGTGAAGGACAAAGACGCGCTGGAGACCGCACTCTTCGGCGTCCTGAACGGCGAACTCGTTAGTGACGTGCGGACAAGACTCCTGCAAATTCCCGCGGCGGATCCGGGAAACATCGTAGGTTACGAAATCGAGCATGAGGACCGGCCTTACGTTCTTCAGGATGAGTGGATGTTCCAGCAAGAGGTGCCCACGCGAGAAGCCCGATACACACTGCAGCTGCCCGCAGGGTGGGAATACAAAGCAACGTTTTTGAATTATCCAGCAGTGAAAGAGACGCTGGCGGGAAGCAATCAATGGCAGTGGGTGGTTAGCGACGTGAAGCCCATTCGACCCGAGGATGAGATGCCTCCGTGGCAAGGTGTGGCCGGGCAAATGATCGTGTCATTCCTGCCGCCGGGGGGGGCGGCACAAAACAAAGGATTTGAAACCTGGAGCGACATGGGCCGCTGGGAAGAAACGCTGGCGCGCGGACGGCGTGATCCTACTCCGGAAATCAAGCAAAAAGTGGCGGAGTTGACGGGCGGAAGCGCAACGCAACTCGCCAAAATGCAAGTACTGGGGAGCTTCGTGCAGCGGGACGTTCGCTATGTGGCCATTGAGTTGGGAATAGGCGGTTTTCAGCCGCATCCGGCGGCGGATATTTTCACCCACCGCTATGGCGACTGCAAAGATAAAGCCACACTAATGAGTTCCATGCTGAAGGAGATCGGCATTGATTCCTACTACGTCTCGATCAACACCGAGCGCGGCGCGGTAAAGCCGGATTCGCCGCCGAATATCTACTGGTTCAATCATGAGATCCTGGCGATCCATTTGCCCGACGCCTTAGACGATTCCTCGCTTGTGGCGATCTACAAGCACCCGAAGCTCGGGCGGCTCCTAATTTTCGATCCTACGGATGAGATGA
>Ga0335079_10004401_pt1 | contig 16214 bp, 14 predicted proteins | sample Lox_Sample_33_FD_206719 | JGI IMG/M metagenome (GOLD analysis project Ga0335079, IMG submission 206719) | Soil microbial communities from Loxahatchee National Wildlife Refuge, Florida, United States - Lox_Sample_3.3 | ecosystem: Environmental > Terrestrial > Soil > Wetlands | place: USA... | reverse complement strand
GATTCCGCTACTCTCGATTCTAGGCGCCCTGACAGCAATCCTGTTCGCCTACATCGGCTACCTGGCTGTGGCGAACCCGCTGATCACATCTCTGACTCAAACGGGCGGCATCATCGCGGCGGCCATAATCATTGCCTGCTTCGTTGTTTACTTCGCGAGCAAGAGTTACCACAAGAGTCACGGTCTGGACACCAATCTAGCCTTCAAGGAGATTCCTCCGGTCTAGGCTCGGCCGTTGGCTGATTCCAATCCCCCGAAGATGGGTCGGGAGGATTGTCGGCCCCGACTGAGCACCCCCCTTCTGTTTTCCTAGGAAAGGGCGGCCTCATGAAACGGTCAAGCAGCCGGGGCGAAAGGGCTTGGCTCAGAACAGATCGATGAAGTGCGAGACCTCCCAGGGGGTCACTTGATCTGCCCCCTGGCCCACCTCGAAGTATCTCTGGGTGAGGAACTCCTCAAACATCTCGGGCCCGAGGAGGCGCCTGAACAGCTTATCCCTTTCGAGCTCTGCGAGCGCCTCTCCCAAGGAACGGGGCATGAGCTCGAGACCTCGCGAGATTCGCTCATTGTCGTTCATTGCAGAAGCGTCGTAGAGGAGCGGTTCTCCCGGGTCTATCTTCTTCTCAATTCCCTCCATCCCTGCAGTCAGGGCACACCCCAGCACCAGGTAGAGGTTGCATGCGTTGTCCGGCATTCTAAGCTCGATTCTGGTAGCTTTCCCCCGCTCGTCTGGAATCCTGACAGCAGACCCCCTGTTCCCCGGCCCGTAGGTCACGGCATCTGCGTTCCATCTGCCAGGGAGAAGCCGCTTGTACGAGTTGACGGTAGGGGCAGCGAAGGCGCAGAGCGCTCTCGCGTGCTTGAGCACCCCCCCAATGAAGTCGTAGCAGAGAGGACTGAGTCCGAGCTTCCTCTTGTCGGCCGGGTCAGTGAAAGTGTTCCTCCCGCGCTTGTCGGCCAGGTTCAGATGGACATGCAGCCCGCTGCCCCACCAGTCCGAGCCTATCTTCGGCATGAACGAGACCACCGCCCCCTGGTCTCTGGCTAGGGTCTTTACGACGGTCTTGAAGTAGAAGAAGCCGTCAACTGCCTTCAGCGCCGTCTCGTGGGCAAGGTCGATTTCCATCTGGCCCCTCCCCCCCTCCGCATGGACCTTCAGGGGCCTAACTCCGACGGCTTCGAGCGCATTGGCGAACCCCTCCATCAGTTTTCTGTGCTCGTTGTAGCCGTCGAGCGTCTGTACTCCGCTTGTGTCCGCAGGCACCCACTGCCCTCCCTGCTGTTTGACGAGGTGGAACTCGCTCTCCAGCCCCACCAGGACCTCGTAGCCCCTGGAGTGGACCTGCTCGACCACCCTCTTCAGAAGGGTGCGGACGCAGAATGGGGACACCCTGCCGTCTGCTTCGTATACGTCCCCCATCAGCAGGGCTGTGCCGGGAGCGTATGGTGGAAAGACAAGCGAGCTCGGATCTGGGACTATTGACACGTCGCCCTGCGAGATGTTCAGTTTTGACCCCGGCGTCAGGGGGGCCACCGTGTTCCCGTCCAGATTTGCCTTCGCGGTCTTGAAGCCATCCTTCAGTATTGCTTCTTCGCTTCTGTTCACCAGCGGCTTGGAACGCGTAACGCCGGCCAGGTCGACATGGGCGATGGCAACTATCTTCGTATCGCTGCGGAAGAGCCTCTTCCCTTTCGGGCTCAACAAGCGAATCGACCCCTCAGGTTGCTTTAAGCGTTCGCTGGGAGGAAGCTGTGGCGCACCGCCGCCTGCCTCTTGATATATGGCGTCGGGCGAAGAGGAAGTAGTTGAAACTCGATATCTCGGACCTCCCGATAGCAGATTTCCACTGTTTCTCGTTCCCGGCCGGACGCAGGCTGACAAGGCGCACCCTTGCCAAGATTTTCATGTCAGGGGGTCCGACCGTGATGGGCGTGGCGCGCCAGGTGCGGGAGGCGGACCTTGCCACAACGGTCGCATACAGGAGAATGATTCAAGAGCTCTCTTCCCTGCTCGGATCAAGGGATGATGACGCCTCGCTGCTGGCGAGACGGAACGAGAAGGCGGAGGATTTCCGGGAGTACGTCAAACTCCTCTTTGATGACGCCAAGATTGAGCACCTCTTCCTCGACAGCGGACTCGAGTCCGTCAGCTTCGAGAAGTTCATGGGCTATGCCAGCGGCCACATGCACAGGGTGCTGCGGATTGAACCTGTACTGAAGAGACTTCTCGAGCGATCCAAGACCTTCAGCGAGCTTCTCAACTCCTTTGACGACGAGACGTCCTCGGCAGTAAGAAGAAACGGGTTCGTTGGCTTGAAGTCTGTGATTGGCTACAGGACGGGCCTCGATGTCACTGCGTCAAGTGAGACGGAAGCGACGCGTTCCTTCAGATCCTTCAAGGAGAAAGAGGAGCCAGTAGAGTGGTTCGGTCCCAGAGTGAAGCCGCTCAGGGACTTCCTCCTCGAACACGTGGCCGAAAGGACAAAGAAACTGGGGGTGTTCCTTCAGATACACACGGGAATAGGGGACACGGACATAATCGCTGAAAGGTGCAACCCTCTCCTTCTGAAGAACTTCCTGAAGTCCGAGAGCGTTTCTCGAGTCCCTGTGATCCTCATTCACGGAGGCTACCCTTACACCCTTGAGGCAGCGTGGCTTGCAAACGTGTTTCCAAACGTTTTCTTTGAGCTCTCCACTCCCCTTCCTCCCTACTACCTGCCCGCCCTTTCCAGGACCAGGTTCAGCGAGGCGTTGGAAATGGTCCCAATGACGCGGCTGATCTACGGCTCAGATGCACATGACACACCGGAAATGCATTGGCTGTCTGCGAGACTCGCGAAGAGGGCACTGGAAGAAGCGATGGGGGACCTCGTCTCTGCAAGGTTGCTTGACGAAGACGAAGCAGTCCGGGCGAGCCGCGGGATTCTCTGCAGGAACGCGTTGGGTCTTCTGTGATTGCTAGCCCTCACTGACCGCTTCTCCCCGCCGTCTGGGGTCTGCCGCTCCGATCACTGATCCGCGCTCCTGATCCACCGCTATGGCCTGCACCCCGCCGAAGAACAGCCCTGGCCTCTCCCCCACCTTGGGGGCCCATCCGAGGCTTTCGAGCATCCGGATATCTGGGTCGGGGAGCCCCGGTTCTAGCATGAGCCCCTCGCGCAAGGGGTGCAGCCTGGGGGCCGCAAGGGCCTCGGCTAGGCCAATCCTCCTCTCGAACACATTTGTTATGACCTGGAACACCGAGCTGATTATCCGCTCAGAGCCCGAAGCGCCCAGAATCAGAGATGGGACGCCGTCCTTCAGGAGCATTGTTGGCGACATGCTGCTTGCGGGTCTCTTCAGCGGTGCCACTGAATTCGCCCTCCCCGAAACAGCGTCGAAGTCGTGCATCTCATCGTTAAGGAGCACACCTAACCCAGGCACTGTCACCCCCGACCCGTAGTAGCATTCTACGGTTTCGGTGGCTGCGACGGCATTACCCGCCCTATCGATGACACAGAAGTGGGTCGTCGACCCGACATCATGTGATGGTGTCCGAGCGCCTCGGGGACGTGGTGCCAGCATCTCCTTCGCTGTTTTCTTGATAGCATCCTTTGAAATCATGCCGGGCAACGGCACTTCCACGAAGTCTGGGTCGCCGAACCTCGCCTTGTCCTTCAGTATTGATTCTATCAGGGCGGCAATGAAGTCGACCCTCGCTGCTTCCCCCCGGGGAACGCCCCCGAGCTCCTCCACGACTCCTAACCCGTGGATGAGGAGCGCTCCGCCCGCGCTTGGAGGAGGCATCGAGACGACGTCGTGCCCCCTGTAGCTTCCCCTTACCGGCTTCCTCTCCCTCGGAGCGTATCGCTCGAAGTCTTCCTCTGAGAGTATCCCCTCCATTTCTCTGAGATGGTTTGCAATGCGGGAGGGGATTGTGCCGTGGTAGAATTCTCCAGGCCCAGATTCGGCGACGTTCCGAAGCGTCTTGGCAAGGAGGGGGAGACTCGTCCTCCCCAAGAAGACCTCAGAGGTTGCCTTGAAGCGGCTAATCTTCCTCATGACATCCACGTTGCCCTCGGCGATGAGATCCCGCGAAACGCTCCTTGCCGCGAATCCTGTTTCCGCCGTTTCTATCGCTGCTCTCGCCAGGTCACGGAAATTCATGGTTCCGTACATCTCCAGGATCTTCGAGTGCCCGGCCAGCAGCCCCGGAGTCGCCACCGCGAGAGGACCAACCCTGTTTGTGTCAGAGCCTTCGGAGAACATTGACGCTGTCGCCTTTCGGGGCGCAGTCTCCCTGTAGTCGAGGGCAAGATCATCGCCGAAAGAGGTGTGCAGGAGGGCGAAGCCCCCGCCCCCGATTCCCGAGAACGCTGGTTCCACTACGCCTAGCATCAGGGAAGTGGCCACAGCGGCGTCGAAAGCATTCCCTCCCCTGCGAAGGACGTCTACCCCGGCCTCTGACGCGAGCCGATGAGCAGACACCACCACCCCTCGAGCAAGAGTCAGGATTTCAGCCCCGAAGGCACTCGTCGGCTTTCAGGTTCGTTCACAGGCCCCTTTCGTTCAGTCGAACGGCTTCTGCGAATATGTCCAACCCCTTGTCGGCGAGTTCCCTGGTGAGCACCAAGGGGGGCAGGAACCTGATGACATTGTTGAAGTGTCCGCCTAGTTCGACTATGAGCCCCCTGGGATAGCACTTCTTTCTTACGTCACGTGCGATTTCCTCCCCTGGCTCCTTGGTCTTCTTGTCTTTCACGAACTCGATTCCTATCATGAGTCCCCTTCCCCTGATGTCCCCGATGTACTTGCTCTTCGATTCGATTTCCCTGAGACGCCTCAGCATGTGTTCCCCGAGTTCCATCGCATGCCCAGGCAGGTCGTGCTTCTCCATAAAGTTCAGAGCCGCGAAGCCCGCAGCCATGGACACCGCCTGTCCCCTGAACGTGCCGATGTGGGCGCCGCTGGTGAACTTGTCCATCTCCTCCCTGCAGATACAGGCCGAGAGCGGGAAGCCAATCCCCCCAAGGCCCTTCGAGAGGGTCATGATGTCGGGGGTCGTGTTTGAGTGCTCGCAGGCGAACATCCGGCCAGTCCTCCCAAGTCCCGCTTGAATCTCGTCGATGATCAGGGGGATTCCGAACTCGTCAGCAATCACTCGGAGCTCGCTGATGTAGTTGTCAGGAGGAACGATGGTGCCCCCCTCGCCCTGGACAGCCTCGATGAGCATGGCGGCCGGGTCAACGACTCCGGAATGTGGGTCTGTGAATATGTGGCGGACGTACTCGACGCACTGCATGCAGCAGTCTTCCGGTGACCCGTCTCTCTTCCCGAAGGGGCACCTGTAGCAGTACGCGTAGGGTGCGAAGTGAACTTCGGGGACTAGAGGGACGAAGTCCTCCTTGAACCTCTTGCCGCTGCCGAAAGAGAGCGCCCCAGAGGTCATGCCGTGGTACCCTCCTTCGAAGGCGAGCACGCCCTTCCTGCCCGTGTTGACCTTCGCGAGCTTTACGGCGGCCTCGACCGCGTCTGACCCCGTAGGCCCACCAAAGAACACCTTGGAGTGATTCTTCATCTTCCCGGGAGCGATTTCGACCAGTTTCTGGATGAGGTCGAGCTTGGGCTTGGTCGGGAAGTCGAGCGCGTGGATGAGCTTCTTCTCCTGCTCGCTCACGGCCCGAAGCACGTAAGGGTTGCAGTGCCCGACGTTGAGGACCCCCGCGCCTCCGAAGAAGTCGATGTAGATGTTCCCGTCCATGTCTTTTACGGTCGCCCCCCGACCCTCTTCGAAGCCCAGCGGGATTGCCTTCGCGTACGACACCACGTTGCTCTCGTACTTCTTCTGGAGCGACGTGGCTTTCTTTGACTTCGGACCCGGGACGGGCGTGACCAGCTTCGGTGCCTCAGGATAGCTCAGATCTTCGAAACGCATCGCCTTCATGCCTCTTGTTTTTTCCAAGGGTATAACTCAATCAAATACTTTTGCAGGACCAACAACAGGAGTGGCGAGACCTTCACTCTAGGGCGGACCAGTGCTCGTGCACGATGCGCCATCCTTCAGGATGTTTGGCGAACAGGACTGTCCCTCGGAGCACCTCCTTGACCCTCTGACCTTCCACCCTCCCCTTCTGGTCAACGTACAGAGTGGCAAGGGCCGTGTCGGCGAAGAACTGTATTCGGAGGTCTCTGACCCGGGCCGTCAGGTGGGGAGCTATTGAGTCGAACCAGTCTCTCTCCTTCTCGATGGCCTTCGCCCCGACTATCCGCCTGAAGGGTGGGAAATCGCTGTAGATGCTGAACCCTTGGTCGAAGGCGTGGAAGCTTGCGAAGCTCTCGAAGTCTCCCTTCTTCGGGAGCGCGAACTCTGCAAGGAGGAGATTCCGAATCTCGAGCGAGTCTTCCGGCCCTCCGTTGCTGTCGCCTTTTCTCCCTCCGTGCCGATAGGTCACAGGGTTCTGGGCAGGGATGAACCAGGACTTCAGGCGCAGAGACATGCGCTGAAGGTCCCTGACCGAGAGGTTCTCAGACACGACGAACTTGAGCATCTTGGCCCTCTCATCCAGGTTTCCGATCTTGCCGAGGTAGCGGGAGTGGTGTTCAGAGACCGAATACAGCGCCCTCGCCAGACTCGCGTCGGCAGCCAGCCTTTCCTCGTCGAACAGCCTGGTCATCAGGATGTAGTTGGAGACTGCGCCCTTCGAGAGACCAACTAGGCCACCTATTTCTTCCTCGGTCTTCCCGAACTCGTCGTGCATCCTCCTGAAGGCGATCGCTTTTTCGTAGTCTGAGAGGTCCCTTCTCTCCAGATTCTCGATCAGAGATATGAGGAGCAGCTCCTGGTCCGAGAAGGATCCTACGGTGGCCTGAATCGAGTCCCATTCGAGCAGCCGAGCAGCCCTGACCCTTCTGTGGCCGTGGACGAGCTCGAACCCGGAAGCAGCCTGCCTAACCTTGATGGGGTTCAGCAGTCCGACCTTGAGGATGGAATCCGCCAGGGAACGTATCTCGGACTCGTCGTAGCACTTCCTCGAATTGTATGGATTATCGTGAATCAGTTCTATCGGGATGGCCCTCTCGAAGATGGTGTCCTGCACAGGCTTCGAAGCGAGGAAGCGGCGCCTTATCCCTAGTCCCTAAAGTCTTCCCGGGAATACCCGCTCAGCCGGTACCAAGATTCACGGTGGCGGTGATGCGGCCCTTCTCCTTTGTCACCCTGATGTTGGCGTAGCTGGCGTCGAGGAGTCCGAAGCGATAGTCTGCTGGCTCTCCGCCGGCGGATCTGATCCTGGAGGCGAGTTTGTCGATCAACACCTGCACGGCATCTCTGATTCGTCTCCGCTCCATCGTAGCTCTGTCCTTCTTCGCGTCGAAAAACTCCTTGACCGCTAGCGAAAGGTTTCTCGCAGAGTAGACATATGTGAAGACATCAGCATTTAGGACAACGGCGATGACTACGAGTGCAACGAGTCCGTATGTCGGGTTGGAGAAAAAGGTCGGGGATATCAGCGAGGCAAACAGGACGATTATCACAGATAGCACCAAGAATCCGAAGAACAGGAAGCGGGACAAGTTGACGATCTTCGCCAACCTCACCACCCTTTCCGACTCGCTCGGGAGTTTTCCGATGGTACGGACGTCACCCTTGATTCTCGCCCAGGTTCCTTGCACGTCTTCCCTGCAGAGTTTTGTCGCCCTCTCGATCTTGAGCGGGTCGACGCATGAAAGGTTCGCGTAGCCGTCTAGCCAGGTGATGAGGGTGCAGATGACTTTCATCTCCTTCGACTCGGCTTCGCTGCTCAAACGCTGGGACAGAGCTCAGGCTGGTTATATTGCCTGCCCCATTCCTTCTGGCTGGCGCCAGACCGAATTCTGCACGCGGACTTGAGCCTTAGCCTTGACAACCTAGTCACCCGTCCGCACGACGGAAGGGGAGAATCTATCGGCCCAAGCGGTAATAACGGGGTTGCTTTTTGAGCTTCCTGAATGATCTACGTCAGGAACAAGTACACCGGTGAAATCCACAGGAATCTAGAGGAAACGAGCCTCGAAGAATCAGGGAAGATGTTCGAAAGAGCCCTTCGAGGGTCCAGAATCATGAAGGAAATGCCGTCTCATCGGAGGGCGGAGATTCTGGAAGCAACCGCCGCGTCAATCCTGAAGAAACAGAAGAAGCTCGCGGAGACCATTGCCATTGAGGCCGGCAAACCAATCAAGTACTCGATGAAAGAAGCGAAGAGGGCATCCGTCACCATTGGATTCTCCGGCGAGGAAGCGAAGAGGATTTACGGTGAGACCATTCCTTTTGACGCAGAGCCTCGGGGAGAAGGCAAGTTCGCGTACTGGGTAAGGGAGCCCATGGGGGTCATTTTCGCGATAACGCCGTTCAACGACCCTCTGAATCTCGTCGCCCACAAGCTGGGGCCGGCCCTGGCGTCGGGGAATTCGATAATCATCAAGCCGACGGTTATCACCCCTCTCTCGGCAATGAACCTGGTGGACCTGACGATTGCTTCTGGCCTGCCTGAGGAGTGTGCGCAGACGCTGCTCGCGTCGGGGGGAAGCCGGCAGGTGAGGGAGATGCTACAGAACGAGAGAATCAAGATGGTGACCATCACAGGTGGCCCCGAAGCTGCGGCCGATGTGATGCGGCATTCTGGGATAAAGAAGTACTCGATGGAACTGGGAAGCAATTCCCCGGCCATAGTCTGGGAGGACGCAGACTTGGACGAGGCCATTCCGGATATTGTCGACGCAGCTTTCGAGTCCCAAGGCCAGAACTGTATTCACGCGCAGAGAATACTCGTCCACGAGAGGGTCTACGACGAAGTGAGGGACAGAATCGTGGACGCAACCAAGCGGCTGAAGGTGGGGGACCCGCTTTCCGAGGACACCGACGTAGGACCAATGATCGCAGAAGGAGAAGCTCAGAGGGTCGAGACCTGGGTGAAGGACGCGGCCAGAGGGGGCGGAAGGATTCTGGTCGGCGGGAAGAGGAAGGGGAGCATATACTACCCGACGGTGATGGAGCGAGTCTCCCCCAAGAGCGCCATTGCCCAGAAGGAAGTCTTCGGGCCAGTGACAATCCTCTCCAAGATCTCCAGCCTGGATCAGGCTGTGGAACTGAGCAACTCTGTACCCTACGGCCTGCAAGCGGGGGTGTTCACAAACGACATCAGCGTCGCTCAGAGATTCATCGATGAACTCGACTACGGCGGCGTCCTGATCAATCAGACCTCAGACTTCAGGGTGGATTTCATGCCGTTCGGGGGGTTCAAGTTCAGTGGGCTGGGCAGAGAAGGAATCAGGTTCGCAATTGAAGCCATGACTGAGATAAAGCTCGTGGTCTACAAGAAGAAGCAAGCGAGTCGGGCGGACAGCGCCACGGGCAGATGACCGGTACGGGGCTCTGTCCTCGGACTGGAGAACCACCCCCTGCTGTCGGCGGGTAGGTTCGCGCTTACGTCGAATCGTCCGACGCGTGCACCGTGCGGCGGCCGCGTCTTTCTCCGCAAACCTCGGGGCTCCGGCTCTTCTGAGCGGCAGTAACTAGGACCCAGTTTGGAGGCGTCTGCCTGAGGAGCCGGAGGTTAGCCGTCTGCTTCTCCACAAAAGCGGACAGCCGCCTCTGCAAGTATGTGAGCTGCTGTTTTCACTTCTTCGACGGGGACGAATTCTTTCGCCGAATGAGCGTTTCTGATGCTGCCCGGACCGAATAGAACCGAAGGGATGTTGCCTCTGTTTGAGAAGATTGATGCGTCCGACCAGTATGGCATGCCATCGAACTGCGGTTCACGCATGGTAGCACCTTCCACCGCTTCAGCCACAGCCCGCACGACGTTCTCGTTCCGGGAAGTTTCAAGGGGGGACCTCTCGAAGACCAACTTGGCTTTGGCCCTTATGTTCGGGAATCTGGCGTTCGCGCTAGAGATGGCCGCTCTTATCTCTTCGACGACGTCCGCTGGGGTTTCCCCGGGGAGCGTTCTCCTCTCAACCATCAACCGGCACCGATCTGGCACAATACTCCAATCCTGCCCTCCGATGATTTTCGACGTGTGGAACTTCGGACTACCAAGCAGGTCGTGGGCCCTTTGGGGGCCATTGGCCTCTGTTCGCGTGATTTCGTCGATTACTCTGACCATATCGACGATTGCATCTTGTCCTTCCTCCACCACTGAGCCATGTGCTGCCTTCCCAACTGTCTCGACCTCTATCCAGACAAAGCCCATGTGAGCAATTCCCACCTTCATTTCTGTGGGCTCGCAAACGATCACCCCGTCGACTGGATAGCCATCGAGTGCCTTCTCGCTCCCAATGCTGTCGTATTCCTCGTCGACGACGGCTGCGAGGTAGAGATCCCCCTCCAACCGGCTGTTAGATCGCGCAATACCCGCGGCTGCGGACATCATTGCCGCGAGGCCGCCCTTCATGTCACACGAACCTCTACCGAAGATCAGCCCGTCACTTACGAGTGGATTGCATGGCTCGACTTCCATGTTCTCCACCCCGACCGTGTCCATGTGCCCGTTCAGCATGAGACGCTTCCCATGGTCGCGGCCCCGGAGAATCCCGATGACGTTGAAACGATCTCCTTCGACCTTCTGGGTTTCAACATCCAACCCCGCCTTCCTGAGGCGCGATTCGATTTCTCTGGCTATGTTGCCCTCGCCTGGTCCTCTTCCCAGGTCGGGATTGACGCTGTCTATTCTGATCAAAGACTTCAGAATGTCAATGGTTTCGTTGTCGTCCGTTCTCAGGCCAGGCAGTTTCATGTGATGGGGTAGCACGGAAGCTATTCAAGCATATTCTCGGGCGCCCGTCAGGCCCCTTTCGTATTCCTGACAAGAAAGGTGAAGAGAATCGACGACCCTTCCTCAGTCTGGCCTACTCTTCGTTTGCCATCTCGAGGAGGACGTCGGCGTGGCAGTACACCTTCTCCCACTTGGGATTGGTCAGCGGACACCAGCATGCGAGGTTCTTCCCCTTCAGCGGTTCTAGGAAGTCGGGATCCTGATCCACGAGGTGCTGTATGTGCGTCCTGTAGACATCCATGACACCCTGCAGAACCTTCGGAGAGTGTACCCTGGTGCGGTCACCAAGGAATGGGTTCGCCCACACGCTGGGCCGGCCAACGTATACCGTATCCAGACCGTTGACTTTCTTCCCCTCTGCTTGGAGATCAAAACCTCTGGTGCGTTTTCGCTGAATCCGAACAGGATTCAAGGCAAGGTCATCGGTCGAGTTGCGCAGGTCTTGGATAGATAAGAGTTGAACTGTGTCCGGCGTCACCCTGGGCTCAATTCCCAGACGGCTTAGGCGCCAGGTTACAACGCATCGTAACCAGGCTTCGACATATGGGCATTGGATTGTGATTTCAGTGAGTCGAGGAACTCTTTGTAGCTCCTGGCCAACAGGGAGGGATTCACTCTTGCTTCGACAGACAGCTTCCTGAACGGGACCTCTCCGTAGTCGTGTCCCGGGTAGATCAGGGTTTCCGGAGGCAACTTGAGAATCACCGAATGTAGACTCCGGAACATCTGCTTCGGCGAGCCCCCTGTGAAATCGGTCCTCCCGCAGCCTCCGACCAACAGGGTGTCCCCCGTGAACAGGTGTTTTCCTGCGTAGAGGCAGACGCTGTCTTCGCTGTGTCCCGGCGTGTGGAGGATCCTCGCCTCCGTTTCTCCTATCTTCAGAAGGTCACCGTTGTCGACGCCCATGTCAAAGGTGATGGGCGAGCTGCGGTGCGCCACCACCTTCGCGTCGAACGTTCGCGCCAGCTGCCACAGGGTTGCACTGTGGTCCGAGTGGTGATGGGTTGCGACCGCGTACTTCAGGTCAAGCCTCTCGGCCCTGATGGCCCTCGAGATAGGGTCAATCTCCCAGCCCGAGTCAATGGCCAAGGCCTCGCCGCTCGGCTCGTCTACGAGGAGGTAAACGAAGTTCTGCTCATCCCCCACCTTCATTTGCCTGACTGACATGGCGGTTAGAGTCCAAACCGGGCACTAACTAGGTCTTGCCTGACTGCTGGGAACGCACTTTCTGGTCAATGGCACTTGAATGTCGTGGTAACAACCCGGAACACGTCCTCTCGATCTGGCGCGCTGGTTCCTCCCCAGTCAGAGCTGGTGTAGATTACGAAGTACCGGGACGTCCTTTCGCAGTGAAGGTGAATCGATTCTATCTTCTGGTTGGGCCTGTTCGGGCCCAACATCCCCTTCGGCATCTCGACTTCAGCGCGGCTGTAGGCTGCAGAGTGTCCGTTGACCTCCGCATCTCTTAGCTCAGATTGGTTCAGCCTCCCCCGGGCACTCTTCGCGGCTCTTTCCAGGCTGTATTTTGAATGCGCAGCCGGCGTGGGCAGCTTCTTGACGATTCTCCGGAGGTCGCCCCACGTGACGAAGACGACGGATTTAGTGGGAGATTTCACGGCCACGCTCCCCTCTTCCCGAGTGAATTTTGGGTCGAATTCCAGCTTCTGTGTGGCGGGAAAGTCGAAGGACATCCCGTAGATTCGGAGGGTGTCGAGCTCGGTCTTCTGCTGCGGCTCCGACATCGAGTGCCTGTCTTGAGCCGCATCTAGTAAAACATTGGCGGCCGTAGATACCTTCCGCGCATCTTGGACCGACAGCTGTGTCGGAGCCCGTCCACCGCTAGAGCCAGCCCTTTCGTCCGACCCTCATCTGATGCCTCTCGCCAGGTCCCATCAAGCATAAAAGAGAAGCAACTTCGCTGCGACTAATGCCTCCTCTCGTAAATCCAGTTGAGGAAGCGGCACGAGTCATAGACGCGGCACAGTCGAGCGGAGTCGTGCTTCGTCTTTTCGGAGGCGTATCCTTCTGGTTCCGTTGCCCTTCCGCCAGACACCCAGCGCTACAGAGGAAGTATGTGGATGTGGACTTCATGGGGCACTCGAAACAGTCACGGGAAATCAAGCAGCTCTTCGTCTCGCTAGACTACGTCCCCAGGGACAAGTTCAATGCCCTGCAGGGGTACAGGAGGCTGATCTTCAATGACATGGCCAATCAACGGCGCGTGGATGTGTTCCTAGATGTCTTCGAGATGTGCCACAGCTTCAATTTCAAGGACAGGCTGGAGGTCGATGACAAGACAATACCGCTTGCAGACATGCTTGTCACGAAAATCCAGATAATTGACGTGAATGAAAAGGACCTGAAGGACGCCGTCTGCGTCTTTGCGGACTACGAAGTGGGGACCGGCGACAAGGACACGATCAATGGAGTCTACGTCGCGAAGCTTTGTGCCGGCGACTGGGGCGTATACAAGACGTTCACAATGAATCTTGACAGGCTTCTTATGAAACTGAACGACCTCGGTCTGGAGGATGACGTCAAGGCCTCGGTAAGGAGCCGGGTGAACAAGCTCAGAACCATGATAGAAGAGAGACCGAAGGACCTGAGGTGGAAGATGAGGGCGAGAGTGGGAGAGAAGGTGAAGTGGTATGAGCTCCCCGAAGCGGACAAGGAGGTCGTCGACTCGCGGATAGGAAGCGACGGCACTCAGGTCAAGGCCTGAAACGTTTAATCAGCAACGAGACAGCAGCCAGCGCCATGACGAGTACGAGGGTGTACTTCGTCACCGACGTGCACGGCTCGGAGAGATGCTTTCGCAAGTTCGTGAACGCCGGCAAGTTCTACGGGGTGAACGTCCTCGTGCTCGGCGGGGACCTCACCGGGAAGATGATAGTCCCCTTCGTAGCGAAGACTGACGGGACCACCGTCTGCAACTACGGAGGAGAAGAAATCACCCTCAAGTCTCAGGAGGAAAGCGAGAAAATGCTGAAGAAAGTGCGAGACTCTGGCTACTACCCGCACCTGACGAACACGCAGGAGATGGAGGAGCTGCAGGCCGACAGGTCCAAGGTCGACAGGCTCTTCGAACGCCTGATGAAGGAGAGCGTGCAGCACTGGATGGAGCTGGCAGACGAGAGGCTCAGGGGAACAGGCATTACCTGTTACATCTCTCCCGGCAACGACGACTCGTTCGCAATAGACGAGGCGCTGGACTCGGGGGGATACGTAATCAACCCGGAGGAGAAGGTCGTGGCCCTGGACAACGAGCACGAGATGATCACCATGGGTCACACAAACCACACCCCGTGGAAGAGCCCCCGGGAAGTTGATGAGGACGTCCTCACGGAGAAAATAGAGAAAATGGCGGAACAGGTGAAGAACATGAAGAGGAGCGTCTTCAACCTCCACGTTCCTCCAATCGGCACAACCATCGACCAGGCCCCGATGCTCGACCCGACCTTCAAACCGGTCGTTTCCGGAGGACAGATTCTCATGACTTCGGCGGGCAGCACCGCCGTGAGAAGCAGCATCGAAAAGTATCAGCCGCTGGCGGGGATACACGGCCACATTCACGAATCGAGAGGAGTCGCGAAGATTGGCAGGACTCTTTGTTTCAACCCGGGCAGCGAATACAACTCAGGGATTCTGAGAGGGCTCTTGTGCGAGCTTGACGGCGACAGGGTAAAGTCGTACGTCCTGACCTCGGGATAGTCCTTTCCGAAGCTGATGCTACTCTGGGGGTATTTCTTTGAAGACCAGGCTGAGGGGAAGCCCCCTTCTCTTGTTCCAGAAGTAGCTCACAACATAGGTCACGATGCCAAGGCCGTATATCGTCCCGAAGATCCAGAGTGCCAAGTTGTCGAGAGGAAGGGTCCCGGAGGCGTTGGCGAGATAGGTCGAGTAGATCAGGTAGGCAGCCGTCCCCAGTCCGAGCCAGCTGAGCAGAGGCAGCCCGAACTTCTTGGTACTGAAGTTCGCTTCAAACATGTCCCGCCTCACGTACGGGAACACTATGGCCGCAATCGCCGGTATTATGAAGCCGAACGAGAATATTGCGAAGGTCAGTGTGGCGAACTCGGTCGCGTTGTCGCCAAGTGAGGCCATAAGGGCCGACCCGATTATGCCGCCGATGAGTACCAGCATGGTAGCGAATATGGGGGTGTGGAATCTGTCGCTTACGGATGCGAATCTGTCAGGGAGGATTCTGTCGAACGCCCAGGCAAAGAGATACCTTGTCTGAGAGATGATTACCGCAGGAAACTCGAAGACTGTCGGTATCCATAGCGCCAAGAACGCAGCGACGTAGAGCCAGGGTGCTTTGTACGCGACCAGGATGAAGAAGGGAATGAAATTGCCCACTCCTTGAATCGGGGGAGTCCCTCCGGCGGTCAGCGAACTCCAGTTGTTCAGGAAATCTTGGCCGAAGGCTCTGACCATTAGGAAGCTGAAGAGTATGTAGTATGCCGCGATGGCGATCAGGGCGACGATGATGGTTATCGGAAGAGCCCTTTTCACGTTCTTGAGCTCCCCAGTCCAGCCGAGCGAGAGATTGTACCATGTGTAGGCGAACCAAGCGAATGGAAGGGCCGCGGCGGTGGCCGCCAGCGTCGCAGCGGGCATGGTGACCCCACCAGTGGTGATCACTGATGTGTAGGCCGTGGAGTTCGCCATGAACGAATTATACGCCGTCTGGAATGAATCAGATGTGACGCCCGCCATCGCAACGAACATTATCAGCGTCGTCACCATAGCGAGGACGCCGACCCAGAATATTATCCTCCAGACGTTCTTGGGGCGCATTACCGACATCGCGCCGAAGATGAGAATGATCAAGACGGCTATGACGAAGGTCGGGACTGGGTCTACGAGGTTCGCACCTTGGTTCGCGAGGTTGGTGTCGTTATAGAACGAGCCTAACCCGGAAAGGAAGTAGCCAAGATAGGACGAGCCAAAGTAGGCGAAGATGCCTATGTTCAGGATGAAGGCGATGTTGAGTCCCCAATAATTGACAAACCCAATTATCGACCTTGTCGCTCTAGTGGTAAACACATAATCAGCGCCGGCCCTTGGCATGGAAGAGCCGATCATGGTGAACATTCCTCCCGCGAGCAGTGAGGGCAGGAATGCCACGAATAGGGCCAGCGGCCAGTTTGCGCCCGGTGCTGTGTACATCGTGCCGAGCATCAGCACGACGACGCCACCAGTTACGAGGAAAAACACTGCCATGAACGAGGACCATGCGCCCACCTCGCGCACGAGCCCCGTTGCCTCTCTTACGAAGACCGTCGGTTTTGCCGACGCCAACGATAGGGCCCTGTGGGCGGGATGCGCCGAATTTGTTATTTATAGTTAAGCTGAGCTCCGATTGTAAATTCGAATCCGAGTCTGTCCCTAACCTGTAAGCCATCAACTCCGCAGCAAGCC
>Ga0335079_10004400_pt1 | contig 16216 bp, 10 predicted proteins | sample Lox_Sample_33_FD_206719 | JGI IMG/M metagenome (GOLD analysis project Ga0335079, IMG submission 206719) | Soil microbial communities from Loxahatchee National Wildlife Refuge, Florida, United States - Lox_Sample_3.3 | ecosystem: Environmental > Terrestrial > Soil > Wetlands | place: USA... | reverse complement strand
CCACATCTTTCCGTTGTCGAATTGTCCGGCTTTGACCGTATCGTAGTTGATGAAAGCTTGTGAAGCTTCCGACTTTGTCGAAGGCTGTGTGGAGCAACCGATCAAGAGAAAGAGTGAAGCAAGAACCATCGCAGAGAGAAGTTTAGACGGGATGCGATTCATAGCGGCCTCTGGAATTTTGAGTGATGGACAATTGAGTTGAAATCAGCAAACGTGTGACAATGTACGGAGAACAGGATGGCGAAGCAATGAGCTTGTTGTTGATGGACTACAGGAGTACCAACGTTCCGATCCGACAGAAGTTTCTTGATCCAGATTCATTCAAGGAGATTATGGTACGCGAGCGCAAGAATTGCGAAGATCGGAGCTGGAGAGACTTTGTCCTTTCGGCACAGCGCCTCTTGGATCCTGCTTAAACCAACGCGAGGAGTCCGGAGATCGTATCGATGATCCAATCGGGTTTCAACGACTGCATTTGTTTCCGCGTGAATGAACCATAGGTGACTCCGCACGTCCGCACACCCGCATTTCTTCCCACCAGGATGTCTTTGTCGGTGTCGCCAACCATGAGTGATTCTTCTTTGTTCCAATCTTGTCGTTCGAGGATCGTATTGATGATGTGCGGATCCGGTTTGACGGGAGTATTGTCCGTTCCCTGGATGTGGACGAAGTACTGCGCGATCCCGTAATGAGCCAGCACCTTTGCCGTCGTTTCCGTCGACTTGATCGTCGCCGTGGCGAGATTGAGCCCCTTTTTGTGCAACGTGGCGACCGTATCCTTCACCCCGGGAAACAGGTGAGTCGTATCGAACGCGTGCGCCCTGTAGTAATCCCGATAGAGAAGTGCCGCTTCGGGAATTCGGTCGTGCAGGCGCTGGGGCAACAATGTCGCAAACGTTTCTGCCAACGGTTTGCCGATGTGGGGATAAATATCTTCCGGCGAGAGCGAATCGAAGCCCAATTGGCGGTACGTCCATAGTTGTGCGGCTGCAATGTCGCGACGGGAATCCAGCAAGGTGCCGTCCACGTCGAAGAGTATGTTCTTGATCGGATGCCGGGGACGCATCAGTCGCCCTTTCCAGAATTCAATTCTACCAGGCGCTCACTGAATTGCCAAAACCGCTGCTGAAGCTCTTTGTCGCGCGAAAGGGGTGATGAGGTCTGCTCCTTATCCTTCAAGAAGTATTTCCCAGACACTGTTTCGGTGGCCGGATTCCCGATGAGGTAAGCAATTCTGGTCGCCCCTTCTTCGACGGGGCTTCCGCCAAAGGACCCGAAGCTCGCTTTGAGCATCTTCGTGGCGATGACACCCGGATGCAGCGCGTTGACGGTAACTCCGGTGTTGTCGAGACGGCGCGCCAGCTCATAGTTGAACAGTAAGTTTGCCAGCTTCGAGGTCGAATATGCTTCGTACGGGGCATAGTGCTTTTCGCCCTGAAGGTTGTCGAAATCGAGCCGTGACCCCTGATGGGCCATCGAACTTACATTGATGATCTTCGACGGGGCGCTTTGCTTCAGGAGGTTCAACAGGAGATTGGTGAGGAGGAAAGGAGCGAGGTGGTTGACGGCGAAAGTCGTCTCGAATCCGTCTTCCGTCAGCTGTCGCTGCTTCATATAGATGCCGGCATTGTTCACGAGGACATCCAACCTCGCGTGCTTCTGGACTATCTCATCTGCCATTTGCCGGACTTGCTTCAGCGACGCAAAATCTGCAATGAAGAGTCCAAGGTTGTCATTGCGGGATTCTCTTCTGATTTGCTCAAGGACAATCTTGCCACGGGTGGCGCTGCGTCCGTGCACGAGGACAGTTACGCCAGTCTTCGCGAGTTCAAGGGCAGCCTGCCTCCCAATGCCGTCGGTTGAGCCGGTAATCAGAATGATCTTGGTTTCCATCTAACAATACTGGCTAGAATGAATCTGAAGATATAAAAGAAAGGCAGCGACAGCAAGGAGGAAAGATCTGAAACGTCTCGAAGGCGGTTGCGTTCTTACAATGCCGATGGCAAGATCGCGAAGTTGATGTTCGATCTTAGTTTGATCGTCGTTTTCTGCTATAGATCATTGAGACAGTCAACAGTGCGATCCCAAGCATAAAGTACGACACAATGCGCAACGCCGGGTCGACACCGACAAGCTCCACGGTGAAAACGTAGAGGACTGTCAACAACGTCGTGAGCAATGCCATCCATCGGTACTTTCGGTTATTGTTCAGGAGCCGGCTCGCAACATAGTAGAACAGCGCCAGGCCCAGCCACGACATGCTGACATAACTGTGCGGTACGACGTGGTAGAGAGCGTACGGCAGGACAAACAATGCGCACGCAAGATATGCGTTTCGCATCATCTCTGTCTTCAACTCGAGACGATCTTTGCGCCAATTGAGGATCCGGGCGCTGAGGAGTGCCACGACGCCGAAGCTGACACTGATAGTCCCCACGGTACCTGCGAGGCTCAAATATGCAATGAAGACAACCAGGTAGATCACAAAATTTGCAACGACAATGAACCGTGAACGAAACCAGACAGCGGTGGAAATCACCAATATGCTCTGCCAACAAAGCCATACGAAGACGTCGGGTGGGGCGAATGTATCGACGATAGCAGCACTGAGCGCAACATACCCCAGCATCGCGTATACAAATGTTCTGAATTTGCTTCGGGCCCGGATCCAGAATGACGTTGCGAAGGCCAGATATGTAGCAGAAGCCACAACGTGCCAAGCGGCAAATGATGATTTGAAGGCCGTCAGTGTGAGGAGGGTCAGAAGAACGTAGGAACCGAATCCATTGATCACGGAATCTGCAACGGAGACAGCGTCTTCTTCCTCTGTTGTTGATTGCACCAGCATTCCAACTCCGAAAACGGCAGCGTACAGAAGCACGAACAAGAGATTCATTTCAGGAACGGTGGCCAGCTGTACCGGGTTTCCAAACAACGGATTATTGATCGACCAAACAAAGTGAGTCAGAAACGAAAAAACGATTCCAAGGTTAAATACCCATTGCCATTGATACCGCAACGCCAGAACCACACTGATGACAGACATAGCCGTGATTACCGAGAATACAAAGAGCGGTGGTCCACCGGCGAGTGCAGTCAGGAATCCGAGTGCGAGATTCATTCCCACGAGATATGGCGAGCGTTGAGCAACGGAGATGGATAGGTTCAGTATCACGACAGCCAGAAGCAGAATCAATTCCAACGGAGTATTTGTCACTGTCGGCGTCGGCCCGAAGTGAGAAAGCCTCAGGGTGGTGAAGTACAGGAGGAGCAACCCGCCGCCGAGCAAGTAACGGGAGACCTGCTGGAACGAGTATTTCCAATAGCGGGAGAGCGTGATAATGCCGCCCACCAGAACATAGCCGATTGAGCTCGGTGCGTACGAAGGGAGGTTTTGATAGGGGAAGGTGAGGAGAAATATCACTCCGAGCGCTAGAACGACGATGCCGACTTTCGCAAACCAGTTTTCCCCTACCCGGGTTTCCAGCGCGTCTTCTGATTCCTCACCAGACTGCGGAGTGACAGCTGCGGAGAAGTGTTCATCGCGAGCCTCGTTTCTGATTCCGAGATGCAGTTCGATGGTGGTCAGCCGGTTTTCAAGATCTTTCAGGATGGCGAGAACGCTATCCAGCGAATTTGTGTCCGACGTTTCATTGGACGTGGGAAGTCTGGTACGATCTGCCTTGAGTCGTGCATTCCCGGGTCTCCTTTTCGCTTTCACTTCTGGAGCCCCATTCTTTTCATGATGGCCTCGAATCGTGGGTCCGATCTCAACTGAATGACAAGCGGTTCCACATTGCCGTAGACAAGGAGCCCTTCCCGCTGCTGATAGGCTTCTTCCAGGTTTGCTATTGCTTTGTCGAGATTACCAAGGGTTGCGTACACAAGCCCGCTGTAGTAGGGTGTAATATCCCCCTTTTTGGACAAAGCATCGAGCGATCCAATAATCGCGAGTGCTTCATCCCTTTTACCCCACATTGCGTCATTGACGCCGAGCATCATAATCACTGCAGCCCGATCGCCAGAGAGTCGTTTGGCAGTGTTCAGCTCCTTGTCCGCATCCTGATAGTGCCCCATCGCCGTGAACGTCATCCCCAGCCCAAAATGGGCTTCGGCATAATCCGGATCGAGAGCGATAGTCGTCCGGAACTGAGCAACCGCCTCGTCAAATTTCCTGCTGAAGTGCAGAATACGGCCGATGCCGGTCGCAACACTCGGGGACAGGGGATCCAATTCGTGGGCGCGTCTCATTTCCGCAAGCGCCTCATCGAACCTCCCCATCAAGGACAGATACAGTGCAAACCATTCGTGTGCTCGTGCATAGCCTGGTTTCAGCTCGAGCGCTCGCCTAAACTCGGTTTCTGCTCCCGACCAGTCCCAATCGATCCGGAACTTCACATACGCAAGCGACGTGTGCGCTTCAGCTTCGGACGGGTCGAGCGTGATTGCTTTCGCTGCAAAGTACTTGGCATTCCGAATCGCCTCGATTTTCGGCAGTGAACCATATCCCGCATTTCCCGCCAACGTATAACATTCTGCCAGTCCTGCGTAGGCCAGCGCGAACGTCGAATCTTGCCTGACCGACTCTGCAAAGAAGTCGATAGCGCGGATAATCTCATCTCCGGTTCGTTTGTCGAGGTGGGAGAGGCCCTGCAAGTACAGGTCGTGGGCTACGTTACTCTCAGTCCCTCTCTTTGCAAGCTGCTCTCGTTCTCCCGAAAGCAGTTCCACTCTGAGAGCACCGGCGACACTCATAGCGATATCGCTCTGGACAGCAAAGAGGTCTTTCAATTCCCGGTTGTATTCCTGTGTCCAAAGGTGTTGCTGGTTGTTGGCATCGACGAGGTTAACGATGATGCGTGCCCTGTTGTCGGCGGTCTGCACGCTTCCTTCCAGAATGGTGCCGGCATTAAGTTCTCGTCCAATCTGAGCGACGTCCAGTTTCACGCCTTTGTACTTCGCGACGGACGTTCGCGCAATAACACTCAAATCCCGGATCTTTGCAAGATTCGAAATGAGCTCTTCCGTCATCCCATCGGCAAAGTACTCCTGGCTGGGATTTGCACTGATGTTGAGGAGCGGGAGTACTGCGACATTCTTTTTCGGCAACGGTCCAGAAGGCTGCTCAACCGACCACCAGAGAACAATGCCCGCGAGGAGTGCGCAGATTAAAGCGATCGATCCAATCCTTCGTGTTCTCTTTTGGGAAAATGTAAAGCGCATCCGCTCCAACGTGCCAAATCCCTGCTTCGTCCACGGCAGGACAATTCGGTAGATGTTGACAGGAAGGTCGATGTTCTTGAGCTCGCCTTTGCCAAGCCTGATGAGCTGATGTTCGATCTTGTTCTGAATTTGCCGCGCAACATCCTCAGAGAGACAAATGCCACCGGGCTCGGCGAGCGGCTCGATCCTGGAAGCGATGTTGACGCCGTCTCCATAGACGTCGCGGTCTTTGAAGATCACATCGCCGACGTGCAATCCTATGCGGATTTGAATCCGTTGTCTGCCAACATCCTTTGCATTTCGCTCGAACAGCTGTCGCTGAATCGCGACGGCACACGTGGAAGCTTCGAGTGCACTCGAGAATTCGACGAGAAATGCATCGCCGATGGTCTTGATTTCCTTCCCTCCGAACCTGGCAAAGAGAGGGCGGAGTATCTGGCGGTGATCTTCGAGCAGACGGAGCGCTAGAGATTCGTCCTTCTGTGTCAAAGCGCTGTAGCCGACCATGTCTGTGAACATCACAACAGACAAACGCCGCTGTTCTTTTGGTGGACGTGCTTTGCCCTTCGCAGGTCTTGACCGTTTTTTGGTCATACGTTTGGATGTCTACTGGATGAAGTAACGAACCGAACGTGGGTTATCGCTTTTTTCCGTTCGCAAGGTGTTCCGGTTGCGGCTTGTCTCATCGATGCATTCCACGTTAAGCAATTCACGCAAACAAGCAGAGAATGGTTATCCGCTTGCTCATATCTTCGTACGTGAGCTCTGACTCACCGTCCGATTTTCAGGTGCCGGGCAGGTAGCTCAGAAAGTGTCAGCGGCGGGAGTCCGGCCGCAGTAAGCGATTCGTTTAATTTGCCTAGGTCGCCTCGCTTGAGGTGCTCCCAGGCTTTCTTTGCCTCCGAAAGCTCCGCGTTCAATGAAGCAAACGCCTCTCGTACCTGCTGGGTCGGCTCGCGATCAGCACTCATAATGGTTCCCTCCAGACCCGATAGGCCGCCAATCCTGAAGGATTTCTGAAGATCGCTTGTCTTCCGTTCCAACGTCTCGACCTGCTCTTTGAGTCTTGATTCCAGCGAGGGATTCTTTTGCAGAGCGGCAAGCCCCTCGTGAAGAGAATCGACGGACTCACGAGCCGTCAATTGATCGGAGATCGCATTCCAGACATCAGCCGCGAGCGAGAATTGATCCTTCAAGGCCGCGCCTGTTATGTGCACCCGGGGGTCCATCTCAATCTCCAGTGGCTGGGAATATGTTCGTCCTTCGACGGTGAGTCTTATCCGATACTTTCCCGGAAGGACCAGCGGCCCCTGAGGAACCCGCTCCGTGCCTTGATTGGCAATAGCAGCCATGGAATAGCCAAACTGTTTGGATGGCGGCGGAGTACTTCGAAGGTCCCACACATACCGGTTATGTCCGACATGCGTCGTCAATGGTTCGAATTTTGGTAGCCAGGCGTCCATGAAGTAAACCGATCGGCCACGGGGCTCGGCTTTGTCGTCACTGGCACAATGGTACACTTCGTCGCCGTCAGCATCAAGGATGTCGAGCGAGATCGGAGAGCTGGGTATCGATTGGAGCAGATAGTCGATAACGGCACCGCTTGGAGGATTCGTCCCCAGGGGTTCTTCCGGCGGTAATGGCGTGTCGTGATTCTCGGTTCGCCGGATGCGAATAGCGCGTTCCGGTTTGAACAGGTACGCACCGGATTTGACAGCATTTTCGTTGAGCTGTTGCAGGGGTGTCAAGTCGTCCAGCACCCAGAAAGCACGACCGTGTGTAGCCACGACCAGGTCGTTATCGTGCACGACAAGGTCCCGAACGGATGCCGTCGGGAGATTCAGCTGCAACGATTGCCAATGATCCCCGTTGTCAAACGAAACGTACACCCCCATCTCAGTACCGGCATACAGGAGTCCGTGTCGCGTCTCGTCTGAACGGACAGCCCGGACGAACGACAGCGAATCGATTCCATTATCCGCGCGTGTCCAGTGCTTCCCGTAGTCTTCGGTCCGGTAGATGTACGGCGCCATGTCGTCCAGGCGATGACGGTCGATCGCTGCGTATGCTTCGCCTGCATTAAACGGCGACGCTTCAAGAATGCTGATTTTGCTCCACGTTGGAAGTCCGACAGGAGTGACATTCTGCCAATGATGACCTCCGTCCTCCGTCAATTGAATGAAGCCGTCATCTGTGCCGGCCCAAATCATGCCGCTCTTCAATGGTGATGGCGCAACCGTATAGATCACTCCCCAACCACGAGCCGAGGCGTCCTCTATTGTCGGAGAACCCTGTTTCTCCCTCATATTTTTTTTCGCGCCGGTAAGGTCGGGACTTATTTCTTTCCAATGCAAACCTCCGTCGCGGGTCTCCAGCAGTTCTTGCGCGCCGAAATACAGGATGTGCGGGTCGTGTCGGTCGAAGACGATGGGGGATGTCCAGGTGAACCGATATTTCCGCATGTTCGCAGGAGTGCTGAATGATGCAAGGACAGACGGAGAAATTACCTGCGACTGCCCCGTCGTGTGGTCATACCGGTTCATGTCCCCGTAGGTCCCGCCGCCATACACGATGTTCGGATCGAGAGGATCGGGGGCGATGTATCCGCTTTCTCCTGCACCAACCGGATACCAGTCTCGGTAGGAAATCTGGCCAAAGTCACTTCGGCTCGTGATGCTGGCAGTTCCCATGTCCTGCTGTGCACCATAAATCCTGTACGGGAATTGATTGTCGACGGCAACGTGGTAGAATTGTCCGGTTGGCTGATTATACCAGCTGCTCCACGTCGATCCGCCGTCGACGCTGATACACGTTCCTTGGTCGCTGGCGACGATCATGCGCTGATCGTTTTGAGGGTCCACCCAAAGAAAATGATAATCGTCGCCGCCGGGTGCACCTTTGATGATGGTGAAGGTTTTGCCCCCGTCGGTGGATTTCATGATAGAGCGATTCGGTATGTACACGATGTCCGGGTTCTGTGGATCCACGGTAATTCCCGCGAAGTACCACATCCGCGTAATGATGTTTTCGTCGTTGGACGTGAGACGCCAGTGTTGTCCTCCATCGTCGGAACGATACAACCCCGATCCTTCCTTCTGTGCATTGATGAGTGCGTACACGATATTCGCGTGCGATCCACTGGCAACAGCAATGCCGATGCGTCCGTACGGCTTTTCAGGAAGCCCATTGCCGGTAATCTCGGACCACGTGATGCCTTCGTCGGTTGATTTGAAGAGGCCGCTTCCGGGACCTTCGTTGGGTGGATATTGACTCCAAGGCGTGCGACGCGGTGCCCATAGCGTAGCATAAATGATTGATGGTTCGTCTGGATCGGATCCTAGATCCACGGCTCCAACATCCGGACCATTGGAGAGCACCTTGGTCCAATTCTTTCCGCCATCGGTCGCGCGGAAAACGCCCCGTTGTTCATTGGGTCCATATGCGTGTCCGACCGCAGCAACGAGCACGATGTCGGGGTTCTTGGGATCGATCCATACTCGTCCGATGTGCCTGGTGTCTCCAAGGCCGAGAAATTGCCAACGGATGCCGCCATCGGTTGACTTGTAGACGCCTCCGCCTTCCGTGAGGTCTGAGCGCACATCGGCCTCACCAGTGCCGACATAGATGATGTTGGGATCAGTACCAGCAATGGCGATTGCCCCGATGGAAGGATTCATTTGTCCATCGCTGATTGGTTTCCACGTTACGCCGGCATTCTCGGTTTTCCACATTCCGCCATCGACTCCGCCGAAGTAGAAAACATACGGATTACCGGGCACTCCTGCCGCTGCGATCGACCGGCCTGCTCGGAATGGACCGACGAGTCGCCAGTGCAGATCAGCATAGGCATTCAAGGGTATTGTTTGAGCTGATGAGAGAGTCAGGAAAAGAAGCGATAGGATGTTGGCACCTGCAAATGTAGCGGTCAGGAACTTGACGCGCATCTAAGTATCCTTTCTTTGAGTTGGAATACAAATAGGCGAAGATGAAGTTGGTTCCCGTGAAGGCTGTTTTTTATATTGCTGGATGGCGCGGATGGCATAACAAGGTGCCGAGTACCCATTTGTCTCCTTCTCGTCAATGGTTCTGGATTCTAGTCGTTATCCAGTTCATCTGCCTGTTTCTTCATTTCGAGCATCCCCGCTTTAACACTGCTGATGATTCGGTTGAATTCTGCATCCTTCCTGAAGCCGTCGAACAACGGGTTCAAATCTGCCAAACGGTATCCTGTCCAGCCTGCCTTCACAGACTCGCGCAGCCACTTATACCCTTCTCGATCGTTCCCCTTCATTTTGTAGGAGATTGCCAGGCTCATCCGACTTTCCGGACCTTCATCCCCTCGTCCGAGCCACTGCAGCGTTTCCTGAATGTTGAGATCGAGCATCTTCTTCGCATCCCTGTCGCGATGCTGCTTCGCATAGATGTACGCCAACTCGTTGTAAGAATTGCTCTCGGCGCCGGCCAAGGCGAGTTCCTTCTCAAAATAGCCTTGCGCTGCCGTGAAGTCTTTAGAAAAGAAATGAAGGTAGCCGGCAAAAAGGATCGGCCCCGGTACGTCGGGAGAGGATTTCAGGAGAGCCTGACACCGACTTTTTGCCTGCTCGGTCTGACCGTCCACGAATTCAATGGTTGCCATCAGTTGTTGGGCTCCGACCAGATCGGGTTGCAGATCGAGCGCGCGGTTGAGATAGGATCGCGCTTTTGTATCCTCTTCGAGATCGAAGTATACCGAACCCACCATCGTCATCGTGACCGGATTGGTCGGATTGATCGCGATTGCTTTCTTCGCCCACGGCAACGCTTCGTCCGGCCTTCCCACCGATTCATACGCGGCGCCGATGTTGGCAACGGCGGGATAATAACTGGGGTTGAGATCGACGGACTTCTTGTAGTTTTGGACTGCGAGTGACTGCTTTCCCAACTGTTGATACCCAAGGGCGAGCGCTTTGTACCCTTCCGCAAGGGTTGGGTCCAGCGTGATGGCTTGTGTGCCGGCCGCGATGGAGGAATCGATCCACGTGCTCGGGAACCCGAATTGTTGCACCCGCTGGCCGTATGCATCGCCGAGGCCGGCATAGGCAAGGGCATAGTTTGGATCGAGGTCAAGTGCCTTTTTGAACAGCTTGATGGCGTTCTCGTTGTCTTCGCGGTGGTAGCGATAATAGTATTCCCGGCCTTTGAGATAATAGGTGTATGCTTCAATATTGCCGGTTTGCTGCTTGGACACGCTCTTGATTTCATCCGGCGTCAGGCTCGTCTGGAGTGCAGCAGCAATTTGTTGGGCGACGGCACTCTGAATCTCGAAGACTTGTGTCACGGTTTTCTCATACACGTCGCCCCAAAGCTGCTGCTCATTGGAAGCATCGATAAGCGCCGCCGATATCCGGAGTTGATCCCCCTGCCGTCGCACCGAGCCGGTGAGAATTGTCCCAACATTCAACTCCTTGCCGATTTCCTTGAGGCTCTTCTCTGTCTTCTTGTACCGCATCACGGCTGGACGTGACATTACCCGGAGTTCCCGGATTCTCGACAATTGATTGATGATGTCCTCCGTGATCCCATCGCTGAAGAATTCGCTGTCTTCATCCGCATTGAGGTTCTTGAAGGGGAGAACCGCGACGGACTTCCTATCGGTGCTCGCAGGATTTCGGAAGAAGATATAGGATAAAGCCATCCCCACCAGCAGGACCACAACCGTGCTTCCGATATATAATGAGCGTCTCGAACGGGTTGGAATACCCTCGGATCGAACGGATGGGGGTATCGTCGCGGCTTGCGGCATGACTACGGTTGGGATCGTCTTCGTGATGCGGCCGGTCTTTTTCTGGATGCGCCGCAGCTCACTGACCATGTCTGCCGCGGACTGGTAACGGTCTTCCGGATCTTTTTCCAATGCGCGGGAAATAATTCTCTGGAGTTCTTCGGGTGCGTCGCCCCGGTATTTGTTCAAAGGCTCTGGATCTTCGTTGATGATGGAATACATCATTGCAGCCTCGTGTTCCCCACGGAACGGCAGGCGGCCCGTCAGCATCTCAAACAGGACGGCTCCGAAGGCGAAGATATCCGAGCGCGCATCGACTTCTCCCCCCTGGATTTGTTCGGGAGCCATATACCCGAGGGTGCCGACCGTGGACGAGGTTCTCGTAAGCTTCATCGAGCCCTTCATTTTCGCCAGGCCGAAATCCATCACTTTCACCTGGTTCTTGGAATTCACTATGATATTATCTGCCTTGATATCGCGGTGCACGATACCTTTGCTGTGCGCCTCCTGCAACGCTTCGCCAATCTGAATCCCGTAGCCTATCGAAGTCTCTGGCCTGGTGGAAGAGAGATCGAGAGAACGGATTGTCTTGCCGTCTATGAATTCCATTTCGATGAACGGCTGCTCGCCTTCTTCGTGAATCCCGTATACGGTACAGATGTTCGGATGGTTCAGAACTGCGGCCGAGCGTGCTTCCTGGAAGAAACGATTCAGCTCCGCTTGATCGACCGTGATGTGGGCAGGAAGAAACTTGAGCGCGACGAGACGATCGAGTTTGAGGTCCTGTGCCTTGTATACCACACCCATCCCTCCTTCGCCCAGCTTCTCCAGAATCCTGTAATGAGAGATAGTCTTTCCGATCATGGTTCACTCTATTTGATCGTGCATTCTTTGAGGCAATAAACCCGTTGATCCAATGCTCCTGTTCTCGATCCCTCGCGAAAATACGAAAATTTTTCGAATAGGGCTCGGTGTCGGTAAGCACCAATCTATCGGCACGTTACTTGAACACATTCTGCAGCAGCACGAGCCTTGAACTCAATCGCGGAGCCACATACACAATTTCCTTCCCGTCGAGAGTCACGTCGATTGAACGGTTGCGCATCCCGGCAAACGTTGCAGGCAGAATCTCGTCTTTCTTACCGGTGAACCAAATTCTCCGTAGCTTGTTCTGCCCGGCGTATTGGAGGACGAAACCTGATGAAGCTGAACCCGAGGTCCAGAATTCAAATGGATTTGGCGCAGAACTTATTTTTCTCGCGGCCCCGCGTAGCCGGGGAATGACGACAGCGCCGGGCTGCTTGAGCAGTTCGGATGCGTCGAGCTTTTCAGTCTCGACGGCCCACCAACCTTGCTTCCCTACATGACGATCGTAGTACGCCAAATGTTGTCTGTCCCAGAATGACCAGATGAGCACGGAATCGCTCAGGAACGGACGGGCAGTTCCGTCGGAGATCGACCCAATGTACGATCGGACGTTATCGATAATCAGAATATGGTCGTTGTCGAACCAGGCAAGTCCATAATTGTGGCCGACAAGTTTGGGGGGCCCGGGGTTGTCGACGTTGACAACGTAGATGCTGAACAATGCCGTGTCGGATCCCTGCATCGTCGGCGGCACACTGTACATGATTGCGTGACCATCGGGTGAAAACTCCGGAACTCGTTCGATAGTGTTCCCGATGGTTAATCTCCGTCGGTTGTTGCCGTCGCTGTCCACCGTGTAGAGGTCTGTGTTGTTCTTCAGTGGGTCCGGGTCTCTCATGACAAAGGCTATGTGCTTTCCGTCGGGCGAGAACGTGGGCTCCCAAATTTCTCTATCGTCAAAACTAATCTGTCGAGGTGAAGTACCATTGAGACTCTCGGTCCACAAATACCCGACACGCTGCTGCTGAAGGTACACGAGGCTCTTTCCCGTCTGAGAGACACTGATACCGATATCAGGGCCGCCGCCTTTCGTAACCTGGATTGCGGTACCTCCGGTTGCCGGAATTGTCCAAAGGTTGGTATTACCGCTTCTATTCGACGAGAAGATTATTTGACCGTCGGCCGTCCACACAATAGAGTCGATGTTCTCGTGTCCTTCTGTAAGCTGGCGCTCCTGGCCGGTCTTCAGATTGCGTATGATGATCACTTGCGAGGATGATGAAAGTGATCGAATCCACGCGATGGAATTCCCATCGGGGGACCAGCAGAAACTGTATCGGTAATCACCACCTTTCGTCACGAACAGCGAATCGGTGTACTCCCTGCGTGCATTGGTACCTACAGCATCGACCGTCCAGAACTCCATCATCCCTGATTCCGATAGTGTGGAACCATTCGTTGTCTTAATGAATCCAACACGTTGTCCATCGGGTCTCCACAGTGGACAATCGCCGGCCGCCGCGAGCTTACGGCTGGTTCCCCCCAGCGCGGATATCACAAAGAGGTCGTCTGTCTTGCCATCGTCACTCGGTCGCGTGTAGACAATCTGGCTTCCATCCGGGGAAATGTCGGCGCCCTGCTGAATAAACGAAGTTGCATCCGAGGTGATCTTCCGAGGTTCTCCGCCGTTGACGTTCATGAAGTAGATGTCCCATTTGCTGTTCACATCTGCGGCCGGGAAGGCAATCCAGTTCCCATCCGGCGAAATGCCGGAATACGAGAACTGGGTGAACGGCACCTGTAATATCCGGGTCGTCATATCCGGATTCAACGCAACGCCGGTATGAAAGAGAAACATCCAGGCCACCACCGCTACGACTGCGAGTACTCCACCCGTCGCAGCATAGATGATCAAGGGTTTTTTCTTCCGCGCGGTTGCCTGGATTGCTTGCGTTGGAGGAACCAAGGTTGGAGAAGGCTGTTCGTGTGGACCTTGCACCGGAACATAAGCAGAACTTCGCGCAATCTTGCTTGTCTTTTTCTGCGAACGGCGCAGATCGGCAACGATGTCGTCGAAATGTTGATACCGGTCGTTGGGGTCTTTTTCCAGGCAACGCTGGATGAGGTTTACGACAATGGGTGAGAGGTCCGGCAATAGTTGGTCAATCGGCTGCGGCTCTTCATTCACAATGGAATAGACCATGGCTGCTTCGTGCTCACCTCGGAAGGGGAGTTTTCCTGCGAGCATCTCAAAGAGGAGAACTCCAAAAGAGAAGATGTCGCTCCTGTGATCGACTTCGCCCCCTTGGATCTGCTCGGGAGCCATATAACCAAGCGTTCCTACTGTGCTGGAAGTGCGAGTGAGCTTTAATGATCCCTTCAGCTTCGCAAGCCCAAAGTCCATCACTTTTGCCTGACCTTTTACGGTCAGCATGATATTGTCGGCTTTGATGTCCCGGTGTACGATGCCCTTGGCGTGAGCTTCCTGCATCGCTTCGCCGATTTGGATCGCCACGCTGATGGCGTCATCAGCCTTCGCAAAAGGAATCTTGCCTCTGAGTGTTCCTCCGTCAATGTATTCCATGACGATAAAGACAGATCCGTTAGCCTCCTCGATTCCGTGGATCGTGCAAATATTTGGATGGTTCAATGCGGCAGCGGCCTTCGCTTCCTGGAGGAAGCGTGCTTTGGCCTCTTCATTGACGGAAACGTGCGAAGGAAGAAACTTAAGAGCAACCGTGCGATCCAGCTTGGTATCTTGGGCCTTGTAAACCACTCCCATACCGCCTTCGCCTAATTTGTCCAGAATCGTATAGTGAGATATGGTCTTTTCGATCATAGTGATTTATCCATTTCATCATTGAAACAATGACTCAATTTTCTAGTTCTTTGCCTCATGCGAAAGTACGAAGATTTTCTGGATTGGCCTCGTAATAAGTCGGTTCCCAAACTCGATTCTCAGACCGCAGGCGGCGGTAATATCCACCTTGATAACGCTCCCGCCCCACGTGCAACCCTTGATGGTGGTCCGTGCAGGGGACTTTCCTTTCAGGTCGAACCAACCGCCGGAGACTATAAAAAGGCCGTCTTGCTCGGCGCGAATGGAATACTCGGAATTGCATCTCCCTACTAAGATTGGGTCTTTGGTGTCCGTCATTCTTCTTGCAATTATCTCGAAAAACTCTACAGACCCTACTATTCCATCACCCGGGAAGACCGACCTTTTTCAGCACAGCCTCAAACCGTGGGTCAGAGCGCAACGGATCCAGATCGGAGTCGACGTTGAGAAACACAAGCCAGTGGGACCGTTCCTCGACCGCCTTTTCCAGGAATGCAAAGGCACGATCGATTCGACCGGAGCCCGCTTCGATGACAGCCCGAAAGTACGAGGAGACATACGCTTCTTTAGGATGTTTGTCGAACTGTTCGAGAATACCGGCAACGCCTTGCAAGTTTCCGGAACGCGCATATGCGTGTGCCAGTGCCGCAAGAGAAATTGTGCTTTGGCCCGACAATTGCACTGCACGCTGAAACTCACCGATTGCATCATCGAACATATTTTTTCGCTCGTAGCTCATCCCGAGCCACAGGTGGGCGAGCATGAATTCGCCATCAATCTCAATCGTTCGCCTGAATTGTTCAATGGCCTGGTCGTATTTTCTCCAGTGGTTGTAGACCCATCCCACGGCGGAATTGCCGATGAGCGAAAGTGGATCTATTTCTGTGGCACGTCTCGCCTCGGCAACGGCTTCTTCAAACCTTCCCATCGAAGTGAGATAATTGCAGAAGAACTGATGGACGGTGGCATATCGGTCCTTCAACGTGATGGCTTTCCTGTAATTCAGCTCCGCCGCGTTCCAATCCCAATCGAAATAGTGTTGAGCGTATGCGAGAGAAGAATATGCTTCCGCAAGCGATGAATCGATTTCCAGAGCTCTCTCTGCCGCTGCTCGTGCGAGAGGGAACGTTTCCCTGGGCGGGAGGAACGAATAGAATCCCAGGATATTATAGGAATCGGCAAGTCCGTGATACGCCAACGCATAGGTTGGATCCTTCTCGATGGCCTGCTTGAAAAACGTGAGTCCGCGTCTCACGGCGTGTTCGGTACGGCGGTTCCAGTTATAACGACCTTTAAGATAGGATTGGTAGGCCTCGGCATCGTCGGTTGCGCGTTTTCTGAGGTCGCGTTCCTCGTGCGGACTGAGTTGGATTTCCAGGGCGTGCGCAATTTGTTCTGCGACCTTTTCCTGAATATCGAACACATCGTGAACGTCACCCCGGTATTTTTCCGCCCAAAGGTGCACATCCTGGTGCGCATCAATCAATTGCGCGGTAATCCTGAGATCGTTGCCCTGCTTGCGAACG
>Ga0335079_10004398_pt1 | contig 16219 bp, 15 predicted proteins | sample Lox_Sample_33_FD_206719 | JGI IMG/M metagenome (GOLD analysis project Ga0335079, IMG submission 206719) | Soil microbial communities from Loxahatchee National Wildlife Refuge, Florida, United States - Lox_Sample_3.3 | ecosystem: Environmental > Terrestrial > Soil > Wetlands | place: USA... | reverse complement strand
AGGGCATCAGCGGCGCCAAGCTGGCGCAGGAGATCCGGCTGCAGGCCTGGACCTTCGGCACCACCTTCCTGTACATGCACCGGGTCGAGAGCCTGTCGGAAAACGACGGCCACTACCGGCTGCAGCTATCCGACGGCAGCGTTGTGGCCTCGCGCACCGTGATCATCGCGACCGGCGCCACCTACCGGCAGCTCGGCATCCCACGCCTGGAGGCCCTGCAGGGCCGGGGCGTCTTCTACGGCGCCGCGACCAGCGAGGCACCGGCCATGCGCGGGCGGAACGTGTTCGTCGCCGGAGGCGGCAACTCCGCCGGCCAGACCGCGCTGCACATGGCCAAATGGGCCGACCAGGTGACTGTCCTGGTGCGCGCCAGGTCGCTAGCCGACAGCATGTCCGACTACCTCATCCGCCAGATCCGCGCCACCCCGAACATCGACGTCCGCCACCACGTGCAGGTCGCAGACGGCACCGGCACCAGCACCGGCCATCTCCAATCGCTGGTCCTGGCCGACACCAGGTCCGGGGCGCGGCATAGCGTCCCCGCCGACGCCCTGTTCGTCCTCATCGGCTCACAACCGCGCACGCAATGGCTCGGCGAGGCCATCGCACGCGACCAGTGGGGGTTCATCCTCACCGGCCCGGACCTGCCAGCCGGCACCGGCCGCCACTGGCGCCCCGGCCGCCCGCCGCTGCCGCTCGAAACCAGCCTGCCCGGGGTGTTCGCCGCCGGTGACGTACGCCAGGGATCGGTCAAACGGGTCGCCGCCGCGGTCGGCGAAGGCGCCGCCACCATCCCCCTGGTCCACCGCCACCTCCAAACCACCGCCGCCAGAGCACCCGCGCCGAGTCGGCAACCCCCGGACCAGCCAGCACACCCACGACCAGAACACCGTCAGCGGCCCGGTGAACGTGCCCACGCCCACCGAGCACAACATGATCAGCATCCGGCAGGTGAGGGAGCCCAAAATGGAGCAGGTTATGACAAGCATCGCCACGCAGAAACCGACGTTTCACTCGCAAGCGGCCCCGGCCACCGCCGCTGACGTCACGCAGCCACCGCTGACGACGGTCAACCGGCATGACCACGTAGCTGCGGCTGCGTATCTGATGAAGCACGCGGGCACGACAGCTCTTCTGGTCATGGATGCGCAGACCGGCCAGCCGACCGGCATCATCACCGAGGAAGACATCACCCGCGCAATCGCCGACGGCAAAGACGTCAATGACACCTGGGTCGATGCCGTAATGACCACCCGCCCAGCTGTCATCACCACCACAAGCATCCGTGACACGGCCGAGATCATGACAGCCAGGCATTTCCGTCACCTGCCCGTCGCCAGCGACACCGGACTCCTCGGCCTGGTCGACATCATCGACGTGTGCCGGGCGTTGATCAACGCCACACAGGGATGACCAAAGCCCGGGTGGCGGATCCGGACGGAGCAGCACGGCCCGGGCTTCTGCGCTCACTCCAGCAGGAGCCCGGTTACAAGGTGGCGGCCAGGGCCGCCCACAAGAACCGGATCCCGATCGTTACCACCACGAGCGCCAGCAGCCGCCGGATGAGCTTTTCCGGCATCCGGGCGTGCAGACGGGCACCGGCATACCCACCGGCCAGGCCACCGGCTCCCAGCGCGATCCCGGTCCGCCAGTCCGGGGCCACGCTGCCGTGCTGGTGCACCGACAAGACAGTAAATGTCACCACCCCCGCGAGCGAGGTGACGAAGGTCGAACTAAGCGAAGCCGGGGCGACCAGGGCCGCCGGCTGGCCATCGGCAACCAGGACCGGGGACAAGATCGACCCTCCGCCGACGCCGTAGATGCCGCCGACACAGCCCGCCACCGCGGCGAGCAACCCGATCACCGCCCGCGGCAGCCGTGCCTGGCCGGTAGTACGGGCGGGAGCCACCTGGGTCAGCGCCAGCCAGGCCCCCAGCGGGATCAGCACGGCCGCGACCACGAAGTCGAACACCACCGGGCCGGGCAGCACGTAAACCCGGATGACCGAGCCCGCGATAACACCGGGCAGCGTCCCAGCCAGCAGCAGCCAGGTCAGGCTTCCGCCGGTCTGGCCCTGCCGCCAGTACCGCCAGATCGCACCGGGGCAGGCCACCACGTTGTAGAGCAGGTTCGTCGGCGTCACCGAAGGGCTGGGCGTGCCCAGCACACTGACCTGAAACGGCAGCAGCAGCACCGCACCCGAAACCCCCGCCGGGGTGGTGATGACAGCGATGGCGAACGCGGCCACCAAGGCCACGACCTCAACCCACACACCGGCCAGCACTATGCAAATCTAACCGCGCCTAGTGCTGTTAATGTGAGCATGCCACAAACCCTTTACGGTTTTGAGCGACCAAGATGGGGCCAGTGGTGGCCGGGCCTGGTGGATATAATTCCACCGGCCCGGCGCCCGCTTTTTTGAGAAGTCTCAGTCTCGCCTGCAGGCGCCATTTGCTGGCGTAAACACGGCTGCCATTAGAGGCTGCAGCCGCATCTGCGCTAGGGTCACAAGATGCCGACGTTCCGGATCAAGGATGCTGCCAGCCTGCTGGGTGTCAGCGATGACACCCTGCGCCGCTGGGCCGAGGCGGGCCGGATCGAGATGACCGCCGGAGACTCCGGCCGGCTCATCGTCGACGGAGTCGCACTTGCCAAGCTTGCCCGGGAACTGGCCGAGGCCGCCGACCCGGGAGAGGACCGGATGGTGGTGGCGCACTCAGCGCGCAACAGGTTCACCGGCCTGGTCAGCCGTGTTGTCCGCGACACCGTGATGGCTCAGGTCGAGATCCAGGCCGGGCCGCACCGGTTCGTCTCGCTGCTCAGCCGCGAGGCCGCCGACGAACTCGGCCTGGAGCCAGGGATGCTCGTAGTCGCGGCCATCAAGGCCACCAACATCTCTGTCGAGATTCCCCAGACCCGCTGAGAGCCGGCGCGCGGCGAACCTGCACATCGAGGTCTTGATGCTATGGCCGCACCTGGTGAGGGAGGCGCGGGGTGATGGCATGAGGTGACGACGGTGAGCGGTAACGCCAGTGGCAACTCCCCCGCACCTGACCCTCTCGGTCTTCGTTCCACGATGCACCGCGCCACGCCCGGAACCCCGACCTTGCCGTCCACCTTCCCGCCCTTACCGTCGCGGACCAGGTGCTCACCGTAAAACGACAACAGGCCACCCTCCCCAGGACGGAAGGCTCCGGGGGCGGCGAGCTCGGGGGCGCACCGGTCCTAGGCAGTGGCTGGCAGGCCGTGCGTCCAGAAGTCGATGAGCATTTCAGCCAGGCGCGCTGGTTCCGCCCTGTGCGGCGGGCTGGGGTGGCTGCACTCGCTGAATACCAGCTCACAACGGACGCTTTGAACCCTTATGTGGCAGGCCGATCGCACGGCCGATACCTGCACACCCAGACTGTCGCTTGCCAGCGTGCTCGTGGCAGAAAACCCCTCAGAGCGGTCCCATGCTCGTGGCAGGCGACAAGACTCACAGGCACGCAACGGGCACGAGGGCGCCGCGGGGCTTCCTGATGATCGCTGGCTGGCCGACGTATAGAGCCATTGACCAGCTGGTTGGGTGAGCGCCCCGAGCGCGATTCGAACGCGCGACCTACTGCTTAGGAGGCAGTCGCTCTATCCACTGAGCTATCGGGGCCGGGATCGGACAGCCAGCCCGACCCAGCCTAGGGCATATGGCGGGCCGGGAGCCTGCTGGCTCGTGCCCGGCCGCGGCCGCTGGCCCAGCGGAGCCTAGTGTTGAGGCAGCCGGCAGCGACCGGCGGACAGGAGCACAGGGCAGTGCAGGTACGAGACGTCATGACCGAGGCGGCCATCACCGACTCCGCGGCTGACACCCTGCGGGCGGCGGCCGAGCGTATGTGGCGGCACCAGACGGGGTCACTGCTGGTCATGGACAACGACCGGCTGGCAGGCATCATCACCGAACGCGACCTGCTGCGGGCGGTGGCCCTCGGTGCCGACCCCGGCACCACCACGGTCGACGCGGCGATGACGAGGGCGGTGTTCACGGTGCGGCCGGACCTGCCGCTGCAGGAGGCGGCCCGGATGATGGCCTCGCGCTGGATCCGGCACCTGCCGGTGGTGGAAGGCGGCAAGCTGCTGGGGGTGGTCAGCATGCGCGACGTAACCGGGGTGTTCGCCGCGCTCGTGCCCGGCACCGCCACCATGGCGCAGGAGTTCGATCAGCTGGTACGGGAACGCCGGCTCGCCCGCATCGAGCAGGGCGACCTCGACTGAGCAGCAACCCGGACGGGCAGTAACCCGGTCGGGCAGCAACCCGGACGGGCAGCAACCCCGCTGAGCAGCAACCCGGCCGGGCACCGCGCCGGGTGAGCAGCAGGACGGTCAGGGAAGCTCGAACGACAGCGTTCTCCCGCCGGGCCCGCGTCGCCCGGGCCTGCTATTCGGCCACCGGCGGCGGGGCCAGCTGGTGGGCGGTCCCGGCTGAGGCCTGCAGGGCCATCGGAAACCGCCTCCGCTTGACGTGCCTGATAACATATGTCTATCATATTGATATCAGTTTAATCCGGCAACGACCCGCCGGCGTGGCGGGAAGCGGGCAGCGCGGCCGGACCGGCGGCGCAGGGAGGTACAGGACGTGAAAGCAGCGATCTCGATGGCCGGGCTCACCGGCCGCAACCGCGGCCAGCCCGCCTGGACGACATCGGCTTGGGTAGCAGGAAGCGGGTAGCGCCATGAGTCTTAACGGCGGGTGGGTCGGCTACAGCGGAGACGCCAAGATCGAACTCGCGGCCGGCCTGATGGCCGTGGCGGGCTGCGCGGCCTATGCGGGAATCCGGCTGCGACGCCCCGTGCGGGCTGTCCGGCCACCTGCCTCGGTCGTGGTCCTGATGTTCTCGCTGTGGGTCGTTGCACTCATTGCGTTCCTGGTCGGCCTCGCGGTCTACGTCAAGCAATTCCTGTCCGACTATCCGCACATCAGATCGGGTGTCCATAACCCCATCACCCCGGTGACGCTGCTGGCCGCGGCGGCCATTTTCGGCATCATCATGACCCGCACCGGATGGCGCTACCAGACCAGGCTGGGCAGCGCGGTCGTCGGCGCGATGGCCGCACCGATGATCTTTGAGTTGCCTTTCGACTTGATCGTGATGGCCAGGACCTACCCTGCGCTGCCCCCGGACCCGGCCTTCTACCGGGCGGTGTTCTTCACGCCCCTGATCATGGTCGAGCTCACCACGCTGTGGCTGCTCACGCTGTCGCCTATGGTGCGGGTGCGCAGGTCCACGTTCTTCTGCTTCGCGCTGATGATCGGCGTGTTCGGGATCTGGGCCCTGTCCGGCTTCGGCTACCCGCAGTCCGCGCTGCCGATCACGATGAACGTGGTGTCGAAGATCCTGGCGTTCATCACCGCGCTGACCTTGTTCCTGCCCGACCGGCTCAGGGACTGGCGGACGGACGGGCCACCAGTCACTCCCGGCCGCGAGCAAGCCCCGCAACCGGTCATGGCGGCCACCGCTCCGACCCGCGAGCAGGCCCCCCAACCTGTCATGGCGGCCCCGGCCCCGGCCGTCCGGGACGTGACCGCGCCCAAGCGGAGGGTCACGGAAGGCAGCACGGTCACCAGAGCCACGGATCCGGCCAGGGAGGCGATCATGAACGGACCAGCGATCAAGATCCTCGGACTGCGGAAGAGCTTCGGCGATAAGCAGGCAGTGGCCGGGATCGACCTGGAGATCGCGGCCGGCTCCTTCGCCGGGCTGGTCGGGCCGAACGGGGCCGGGAAGACCACCTCGCTGTCGATGATGACCGGCCTGCTGCGGCCCGACGCCGGGCAGATCCTGATCAACGGGCTGGACGTGTGGGCCGACCCGCCCGCCGCTAAGGCGATCATCGGCGTGGTGCCGGCCGAAGCCCGGCTGTTCGACCGGCTCAGCGGCGAAGAACTGCTGGAATACGCTGGACGGCTGCGCGGCCTGCCGGTCGCCGAGGCGCGAGCCCGGGCCGCGCAACTCCTGGACGTGCTGGACCTGACCGCGGACGCGAAACGGCTGGTCGCGGACTACTCCAGCGGCATGCGCAAGAAGGCCGCTCTCGGCTGCGCGCTGATCCACAACCCGTCGGTGCTGTTCCTCGACGAGCCGCTGGAGGGCGTCGACCCGATATCAGCCGACTCGATCCGCCGGATGCTGACCAACTATGTCGGCTCGGGCTCGACCGTGCTGTTCTCCAGTCACGTCATGGAACTGGTCGAGGAGGTCTGCGACCACGTCTCCATCATCAGCCAGGGCCGGATCGTGGCCACCGGCACCACTGAGCAGGTGCGCGGCGGTAAGACGCTGCAACGGGCGTTCATCGACCTGGTCGGCTCCAAGGCCAGCGAGGAGGGATTGTCATGGCTCGGCTCCTCGTCCAGCTGAAGCTGCGCCTGCTGGCCAACGCGCTGCGGTCGTCCAACCGCGCCAAGGCCTCGTTCATCACCAGCACGGCCTTCGCCGTGCTGACCGCGCTCGGCATGTTCGCGCTGCTGGCCTCGCTGCACGGCCAGCGCACCGCGGTGGTCCTGACCTCGGTGGTGTTCACCTTCCTCGCCTTCGGCTGGTTGATCCTGCCGCTGCTGGCCTTCGGCCTGGACAGCACCCTGGACCCGGCCACGATGGCCCTGTACCCGCTGCGGACCCGCCCGCTGGCCACCGGGCTGCTGGCCGCCTCGGCCACCGGCGCCTGGCCGGCCGCCAACGTGATCGGCCTGCTCGGGGTGCTGATCGGACTGGCCCGCGGCGTGCTCGGCGTGCTCGTCGCCCTGGTCGCGGTGCTGCTGCAGGTGCTGTTCTGCATCGTGCTGGCCCGGCTCGTCACCACCAGCATGGCCGGGCTGCTGCGCTCCCGCCGCGGCAAGGACCTGGCCGTCTTCCTGTTCATCCCGATCATCGCCGGCTACGAGTTCTTCACCCAGGTGGTGCCGAGGCTGGCCGCCACCGGGAAGCTGGCCGCCACGAGCTTCACCGGCTCCGATGCGTGGCTGCGCTGGCTGCCGCCGGGCCTGGCCGCGCACGCGATCCAGGACGCCTCGGACGGGCACCTTGGCACGGCCCTGCTGCGCCTGGCACTGCTGGCCGCTGTCATCGTCGTGCTCGGCTGGCTGTGGATCCGGTCGCTGAGCCGCGCCCTGGTCTCCCCCGACTCCTCCACCCAGTCATCGCAGGTCCGCGCGGCGGCGCTGCCGTTTGCACGCTACGGGCTGCGCGGCGCGGTGGCCGCCCGGTTCTGGGTCTACCAGCGCCGTGAGCCCATTTCGCTCGTCTACTGGGGGATGACCGCGGTCATCACGGCCGCCGCATCCGCCGGCGCCATCATCAGCCCCCAGCGTCATCCCGGCGTGACGTTCCTGAGCGCCGTCCTCGGCGCGGCGTTCATCGGGCTCTTCCACGCGAACACGGTCGGGTCAACCGGGCCGGCCTTCGTCATGGAGGCCACCGCGCTGACCGGCCGCAACGCGCTGCGCGCCTACCTGTCCGGCCAGAACATCGTGCTCGCCGTGATCGGGATACCGCTGCTTACCGCGCTGACCTTCGGCCTGGGGGCCGCAGCCGGGTTCCCCGCCTTCGGGTTCGAGACCATGCCGGTCGCGCTGGCTGCCCTCGGCGCCGCGCTGGCCCTGAGCAACATCATCACGGTCAACGGCGCCTACCCGGTGGTCAAGCGGATTGGCACCCCCATCTACACCTCCGCACCGGGCTACGGGTCCAGCCGGGTGGCGGCCACCTTCGGCACCCTGTTCGGCATCCCCGCGCTGGTCGCCCCGGTGATCGTCGCCGCGGTGCTCACTGCAGGCGCTCCGCTGGTGATCCGGGCCCCGGTGCTCACGGTCTGCGCCGCCGCCTACGGCTTGGCGCTGGCCTGGGCGGGAGTGCGGATCGCAGCCGCTACCGGCGAGGGCAAGATGCCGGAGCTCTGCCAGGTAGCCCTGGCCAGCAAGGTGTAACCGGCGGCCTCCGCAAGGAGGGGAAGTTCCAGAATGGGCAGTTTCCCCCGCCCAGCACCATGTCGACGTTGGTGTCGATGCCGCAGCCTGGGAAAGTGCGAGGCCGATGCTCACACGCTGAGGCAGCAAGACGGTCACGGAAGCTCGAACGGCAGCGTGATCCCGCCGAGCGCGTCGGGGCAGGGGCAGCGGCGCTCAGCCGGCAGGGCGGCGATGATCGCGAAGACGAGCTCACGCAGCCTGGCCACGTTCTCCCCGAACGCGCGAAACACCTCCTCCTGGGTAACCCCCTCGCCCTCGGCAACGCCCGCGTCGGTGTCGGTGACCAGGCTCAGCGACGTGTAGCACAGGGCAAGCTCCCGCGCCAGGACGGCCTCCGGATGCCCGGTCATCCCGACCAGCGTCCAGCCCTGCGCGGCGTACCATCGCGACTCGGCGCGGGTGGAGAACCGCGGCCCGCCGATCACCACCAGCGTGCCGGCGTCCTCGACGTCCCAGCCCGACGCGCGCGCCGCCGCGACGGCTTCGGCCCGGCCCCGCGGGCAGTACGGGTCGGCGAACGCCACATGCACCGCGCGGTCGGTGTCGTAGTAGGTCTGCTCGCGGCCGGTGGTCCGGTCCACCAGCTGGTCGGGGATGATCAGGGTGCCCGGCCCGTGCTCGCTGGTCAGCGCGCCGACGGCGCTCGGCGCCAGCACCTGGCGGACACCCAGCGAGCGCAGGGCCCACAGGTTGGCCCGGTAGGGAATCCGGTGCGGCGGGAACCGGTGGTCGCGGCCATGCCGGGGCAGGAAGGCGACCCGCCGCCCGGCCACCTCACCGACCACGATCGTGTCGCTGGGCGCGCCGAACGGGGTCTCGACCTTGATCTCCTCACCGGAGGGCAGCAGCTCGTAGAAGCCCGATCCGCCGATGACGGCGATGCTGGCCTGGCCGGCCGCCGGGCTCATGCCACCTTCGAGCCCGAGCCGGAGCTGCCGGCCTTCTCCGTCTTCTTCGCGGGCTTCGCCTCGCCGGTCTCAGACTTGCCGGTCTCGGACTTGCCGCCCGACGACGATCCCGGGTCCGCGGATGCCTCGCTCTTGCCGGACGAGCCGTCGCCGGAGCCGTTCACCTGCTTGTCCTTGGCTCCCGGCCGGCCCGACCCGTTGCGGCTGTCGGTCCGGTAGAAGCCGGACCCCTTGAACACAATGCCGACGGCGGAGTACACCTTGCGGAGCTGGCCGCCGCACGCGTCGCAGACGGTCAGCGGGTCGTCGGTGAACTTCTGGACAGCCTCCAGCTCCTCGCCACACGCGGTGCACGCGTACTGGTACGTCGGCACTTGTTCCTCCTTGCACGACGCTGGCACTCACAGCCACCGACTGCCAAATGTTAACGCAGATGGCCCGCTCTCTAATCCGCTGCCCTGATCTTCGCGCCGCCAGCGGCGACCGGCAGCCTGGTGATCCCGGCGGAGGGACGGGCGGCCAGCCGTACCCGCTGGTCGTGGGCGGCGGCCGGCACCTCGTCGAGCAGCTCGCCGTCATACAGCAGGGCGATCGTGGGGATCCCGGGGCCGACCCGCGCGAGGGCGCGGTCGTAGCTGCCGCCGCCGCGGCCGAGCCGGACGCCGCTGCGGTCCACCGCCAGGGCGGGCACCAGCACCAGGTCGGCGCGGGCGACGGCGCCCAGGCCGCGGGCCGGCTCACCGGGCTCCGCGAGGCCGCGCGGGCCCGGGCGCAGGGAATCGGGGCCCTCGTAGGAGGCCCAGTCCAGGTCGCCGTCCGGCCGCAGCAGCGGCAGCAGCACGTAACTGCCGCGCTTCCACAGCGCGTAGACCAGGCCGTGGGTGCCGGGCTCGGAGGCCAGCGAGTAGTACGCGGCGACGGTGCCCGCCATCTGCACCTGCGGCAGTTCCAGGATCGCGTCACGCAGGGCACGCCCGGCCGCCGCCCGCTGGTCCGGGCCGAGCCGCGTCCGGTCCGCCATCAGCCGCCGGCGCAGGGCGGCCTTCTCAGCGGCCAGCCCGCCGCTAGCCGCGTCCGCCACCGCTCCTGCCCACGATCACGTTAGGGCATGTCCTGTGGATCTTCAGCCTGCTGCGCGGCCACCGGACGGGCGTCTCGCGGCGTTGTCCTCGTCGCCGATAGCTCCACTATCGTCTCCTCCTCCGCCTTGCGATCCCCCACCCGCCTCCCCATCCCCCTTCATGGCGACCGCTCGCGACGGCCAAGATCCACAGGACACGCCCTAGTTCACCCCGGTGCGTGGTAGCCCTAGTGTCAGGGAAGCCGCCGCCCCGGCCCGCCTGCTGGCGGGTGCCGCGGCCCGGCCGGTGAACAACTCGTTTAGGGTATCGGCATGGCCACGACAGCGGGAGCCAGGAAGGCGGTCATCCCCGCCGCGGGCATGGGAACACGTTTCCTTCCCGCAACCAAGGCGATCCCCAAGGAGATGCTGCCGGTCGTCGACAAGCCGACCATCCAGTACGTGGTCGAGGAGGCGGTCGCCGCCGGGCTCGACGACATCCTGCTCATCACCAGCCATGGCAAGCGCGCCATCGAAGACCACTTCGACAGCGCTCACGAGCTTGAGGAAGTGCTGCAGGCTAAGGGCGACGCCGCCGGGCTCGAGCTCATCCGCAAGTCCAGCGAGCTCGCCGCGGTCCACTACACCCGGCAGGGCGCCCCGAAGGGCCTCGGCCATGCCGTGCTGTGCGCCGCGCAGCACGTCGGGAACGAGCCGTTCGCCGTGCTCCTCGGCGACGACTTCACCGAACCCGGCGACCCGCTGCTGCGGCGCATGCTGCAGGTCCGTGAGCGCTCCGGTGGCAGCGTGGTGGGGCTGATGGAGGTCGGCATGGATCAGGTCTCGCTGTACGGTGCGGCCGCGATCGAGCCGACCGATTCCGACGACGTGGTGCGGGTGACCGACCTGGTGGAGAAGCCGGTCCCGGAGGACGCCCCCAGCAATCAGGTCATCATCGGGCGCTACGTGTGCGACCCGGCCGTTTTCGGCGTTTTGCGTAACACACCTCCGGGCCGGGGCGGCGAGATCCAGCTCACCGACGCGCTGAAGACCCTGGCGCAGATGCCGGCCGCCGACGGGGGCGGGGTGCGCGGGGTGCTGTTCCACGGGCGCCGCTTCGACACCGGCAACCGGGCCGACTACCTGCGCACCATCGTCCAGTTCGCGTGCGAGCGGCCGGATGTGGCCGACGAGTTCGTGCCCTGGCTGCGCAAGTACCTCGACAACCTCGGATGACCGCCGACATGGTGCCGGTCGAGGCTCATCTCGCCGACATCCTCGCGGCGGTCCGCCCGCTGGCCCCGGTCCGGCTCGAGCTTGAGGAAGCCGAGTGCGGGACCCTCGCCGAGGACGCCACGGCCCGGTGCCCGCTGCCCTCGTTCGACAACTCCGGGATGGACGGTTACGCGGTCTACGCGGCCGATGTCGCGGCGGCGGCGCCCGGCTCGCCGGTCACCCTGCCGGTGGCCGAGCAGATCCCGGCCGGGGACATCCGCGCCCTCACGCTCGCACCGGGCACCAGCGCCAGGATCATGACCGGCGCGCTGCTGCCCGCGGGTTCCGACGCCGTCGTGCCGGTGGAGTGGACCGACGGCGGCACCGGGCAGGTCGTCATCAGCAAGCCGGCGCCGGACGGCCACGCGATCAGGCGGCGGGGCGGCGACGTGGCCGAGGGCGAGGTGATGCTGGCGGCGGGCACGGTCCTCGGCCCGGCCCAGATCGCGCTGCTCGCGGCGGGCGGCCACGGGTCGGCGCTGGTCCGCCCCCGGCCCAGGGTCGCCGTGATCGCGACCGGCAACGAGCTCACCGACCCGGGAACCCCGCTGGCGCCCGGCCGGATCTGGGATTCCAACAGCTACATGCTGGCCGCGGCCGTGCGCCAGGCGGGCGGCCTGGCGTACCGGCACCGGGTGACGGACGACCCGGTCGCGGTGATGGCCGCGCTCGACGAGCTCAGCGCCGCCGCCGACCTGCTGGTCACCAGCGGCGGCGTCAGCATGGGCGGCGAGCACGACGTGGTCAAGGCGGCGCTGACGTCCGGCGGCGACGTGACGTTCCGCAAGGTCGCCATGCAGCCCGGCATGCCGCAGGGCTTCGGCGTGACCGGCCACGCCCGGACGCCGGTCTTCACCCTGCCCGGCAACCCGGTGAGCACGTTCGTCTCCTTCCAGCTTTTCGTGCGGCCCGCCATGCAGGCCCTGCAGGGCCTGGCCCCCGCGCCGCTGCCGGTGACCCGCGCGGTTCTCACCGACTCGCTGCGCTCCCCGCAGGGCAGGCGGTCCTTCATGCGCGGCGTGCTCGACCCCACCCTCGGCACCGTCACCCCGCTGACCGGCCAGGGCTCCCACCAGCTCGGGGCGCTGGCCCGCGCCAACGCGCTGATCGTGGTCCCCGAGCGGGTGGTCTGGATCGAGGAGGGCAAGCCGGCCGACGTAATGTCGCTGCCATGACGCGGCCCGGCAGGCTCACCCACACCGACGAATCCGGGCACGCCCGGATGGTCGACGTGTCCGGGAAGGACGTGACCGCGCGTGAGGCCCGCGCGTCCGGGCGGGTCCTGCTGTCGGCGGAGGCCATCGCCGCGCTGCGGGCCGGGCAGGTCCCCAAGGGTGACGCGCTCGCGGTGGCGCGGATCGCCGGGATCCAGGCCGCCAAGCGCACCCCCGACCTGGTGCCGCTGTGCCACCCGATCGCGATCCACGCGGTAACGGTGGATCTGCGGGTCGCCGACGATGCCGTGGAGATCTCCGCGACGGTCCGCACCGCGGACCGGACCGGGGTCGAGATGGAGGCGCTGACCTCGGTCGCCGTCGCCGCTCTCGCGCTGATCGACATGGTGAAGGCGGTCGACCCGGCCGCGGTGATCAGTGACGTGCGGGTGGAGGAGAAGACCGGCGGCAAGACCGGCACCTGGCGCCGGCCGGGGGCACCGTGAGGGCGCTCGCGGTGACGGTGTCCAACCGGGCCGCCGCCGGGGTCTACGAGGACCGGTCCGGGCCGGTCCTCGCCAGGCTGCTGGCCGAGGCGGGCTGTGCCGTGGACGGGCCGCTGGTGGTGCCGGACGGGGAGCCGGTCGAAGTGGCGCTGCGGGAGGCGGTCACGGCCGGCTACGACGTGGTCGTGACCACCGGCGGCACCGGGCTGACACCCGGCGACCTCACCCCGGAGATGACCCGGCGGGTGGTGGACCGGGAGATCCCGGGCATCGCCGAGGCGATCAGGGCCGGCGGGGCGGCGGCCGGGATCCCGGCCGCGATCCTGTCCCGCGGGATCGCCGGGCTGGCCGGGGCCGTCCTCATCGTCAACCTGCCCGGCTCCACCGGCGGGGTCCGCGACGGGATGGCGGTGCTCGGCCCGATCCTCACCCACGCGGTCGACCAGGCGCACGGCGGCGACCACCCGCGCCCGGCCAGCGGTTAGCAGATACCAAACGATCTGCGACACCGGCCGCCTGACGCGGTGACGGCGCGTGCGGCGGAACGGACAGGCAGTGACGGCGGCGTTTTGCCGGATCTGTGCACGGCGTGGCATCCGGCATGGGGGCAGGGAATGATGATCCTGTGGGACGCATGCGTGGCTGGCCGGTGTCGATCACTGAGCCTGCCCTGCTGGACGCGCCGGTCGGCCTGCGGCCCGTGCGGGTCCGGGACGCCCGGGTGTGGCGCGACTCCCGCGTGCGCAACGCCACGTGGCTGCGCCCATGGGAACCGACCAACCCGGAGACGCCGCTGTACCGGTCGGGGATCAGCCCCTATATCGCGATGGCCCGCACCATGCGCCGCGAGGCCCGGCAGGGACTGGCCCTGCCGTGGGTCGTCACCTACGGCGGCAGGTTCGCCGGGCAGCTGACCGTCGGGAGCATCATCTGGGGGTCGGCTCGCTCCGCGCAGGTCGGCTACTGGGTCGACGAGTCGGCGGCCGGCCGGGGGGTGATCCCCACCGCGCTGGCGATGGCCATCGACCACTGCTTCGGTGTGGTCGGGCTGCACCGGGTCGAGGCCAGCATCCGGCCGGAGAACCACGCGAGCCGGCGGGTGGTCGAGAAGCTGGGCTTCCGGGAGGAAGGCGTGCGCCGCCGCTACCTGCACATTGACGGCTCCTGGCGCGATCACCTGTGTTACGCGCTGACCGCAGAGGACGTGCGCGGCGGCCTTCTCGCCCGGTGGCGCGAGACCCTGTCGGCGCAGCGCTCGGGCACCGCGAGCTGAGTTCCTGGCCGGCCGGCCTGGGCTGCCCGGGCGATCACCGGCAGCCGATCTCACGACACACCGGGCCGAATGCTCGTCATCGCCCGCGCCGGGCCCTACCGTGCGTCACGTGAGCATGCCCGCGTCACTGGCACTGGCGCCTGCTGGGCAGGCCAGTTTGGTGTGCCTGGAACCCGGGCACGGGGTGCGGCGTTGAGCAGCGCGATCCTCTACCTGGCGATCGTCGCTATCTGGGCCGTGGTGCTCGTGCCGCGCTGGCTGCGCCCCTCCCGTAATTCCGGGACGCTGGAGAGCAATCTCGCCGAGCCGATGGACGTCGGCGCCCGCGAGGACCTGGCTCACGAGGATCTGGCCGGGGAGGGTGACGGCGGCGGGGACAGCCTGTCCCGCCCCGCCGGCGGGGCCGCCGGGGCCACGGCGGCGGACCGGCGGGCACGCATCCTGCAGGCCCGCCGGCGCACGCTGGTGACACTGCTCGTGCTCACCGGCGGGGCGGTGCTGATCGCCATGGCCCACCTGGCCGCCGACTGGGTGGTGATCCCGCCGGTGGTGATGCTGGCAGGCTTCATGCTGCTGCTGCGCGAAGCGGCCCGCGCCGACGCCGAGCGGGCCCGGGCGGCCGCGTCGCGGCACCGGCGGCAGCTGGCCAGGCCGACCCGCCGCGACCAGGCCGGGCCGGCCGACGCCAAGATCATCGATATCTCGGCCCGGGTCGGCGACCAACTCTACGACCAGTACGCCGACGCCGAGGTGCGCGCCGTCGGCGACTGAGCCCCGGCTCAAGGCTGGGGCGCCGCGGCGGTCGCCGACGGCACGGACAGGTGGCCAGGTTTGCTACGCTGACAGCCGTTCCTTTGGGGCTGTAGCGCAGTCCGGTAGCGCACCTCGTTCGCATCGAGGGGGTCAGGGGTTCAAATCCCCTCAGCTCCACCCGTAGTCGCAGGTCAGAGCCATGATTCTCGGCCTTGATGATCATGCTAAAGATCATTTGACCGTCGGTCGACCGTCGCCCGAGCCAGCAGTAGGCAACAGCGACTGGTAATCGCGATCCTCAGCCGGGTAGCCCTGACATGCGTTTCTGTCAGAGCGTGCGGCTTCTGGAGAGAGTCATGCTCGTCGCCAGACGGAACCGACCAAGACCGCCTTGTTGGTGCATGGGTGCCTTCACAGCCTGACAAGCCGGGCGGTTTCCTGCTGGCAGCAAGATCGGTAAGAGCCCCGGTTATGCAGTTGAGGTGGGCAAACTCGGGCTGATGACGTGGTCTTAGCGAAGGTTCAGTTTCTAGTGCTGGCCGAGAGCCTTCGCCTCGGATTCGGCGAAGTCGAGGTCGTGCATGGGGTTGACCTGGAGATCCCGCCTGGCTCCATGGTCGGGCTGGTGGGCCCCAACGGGAGCGGCAAGACGACGGTCCTGCGCTCCTGCTACCGGGCACTCCGGCCGCGTACCGGCGTGGTGTGGATGGACCGCCAGGACATCTGGAAGCTCACCGCTCGCGAGTCGGCGCAGAGCATCGCCGTGGTCGCCCAGGACGGGCCGGGCGAGTTCGACTTCACCGCCGCCGAGGTGGCGGCGCTCGGTCGGCTGCCGCACAAACGGGGCTTCGACCGCGACGACGAACACGACCGGGAGCTGGTGCTCACCTCGCTCGACGCGCTCGGCCTGGTCCACCTCACCCACCGGCCGTTCAGCCAGATGTCGGGCGGCGAGCGCCAGCGCACGCTGATCGCCCGGGCCCTGGTCCAGGAATCCCGCGTCCTGATCCTGGACGAGCCGACCAACCACCTCGACATCCGCTACCAGCTCGACGTGCTGCACCAGGTGCGGTCGCTGGACATGACCATCATCGCCGCGCTGCACGACCTCAACCTGGCCGGCGCCTGGTGCGACCGTATCTACGTCATCGCCGACGGCGCCATCGTGGCCGGCGGCCCGCCCGGGGAAGCCCTGCGCCCGGCCGTGATCGACCAGGTCTTCGGGGTCACCTCGCACGTCGTGCCGCACCCCGTGACCGGACGGCCCTACCTGATCTTCGAGCGCCAAGGAGCG
>Ga0335079_10004395_pt1 | contig 16223 bp, 16 predicted proteins | sample Lox_Sample_33_FD_206719 | JGI IMG/M metagenome (GOLD analysis project Ga0335079, IMG submission 206719) | Soil microbial communities from Loxahatchee National Wildlife Refuge, Florida, United States - Lox_Sample_3.3 | ecosystem: Environmental > Terrestrial > Soil > Wetlands | place: USA... | reverse complement strand
AACGTTGACCTACAGCTTCATTGAGAGCGTCAAGGCGACCCATCCCTTCTACCTCGTACGTCTGCTCGGTGGCTTTATGTTCTTCGCCGGCATGCTGATCATGGCCTACAACGTCTGGATGACCATAAGGCGCGAAAAGCCGGTACCCGTTGCGGTGCTTGCAGCGGGCGTCGTCACGACCGGTGGAGCCTCCTGATGAACCACGAGATCGTTGAAAAGAAGCTTGGCCTGCTGACCGTACTGATACTGCTGGTCATCAGCGTCGGCGGCCTCGTCGAGATCGTCCCGCTGATGATCTCCGGCGCCGCCAAGCAGGGCGGAGTCAAGATCACGCCGCGAACGGCCCTGGAGCAGGCGGGATTCGACATCTACGTACGTGAAGGGTGTTATCTCTGTCACTCGCAGCAAGTACGGCCATTTCGCAGTGAGACCGAGCGGTACGGTCCGTACTCGGTCGCGGCGGAGTCGCAGTACGACCATCCGTTCCAGTTCGGGTCCAAGCGCACGGGGCCTGACCTCGCCCGAGTCGGCGGCCGTTACAGTGATGACTGGCACCGCGTCCATCTGCACAATCCCCGTGACGTCGTCCCGGAATCGAACATGCCCGGGTTTCCATGGCTGGGTGAGGCCAAGCTCGATGGGCAGCTGATGCAGCGCAAGCTGAAGGTGCTGCGTGTGCTGGGCACCCCCTATACCGACGCCGATGTCGCGGGCGCCGCTGCTGCCGTACAGGACAAGACCGAACTCGATGCGCTAGTCGCCTATCTGCAATCGCTCGGCATCGACAAGCCGCGCGGCTCTGGAAGTGAGGCCCCATGAGATTCGACATCAACCTGGCCAGAACAATTATCACTGTTCTCTGGTTCGCGCTCTTCATCGCAATTGCAGTCACTGCCTGGAGCAAGCGGCGCAGCGAGGAGTTTGAGGCGGCGGCGCGCATGCCGCTGGATGCGACGGCGCCTCCATCGAGTGGTAAGAGGGAGTCACACTGATGTCTCCGTTGTTGAGTGCGATCGTGACCGCGGTCACCTGCCTGAACGTGCTTGCCTGTGGCTGGCTAATCTGGTGGACGGCACGTAAACGGCCCGAGGAGGCGGCGGCGGGAGCCGTCACGGATCACGTGTGGGATGGAAATCTACGCGAGCGAAATAATCCGATGCCGCGTTGGTGGCTGATTCTCTTCTTTCTGACCATCGCGTATTGCTTCGTGTACTTCTTCCTGTACCCGGCTCTGGGCCGACACCGCGGCGTGCTGGGGTGGAGCTCCGCGGGCCAGTATCGGCAGGAAGTCTCACAGGCGCAGCGCCAGTACGGTCCCGTGTACGCCGCCTATGCCGGGCTGAGCATCGAGGAGCTGGCCAAGAATCCGAAGGCGCTGGCGCTGGGACGCAGCCTGTTCGCCAACAACTGCATCAACTGCCACGGTTCCGATGCCCGTGGTGCCACGGGATTCCCCAATCTCACGGACAATGACTGGCTGTACGGCGGGACGCCGCAGGCCCTCGTGCAGACCATTTCCCAGGGCCGGGAAGGCGTGATGCCTGCGCTCGGAGCCGCCCTGGGTGCTCAGGGAGTGGATGAAGTGACCGCATACGTGGAGAGCCTCAGCGGACGTGCCGAACCTGCCGATAAGGTCGCCGCCGGGCAGGCGCGATTCGCCTTGTGCGCCGCCTGTCATGGGGCCGACGCCAAGGGAAATCCGGCGGTAGGTGCTCCCAACCTCACAGACGACATCTGGTTGTACGGGGGTTCAGAGGCCGCGATCCGCGCCTCCATTACCGATGGCCGTCACGGGAAGATGCCGGCCCATCAGTGGCTGGGCGCGGACAAGGTGAAGCTGCTGGCTGCCTATGTTTACAGCCTGTCGCATCCCCAGTGAATTCGCGCCATGCGTGTTTACCTCTTCCCTCGCAGTCGCCCGCGCTTCCAAGGGCGCGATCTCGGAATCGTGCTGTGGCCCTCGTTTCTGGCAGCCTGCGGCGCAAGCCTGCTTTTTTTCGCCGCCGTCGATCCGCTCATGCTGCGCGACGCCGGACCACGCATCTTCGCGGGGATCGAGCGTGAAAGCGGCTACGCGCTTGGCTTCGCCTTTTTCTGGGTTACCGGGGCGGTCGCAAGCGCTCTGAGCGTGTACCTCATTCGCACGGCCAGGGCTGCGGGCAATGACAAGGACCCCGTCTGATGAAGCCGGCACTCGCAGCAGTTGATGACGCCGGCGAGGGTGCGTTCTACGCCGCGGCTGAGAAGATTTACCCGCGGGAGATCGACGGCCGCTTTGCACGCATGCGTAAGGTGGCCGCCATCGCCCTGCTCGGGCTCTTCTACAGCGTCGCGTGGCTGCAGTGGCAGGGTCATCAGGCCTTGCTGTTCGACCTCCCGGCCCGCAAGTTCCATATCTTTGGGCTGACGCTCTGGCCCCAGGACTTCCTGTACCTCGCACTTCTGCTGATCATCGCTGCCCTCTCATTATTTTTCTTCACGGCCCTCGCCGGCCGTCTGTGGTGCGGTTACGCCTGCCCGCAGACCGCATGGACGGAACTGTTCATATGGATCGAGCAGTGGACCGAGGGCGACCGCTCGCGGCGCATGAAACTCGACCGCGGCCCCTGGAACCTGGAGAAGATCACGCGCAAGGGCGTAAAGCAGCTTCTCTGGGTCACCCTGGCGGTCTATACGGGCTTCACGTTCGTCGGTTACTTCACGCCCATCCGCTCACTCGGTGGGCAACTGCTAAGTGGGTCTGTCGGCGCCTGGGCGCTCTTCTGGATCTTCCTGTACTCACTGGCGACGTACGGGAACGCCGGGTTCCTGCGCGAGCAGGTGTGCAAGTACATGTGTCCGTATGCTCGCTTTCAGAGCGCTATGTTCGACAAGGACACCCTGATCATCTCCTACGACGAGGCGCGGGGTGAGCCACGGGGAGCGCGTCGGCGCGGTACCGCGGCCCGCCCCCAGGGGCTGGGGGACTGCATCGACTGCACGCTCTGCGTGCAGGTTTGTCCGACGGGAATCGACATCCGCCGCGGCCTGCAGTATGAGTGCATCGCCTGCGGCGCCTGCATCGATGCCTGCGACGGCGTCATGGACAAAATGGGCTCACCGCGGGGCCTGATCCGCTACACCACCGAGCAGGCATTGCACGGCCGGCAAACACACATCATCCGGCCCCGCATGATCGTGTACGCCGCGTTGCTGACCGTCGTTGCGGGCTTTCTGGTGTACTCACTCTTCACCCGTACGCCGCTGATTCTCGACGTCATCCGCGATCGCAACGCCCTGTATCGCGAGGTCCACGGCGATCGCATCGAGAACATCTACAGCCTCAAGGTCATCAACCTGGACAATGCGCCGCACACCTACCGCCTCCTGGCAGGCGGCATCGATCAGATGCAGGTCGCGACACCGACGGAGCCGATTCAGATCCCGGCGGGCACCGTGAGCACCGTGATTGCTCGGCTCGAAGCCCCCGCCGCCGCTGTCAGCGGCGTGCACCAGATCACGATCACCGTCGCTGCCCTCGACAATCCTGCCATCAGCGTCAGCGAAAAGGCACGTTTCATAGGACCGCGCACATGACTACGCAGATTCTTCCCTGGTACCGCAATTTCTGGCCCTGGTTCATCATCGCGCTGCTGTCAGCGGCGGTTGGCGGCAGCCTGGTCAGTGCCTATCTCGCGATTCACACGACGGACGTTGTGCTCGATCACGGCGACCAGGCAGGCTAGGAGGATCGCAGGTGCCTGCGCCTTCCTGCTTCCATTGCGGCAATCCGGTCCCCCCTGGGTGCGAGATCAAACTGCTAGTGGACGGCGTGCCGCAGTGGCTGTGCTGCTGCGGCTGTGAAGCCGCCGCGCGTTTTATCCTTTCGCAGGGGCTGGGTCGCTACTACCAGTTTCGGGAGCCCGCACATCGCCCCCCGACGGGTGAGTTGCGTGACTGGCTGACATACGATCGCAGCGCCGCATTAGCCCGCTATACCCATTTGCGCGCTGACGGGACTCGTGAGGTCGCCATGCAGCTTGAGGGGCTGCACTGCGCCGCCTGCGTGTGGCTGATCGAAAACAGCCTGGCACGGCTGGGCGGCGTTGTGGACGTCAGCGTCAATCTCGTCGATGGCCGCGCACAGCTGCGTTTCGATCCGCAGCAGGTGCTGCTGAGCTCGTTGCTGCGGGAGCTGCAGAAGCTCGGATATCTGCCGCGGCCCGTGAGCTTTACCGACGACGTCGATGCGTGGAACAGCGCGCGCCGCGCTGCGCTGCGCCGCCTCGCCGTGGCGGGTTTAGGCATGATGCAGGTGATGACCTTCGCGGTCTCGCTCTATGCCGGTGCACTGGATGGCATCGCGCCCAACCTGGAACAGCTCCTGCGCATCGTCAGCCTGGTCGTAGCAACGCCGGTCGTACTGTACGCGGCCCAGCCGTTCTTCGTATCGGCGTGCAAAAGCATCCAGGCGCGTACGCTGGGGATGGACGTCCCGGTGGCGCTTTCCATCGGTGCAGCCTATCTGTGGAGTACATGGGCGACATTGGTCGGGCACGGCACCTTGTATTTCGACAGCGCGGTGATGTTCACCTTCTTCCTGCTGCTGGGCCGCTACCTGGAGATGAGCCTGCGGCACCGTGCCGGCAGACAGCAGGAGTCCCTGCGCCGACTGCTGCCCGAGAGCATTCTGCGCCTGAGCATGGGTCAGCCCGAGCGGGTGACCCCGGATGAGCTTCAGCCCGGCGACCGGATTCGGGTGCTTCCTGGCGAGCGCCTGCCGGCCGAAGGAGTCATTACCAACGGCACATCAGAGATTGATGAGTCTTTGCTCAACGGCGAGTCAGCGCCCAGGGTCTGTCGCCCCGGTGATTCCCTGATTGCAGGCTCCCTGAATCTCAACGGCGTGATCGAGGTATTGGTCGCCCGGGTGGGGCAAGACACAACGCTTGCTGCGATCTCCAGGCTCTTGGACCGCGCGCACGCCACGCGGCCCGCGGCTGTGGCCGTTGCCGATCGGATTGCCGCGTGGTTCGTTGGCGGAATTCTGCTTGTAGCGGTGGCGGTTGGAGTCTATTGGTGGCACTTTGATCCTCAGCGCGCCTTCCCGACGGTTCTGGCTGTCCTGGTCGTCACCTGCCCCTGTGCCCTCTCGCTCGCCACCCCCGCCGCCCTCGCGGCGGCGACTACACAACTTGCGCGCAATGGGCTCCTGGTCACGCGCAGCGCAGCGCTCGAGCGTTTGGCGCGTGCCGATCGGATAGTCTTTGACAAGACCGGCACCCTGACACGTGGTCAACCGCGACTCGAATCGGTCACGACGCTTGGCGGGCGCCTGTCGGAGCGGCGCTGCCTCGAGATCGCCGCTGCGCTGGAGTCTTACTCGACGCATCCGATCGCGCGGGCCTTTGCCGCGTGTCCGCCGGCCCCGGGGGCCGAGGCCGTCAAAGTCGTCCCCGGGCGCGGCATTGAAGGAATCATCGCTGGAATCCGCTATCGCATCGGATGTGCCGACTACGCGTGGCCAAGCCCCACCCCGCCGCGCGGGCTCGCAGCCTCCGAGAGCAACGGCGATCACCTGACGAGCGTATGGCTCGCGGATCCCGATGGCATGGTGGCGCGGTTCCTCATGGCGGATGAAATCCGAGCTGACGCCCGGCACAGCATCGAACGCCTGCGCATACGGGGCCTCACCCCCCAAATTGCCAGCGGCGACCGCACCAGCGTAGTCAGTGCCTGTGGGCAGCGCCTGGGCATCCAGAGCGCCGAAGGGGGATTAACCGCGGCGGACAAGCTAACCCTGATGCAGCGCCTGCATCAGCAGGGCCACCGCGTCGTCATGGTGGGCGACGGCATCAATGATGCTCCGGTACTGGCCGGTGCGGATGTCTCCGTAGCCATCGGCAGCGGCACGGAACTCGCCCGCGTCAGTGCGGACGTCATTTTGCTGGGGGATGGCCTCGGGGGACTCGTGGCGGGCGTGGATACGGCGCGCCGCATGCTGCGCATCATCCGCGAAAACCTGGCGTGGGCGGTCATTTACAACGCGACCGCGGTGCCCCTGGCTGCCAGCGGCGTGCTTCAGCCCTGGATGGCCGCGATCGGCATGTCCATGAGCTCGCTGCTGGTCGTTCTAAACGCATTGCGCATTCTCTCCACCCCCCTTCCGCGCGCGCTCACCCCACCCATCCTGAAGGCCCCGGAGGCAGTCCACGCATGATCATTCTCTATCTTCTGATCCCGCTGAGCCTCATGCTGGTTGGCATCGCCCTGTGGGCCTTCTTCTGGGCGGTTCGTGAAGGGCAGTTCGACGATCTATCCAGCCCGGCGACGCAGATACTCCTGGATGATGACCGCGCCCCGCCACCCTTGCCGCAGAACCGAAACCATGCATGAAGTACTGTGGACGACGGCCTTCATCGCCGGGCTGCTGGGAAGCTCGCACTGCCTGGGCATGTGCGGCGGCATCGCGACGGCATTAGGCACGAGTGCGCGGGGAAGCGTGGCACGCGGCATGATGTCAGTGCTGTACAGCTGCGGGCGCATCGCTAGCTACGGCCTCTCTGGTGCCGTTGCCGGCGCCTGTGGCGTTGCCACGCTCGGCATTTTGGGCGGCAGCCATTGGGCTGACATCCTGCGACTGTTTGCAGGCGCGACGATCATGATAATTGGGCTCAACATCGCCTTCGGTAGCGAAATGCGCGTGCGGTGGCTGCGCGCACCGGAGCGCTGGGGCGCGGCGCTGTGGCGACGCCTGAGCCCGCACCTCGGCCGATGCCTGCCGCAAGCGGCCCTGCCGCGCGCGTTGGTCGTGGGCTTTTTCTGGGGCTGGCTGCCTTGCGGGCTGGTGTATTCCGCGCTCCTTGCCGCCGCGACCGCCGGCAACGCCCTGAACGGCGGCATTACGATGCTGGCATTTGGCGCCGGGACGCTCCCGGCGGTGGCAGGGGCCGGGTACATCGGGAGTCGCCTGCGTCTGCCGCTGTCCCGCAAGACCGGTGCCCGCATTATCGGCGCCTGCATCGTGCTCTGTGGCCTTTGGACCGCGGCCATTCCGATCGCAGCCCTTGCGGGCCGACACGACCACAGCGCTCACCACCATGCGATGTTAGTGCGCCACGCGGAGTAAGAGGCATGAACTCGGTCCCGGAACTGCAGGAATCGCTGTTGCAACGCTACGATCGGCCGGGGCCACGCTACACTTCCTACCCGACGGCGCCGCACTTTCGCAGCGACTTCGGGATCGATGAGCTGCGGCACCAGGCTGCCAGATCGAATGCCGAGCGACCCCTGCGTCCGCTGTCGCTGTATGTTCATGTGCCCTACTGTCAGAGCCCGTGCTTCTACTGTGGCTGTAACCGGATCATCACCCGGGATCTGAGCAGAGGCGAGCCGTACGTTCAGCGCCTGCTGAAGGAAGCGCAGCTCGTCGCCCCCCTGTTTGCACGCGAGCGGCAGGTGGTGCAGGTGCACCTGGGCGGTGGGACGCCAAACTTCCTGCAGACCGCAAGCCTCGAGCGTCTCATTGCTGCCCTGCAAAACTGCTTTACGCTCAGCGAAGCCCCGGAACGGGATTTCTCCATCGAGCTTGATCCGCGCTCCCTTCCGGAGGATTGCGAGCAATACGCACGCCATCTGGCACAGCTCGGCTTCAATCGGGTGAGCCTGGGAGTGCAGGACTTCGACCTGGACGTGCAGCGCGCGGTCAACCGTCTGCAAACCCCCGAGCAGACCCTGGATCTGATCGACGCGTGTCGCGACCAGGGATTTCGCTCGGTCAACATCGATCTGATTTACGGCCTTCCCCGGCAGTCAGCCGAAGGCTTTCGGCGCACCCTGCGCACCGTGATTGCAGCACGTCCGGATCGCATCGCGATCTACGGCTATGCACACCTGCCCACCATGTTCAAAGCGCAGCGGCGCATCCGTACCGAGGACTTGCCCGAACCGAGAGCGCGCCTCGCGCTGCTGCGTCTCGCGATTGAAGAGCTCGCGGCGTTCGGCTATCGATACATCGGCATGGATCATTTCGCCCTGCCGCAGGATGAGCTGGTGCGTGCACAGGAAGCCGGGGGCCTGCAGCGCAACTTCATGGGATACACGACCCACGCCGGATGTGACCTCGTCGGACTGGGCGCCAGCGCTATCAGTAGCATCGGTGACAGCTACAGCCAGAATTTCCGCGATCTGCGCGAGTGGGAGCACGCCATCGATGCGGGCGTGCAACCGCTGTGGCGTGGACTGGCCCTGACTCCTGATGATCGCGTGCGGGCAGCGGTCATCGAGCAGCTGATGTGCCACGGACGCATCGACATCCGCTCAATCGAGACTGTCTACGGCATCGTCTTCAAGACTTATTTCGCCGACGCCCTGCGTCAGCTGGCATCCCAGGCAGCCGACGGGCTCATCGAGTACGACGACAGCCGCATCCGGGCGACCGATGCCGGGCGGCTGCTGCTGCGAAATCTCGCCATGTGCTTTGACCAGTACCTTCCCCGGCCGGTTGCACCCAGCCCCATGTCCCAGGCGATCTAGAAGCGCTTTCCGGCCGCCGCCCGCACGCTGCGGAATGTGCGTATCGACGCGCCAGTCCCAGGCGCGCAACGTATCGGCTGAGCTTCAGGACAAGGAGGAACGGTGATGGCCACGCGCCGCATTCGTCGCATTCTGGTTGCGGTCAAAAATCCCTCAGCAGCAGCACTTCCTGCCGTCACCAAGGCAGCGCAGCTCGCGAAGGCTCTGGGCGCCGAGCTGACCCTGTTCCAGGCCCTGTCTGCGCCGCTGAACCTCGGCGAGGACCTGCCGCCGCGCCATATGGTCCTTGGCGCCCTCGAAAACTACACCCGCAGCGCGCACGAGGCCTGCCTCAAGGGCGTGGCGGGCCGGCTACGTCGTCGCGGCGTCCGGGTCTCGGTCTCGGCCGAATGGGACCACCCGGCGGACGAGGCGATTCTGCGCGAAGCTGCGAGGGTGCGCGCCGATCTCATCGTAGTCGAGGCACACCCGCGGCACCACGGCGCATCATCCTTCCTGCGCCTGACGGACTGGGAGCTGATACGCCGCAGCCCCGTGCCACTGTTACTCATCAAGCGCCCCGCGCCATATCGTCGGCCAAGAATCCTGGCTGCATTGGACCCTGATCACACCTTCGACAAGCCCGTAAGCCTTGATGCCGAGATCCTGGCCGCCGGAGCCACCATCGCCTCTGCGCTTTCGGGCTCGCTGCACGCAATGCATGCCTATGCACCGGTGATGCCCGCTGACACGACCCAGGGAGTGATCTCCGCGGCACAGCTCGCGGCAACTCAGACGCAGGCGGCCACGGAGGCGAGCGAGAAGCTTGCCAAGGCGACGCGGGGATCGGGCATCCCGCGGTCACGGCGACACGTTTCGGGACGCCACGTGCCCGATGCGATCGAGCAGGTAGCCTCCGAGATCCGCAGTTCCATCGTCGTGATGGGTGCGGTCGCGCGCTCGGGCTTCAAGCGCCTGCTCATCGGCAACACCGCGGAACGTGTTCTGGATCATCTGGCGAGCGACGTACTTTTGGTGAAGCCGGGGCTTCCCGCCAGACGGCCGGCCGCAAAAGTCGCAACTACCCCAGCGGTTACACCGCCCGTGCCCAGAACGTAGTTCGCAGGAGCCGGGGCTGGAGTACGTAAGCGTACTCCTTACGAATGCTTCTTAGGCTATTCCCAAGAGTTGCCGGGGAACGTGCGCGCCCCGGTTATGCTCAGCGCACACAAGAGGAGATCTGAGATCGTGGCAGCAGTCGGCACCGAACGTGTTCTCGCAGTGAAGCACTGGACTGATACGCAGTTCACTTTCACCACGACCCGCGATCCGGGTCTGCGGTTCGCAAATGGCCAGTTCGTCATGGTAGGGCTGCAGCTCGAGCGACCGCTCATGCGTGCCTACAGCATCGCGAGCGCCAACCACGAGGATCACCTGGAGTTCCTCAGCATCAAGGTCCCAAACGGCCCTCTCACCTCGCGGCTGCAGCACATTCAGCCGGGCGATGAGGTGCTCGTCAGCCGCAAGCCAACCGGCACCCTGCTGCTGGACGACCTGCGCCCCGGTGAACGCGTGTACCTGCTCAGCACCGGAACCGGCGCCGCGCCGTTCATGAGCCTGATTAAGGACCCGCAGCTCTACGAGCGCTTCTCCCAGGTCATCTTCGTCCACGGGGTTCGATGGGTGCGAGAGTCTGCAGTGGTCCATGATGAAATCACGCGGTTGCTGGAAAACGAGTACCTTGGCGACCTCGTGCGTGAACAGCTGCTCTACTACCCGACCGTGACGCGTGAACCGTATGTGCACCGCGGCAGACTGACCAGGCTGATCGAGACCGGGCGCTTATTCAAGGACCTGCATTTACCCCTGCTGGACGCCACGCGCGATCGTGCGATGGTCTGCGGCAGTTCGGCCATGCTGGCAGATACGCGCAAGCTCCTCGACAGTCGCGGCTTCGTCATGTCTTCGCACATCGGCGAGGCCGGTGACTACGTGATTGAACGGGCCTTCGTGACCCAGTAACAAGCATCGCTCTTCGTCCGCTCGCGCATCGCAGAGTCAGTGTCCGCGCGGCGCCAGCAGTGCGAAGAGCACTCCCGCGCCGTAGCTTGCCGCCACGGCCGCCGCACCGATGCAGGTCTGGCGCAGTTCGCAGAAAAATGCCGATCGGGCATCGAGCGTCTCGCTGTCCTTCTCTGCTGGTCAGTTGCGCAGCGGGCGCGCCGGGTCCGCAGCGGCAGCTGCACCACTGAAACCGTATTCGCCCTTCCCTCTGCCGTGCACTCCGGTGACCTCGTCCGCATCAAGGCACTACTCGGCGCGCGAAGCCATCACCGGCATACGTACTTGTACGCCCGCCGCTTCCCAGCGCTGCAAGCACGCCCGAGCCGCACAGCACGTAAATGCTCGTTTCGAATACGTACTAGCCCCACTGGTCTTACCGTGCTCCCGGCCTAGGCTAGCCCCGAAGAATCGATGATGGCTTTGAGGGAGAACCGACCCATGTCCACAGACGCGTTGCTCGTTAATCCTCGGCGCTGGGTCATGAGCGTCATCGTGACGATGGCACTGCTCGCGGGGTCTTCCTCCGCGCTTGCGGTACCGAGCTTCGCACGACAGACAGGCATGGCCTGCGAGGCCTGCCACACGGTGTATCCCGAACTGACTCACTTCGGCCGCGTCTTCAAAGCCAACGGCTACCTTCTGACCAATGTGAAGAGCGTCCGCGACGTCACGGGCAAGAGGGATGAACTGCTGTCGCTGTCGCAGACCCCCGCGCTCTCCATCATGGCGCAGTTTTCCGATTCGCAGATGAAATCCAGCGTGCCGGATTTGTCCAACGTCGGTGCCCCGGGGGTGGCGCAGAACGGTACCGTCGGATTCCCACAGCAACTGAGCCTCTTCTACGCCGGCAAGATTGCCCCACACCTTGGCGCCTTCTTCCAGCTCACCTACGGCAACGACAGCGGTACGATAGGCATCGATAACAGTGACTTGCGCTTCGCAGATACGATCGTACTGGCGGACAAGTCACCATTCACCTACGGGCTCTCCCTGAACAACAATCCGACGGTTCAGGATCTGTGGAACTCCACGCCGGCATTTGGCTTTCCGTACGCCGCGAGCAACGCTGTCGTGTCGCCACTGGCCGCCACAGCGATCGATGGAACGTTTGCGCAGAGCGTCGCCGGTGTTAGCGCTTACCTCTTCTGGAGGGAATCCGTGTATGCCGAAGTCGGCGGTTACCGCTCAGCCCAGCAGGGCACGATAAACGAACTCACCGGTCAGGCCGGCCCGCTCGATGGCACCGCGTCGAACGTCGTTTCCGGTGTGGCACCTTATTGGCGCGCCGCGTACGAGCACAACTGGGGGCCGAGTTCGCTCGAGGTCGGGATGTACGGCATGCAGATCAAGCTCTACCCGGGTGGGACCCCGGATGCGCCGGCGCCGCTCTCGGGGCCGCAGAACCGCTTCAACGATGTGGCCGAAGACCTGCAGTACCAGTACGTGACGGACGAACATCAGGTCACGGTGGCGGGCACTCACATTCACGAGACGCAGACCCTGGATGCCAGCTATGCCGCCACGGCCTCTGCCAATCCGACGGACCATCTCTCGACGTCCCGGCTGTGGGCTACCTATTACTACCGCCGCCGCTTGGGTGGCACCGTTGAGTATTTCTCGACCACCGGCAGCACCGATAGCGGCCTGTACCCGGCGACCGCACCCGGGGAACCCGGCGTCGTAACCAGTGCGAGCGGCTCACCCGATACACGCGGCTGGATGGCGGAGGTTAACTACCTGCCCTGGCTCAATGTGAAGCTGTCCGCCCAGTACACCTGGTACAGCAAGTTCAACGGGGGAAGCACCAACTACGACGGCGTCGGCCGCGACGCCTCCGCAAACAACGCGCTGTATCTCCTGCTGTGGATCGCCTACTAAGGATCGCCCATGCGCAAAACCGACAGGTCCCGGATGTTCCGCCGCATTCCCGCCTTGCTGCTGGCCGGGGTGATTGCCTCTGCGGCGGCTGTTACCAGCGTCCGCGCTCAGGAGGTGGACGCCGCCACGCGCGCCTACGCCGAGAACATTGCGGTCACGGTGTGTGGCACGTGTCACGGCACGCGCGGCAGCAATACCAACCCTAAGTTCCCGATGCTGGCGGGACAGAACGCCAACTACCTCGTGGCGCAGCTGAAGGCGTTTCACTCCCAGACCCGCGGCGATCCAGACGCCATCGGCTACATGTGGGGGATGGCCAGCGAGCTCGACGACGGGACGATCAGTGCCTTGGCCGCGTACTACGCGATGCAAAGACCCGACGTGAGCGTCGCGGCCAGCCCGGCAACCGTAGCGCGCGGAAGAGAGATCTACGAACACGGCGTGCCGGCGCAGGGCGTTCCCGCGTGCAGTACCTGTCACGGCGCCGACGCGCACGGCATGGCTGACTTTCCGCGCCTGGCCGGGCAGCACAGTCAATACGTCCTAAAGCAGCTCGCCTCATTCCAGAGCAGCATGCGTAACGTTGCGATCATGCATGGCGTCGCGCAGAATCTGCAGCTGCAGGAAATGCAAGCCGTGGCGGCGTATCTGCAGGCGCAGCCCTGATTGCAGCCTCACTCAAGCAGAGCGTCACTCACCGCGTCTTCAGTCTGAGGGGAGCGCACCGAGCCCATCCTCGCCGGAGGCGGCCGCCAGTATGGCCTGCGCTGCGGCCAGATCCTCGATTGCCGTCCCGACGGACTTGAAAGTTACCAGTTCGCTGTCGGTGATGCGGCCGGCTTTCCGGCCGCTTGCCAGATCCGCCAGCTCCGCCTCCACCTGCTCGCGCGCGATGATGCCGCGTGACAGGGGATCCAGTACGTCCCCTGCTTCCTTCATGGCGCCGTCAAATGTATCGACAAAGATTCTCGAGCGCCTCAGAACGTCATCATCCGCTTCGCGCTGATCCGGTAGATATGCGCCGACGAGATCGATAAACGTCCCCTCACGGAGCCACCGGCCGGCCAGCACCGGGGTCGTACTGTTGGTGACGCAGCAAACGATATCCGCGCTCGCCACCGCCCTCTCAACCGAGCTGCCGACCCGGACTTCAACCTCCGGGCTCAGCTCCAGGCGAATGGCAGCGGCGGTGCGCTCGGCTGCCGCTTCGCGGCGACCGCAGATGCTGATGCTGCGAATCGGACGCACGCTCGCGTGCGCCGCGGCCATGTGCGGCGCAAGGCAGCCCGTCCCGATGATCACCAGGTGAGCACTGTCCGCACGTGACAGAAAGGTCGACGCTAAGGCGGAAGCGGCCGCCGTTCGCAGGCGCGTCACGATGGTGCCATCCAGCATCGCCACCGGCGCACCCTCTTCGGAGAACACGACAATCGCGGCCTGGACGGTGGGAAAGACGCCCGTGGCATTGCCCGGAAATACGGTCACCAGCTTCACCGCACCCGCACCCCTGCGATCGAAGGCCGGCATAAGCAGGCATAGTCTCTGCTGCGCGCCCGGCACTTGGACGACCTGACGGGGAGGACAGACGAGTGCTGCCCCCTGAAACGCTCGCCGCAGCACTTCCACGAGCTTACCCGGCGTAATGAGCTTTTGAATTTCCGCCGCCGCAATTACGCGCATGGGGTCTCCAGTGAAGGTTCAACGTGGGTAGCCGTGTCTGACTACGGTGCCGGCAGTTCTCACAAATTTCCGCCCTATAGATAAGGAGTCGGCCGGCCGAATTTTGTCAAATCCATAGTGAACCCCGCCGTCACGCAATGCGGTATCGCCGTCATTGGGCGGCCAGCTTCCCCGAGGGCCCCAAAGCCTTCGATTCGGCCAGACAGCGCTGAGGGGACACTGCGCCCTGCGGTCGGCGTATCGCAAACCTTGCCGCGATGTCCGAGTGCCGAGCTGCAATTCGTCTCAGCCTCACCTTTGGGCTTTGTGCACCCACTACGCAATGGTGCTGAGGTCGGTCCACGGTTTGCTTCGACTGCCCTTCGAGCACGATATGAAACCAGTAACCGACCCGCAAGGCGGCTGTGCGCGCGCGATTGCTTGTTGCACCGTGAATCGCTACTGTTGGTGCGGACGTCAGGCGCCCGCTGCGCACTCCCGGCGACGCACAGGTCCGCCCGAGTGTAGGTTTCCACAAGAAGCATGAACGCAAAGTTCGCAGCACACGACTCCGATGCGTCGCAGGACGAGCACTGGGCACGCGCGATTGCGGCGCAGCGCCCAGGCCACGCACTGACACGGGAATTCTACTGTGACGGTGAGCTTTTCGAGCGCGAGAAGCGCCGCCTGCTGCAGCGGCACTGGCACTGCGCGGGACACGCCAGCCAATTGCCGGAAGTCGGAGATTTCATCACCACCGAGATCTGCGGCGAATCGATACTCATCGTCCGCGGCGCAGACCGCCAGGTGCGGGCGCTTCTGAACGTGTGCCGTCACCGTGGCTCCCGTGTGTGTACCGAGCGCTCGGGCCGGGCCCGTGGGGGCAGCTTCGTGTGCCCGTACCATGCCTGGAGTTACTCCCTGGACGGTAGTCTGCGCGCCGCCGCGCGCATGCCAGCCGGCTTCGAGCGCGCTCAACACGGGTTAAAAGGTCTGCACGCGCGCGTGATTGAAGGCCTGATCTTTGTTTCCTTCGCTCCGAAACCGCTGGGTTTGCAGCACGTCGAGCAGGTCCTCGCCGGCTCGGCGCGCGCCTACGGCTGGGGGGATGCGAGGGTCGCCCACCGCGAGACCTACGCAATCGCCGCCAACTGGAAGCTCGCCGTGGAGAACTACATGGAGTGCTACCACTGCGCCCCTGCCCACGAGGAATACTCGCGCTTCCACCTGTATGCGCGCCCGGCCGCCCAGAATACCGAGGCAGACGAGCGTGTCAGGCAACGGACCCGCGCGCTCGGCATCGAGATCCACGAAGCTAACTACTGGGGCGCGAGCGCCGATCGCGGTGAGGAGTCAGCCGCCAGCCTACGGTCCTCGCTCGCGGAGGGCACGGTGAGCGGGAGCGAGGACGGCAGGGCGCTCGCGCCCCTGATGGGTCAGTTCAAGGACTATGACGGCGGCGTCACGTTTTTCGACGTCGGCCTGACCAGCGATTTCCTGGCGTACCCGGATCACGGCCTGATTTACCGCTTCATGCCCAGGAGCGTTCAGAGCACCGACATGGAGGTCATCTGGCTGGTGCGCGCGGATGCGCGCGCAGGAGTTGACTACGACCCTGACCGGCTCACGTGGCTGTGGCGCGTGACCAGCGTAGCCGACAAGCGCATCATCGAACTGAACCAGCAGGGCATCAATTCCCGTTATTACGAGCCCGGGCCGTACTCGGAAATGGAGCAGGATACGCGGCGCTTCGTCGACTGGCTGCTCCAGGAACTGCGGTAGGCGTTATCACGGTGCGCAAAGCGGCTGACTGCGAGTCAGCTGAACGCCAGATATATGCTGTAGCTCACGACCATCAGCACCAGCCACCCACTGAGGATCAGCTCCATACGTACGTACTTGGCGGAGTGCGTCTGTGCATCATCGAGGAGCCGCGCCGTGCGGATAAAACGCACCGAGGCGAGGATCACCAGGCAGACGCCGCCAAAGATTAAGGCTAAGCCCTCGTAACGACCGACGTGCCCGAATAAGCGTGCGAGTTCCGAATGCGGTCCCTGCGCTACCGCAGTGCTCGCGAGCGTCAGCATAAGCAAATTGAACTTCTCGATCACAACACCGAAGGCAATTAC
>Ga0335079_10004392_pt1 | contig 16226 bp, 11 predicted proteins | sample Lox_Sample_33_FD_206719 | JGI IMG/M metagenome (GOLD analysis project Ga0335079, IMG submission 206719) | Soil microbial communities from Loxahatchee National Wildlife Refuge, Florida, United States - Lox_Sample_3.3 | ecosystem: Environmental > Terrestrial > Soil > Wetlands | place: USA... | reverse complement strand
CATCTCCGGCTTGTTGCCCGAGTGCAGGAACGCGGAGACGACCTTCAGCCGCTTGACCGCGCGGGCCTGCTTCTGGCCCTTGGCCGTCTTGACCTGATCCTGGAGGTCGGCAGCCTCGGCATCGAGGTCGACCTGCTGGAGCAGGTCGCGCACCGCCTCGGCGCCCATGCCGCCGCGGAAGTACTCGCCGAAACCGTACGGCGAACCGAACCGGTCCTTGAGCTCACGGAACGTCGTCTCATCGTTGACGACGTCCTTCGGCTTCATCGTCTTGAACAGATCCCACACCTGACGCATGCGCTCGGCCGCGTCCTCGATGTAGGCCTCGGTGTCGTCGATGTCGGCCTGCAGGCTCTTGCGGGTGTCCTTGAGCAGCTTCTCGCGCTCCTCATCGGACAGCTTCGAGACGTTCACGCCCAGCGACTCGGCCCACATGTGGTCATCGTCAGAGAAGTCGCGCCCGGTCTTGCCGCTGTTCAGATACTCCTCGCGGCGGGCGAGCGACTCCTTGAGCTCGAGGATCCGCTCCTCCTTCTCGGCCGCGTAGGCGTCGAGAACCTTGTTGACCTCGCCCTCGAGCTGGTCGACGTCCTTGGCCCGCGCGTCATCGTCGATCCACGTCACGATCGATGCCGCGAAGTACAGGACCTTCTCGAGCTCCTTCGGAGCCATGTCGAGCAGATAGCCGATCCGGCTCGGAACGCCCTTGAAGAACCAGATGTGCGACACCGGCGCGGCCAGGTCGACGTGGCCCATGCGCTCCCGGCGAACCTTCGAGCGCGTGACCTCGACGCCGCACCGCTCGCACACGATTCCCTTGTAACGGACGCGCTTGTACTTGCCGCAGTAGCACTCCCAGTCCTTGGTCGGACCGAAGATGCGCTCGCAGAACAGGCCGTCCTTCTCGGGCTTGAGCGTTCGGTAGTTGATCGTCTCCGGCTTGGTTACCTCCCCCGAGCTCCATGAGCGGATCTGCTTGGAGGAGGCCAGTCCGATCTCGATCGCGTCGAAATTGTTGATGTCGATCAAATCGATCCCTTCTTGTCTTTAGAAATCTGTGGTGGACGGTTGCCGGGGCGTCGCTGGATCAGTCTTCATCCGCGACGCCCTCAGCGTCGCCGACCGGAACGTCGTCTTCGATCATCGAGTCGTCGTCGGAGTCGGAGGAGAAGTCCTCGTCCTCGAGGTCGTCTCCGGGCTCGAGGTCCGCGTCCCCGTCCCCGTCCTCGTCGTCCGCCTCATCTGCCGACGCCTCCGCCGTGTCGTCGCCTTCGCTCTCGGTCGCCTCGTCCGCGGCGGCGCCGTCGGTCGCCCGCACGCCGCTTAGGTCGATTCCGAGCTCCTCGGCGGCACGCAGGAGGTCGTCGTCCTCCTCGCGCATCTCGGCCCGCTCGCCTTCCTCGGAGACAACGTTGACGTCGAGCGCCAGCGACTGCATCTCCTTGAGCAGGACTTTGAACGACTCGGGGATCGAGGGCTCGGCGATGTTCTCGCCCTTGACGATCGCCTCGTACGCCTTGACGCGGCCGACCGTGTCGTCGGACTTGATCGTGAGCATCTCCTGGAGGGTGTACGCGGCGCCGTACGCCTCGAGCGCCCACACCTCCATCTCGCCGAAGCGCTGTCCGCCGAACTGCGCCTTGCCGCCCAGCGGCTGCTGGGTGACGAGCGAGTACGGGCCCGTCGAGCGCGCGTGGATCTTGTCGTCCACGAGGTGGAGCAGCTTCAGGATGTACATGTAGCCGACCGTGACCTGCTCCTCGAACGGCTCGCCGCTGCGGCCGTTGAACAGCGTGGTCTTGCCCGAGGCCTGATCGCCCTCGCGCCGGCGCTTGTCGACATCCATCCTGATCCGGCCCTCGTGCTCGTCCTGCCAGCGGACGAGCGCCTCGTCGACGTCACGCACGGTGGCGCCGTCGAACACCGGGGTGGCGACGTACACCTTGCCGCCGTCGTCGTGGGCCTCCTTGTAGGCCTGCGAGCCGTCGTCGTACCAACCGTTCGCCGCGACCCACCCGAGGTGCGTCTCCAGGATCTGGCCGAGGTTCATACGGCTCGGGACGCCGAGCGGGTTGAGGATCACGTCGACCGGCGTGCCGTCCTCGAGGAACGGCATGTCCTCGACGTCGACGATCTTCGAGATCACGCCCTTGTTGCCGTGACGCCCGGCGAGCTTGTCGCCCTCGGCGATCTTGCGCTTCTTGGCCACGAACACGCGGACGAGCTCGTTGACGCCGGGCGGCAGGTCGTCGCCCTCGTCGCGGCTGAAGGTCTTGACGTCGATGACGACGCCGCCCTCGCCGTGCGGCACCTTGAGCGAGGTATCGCGGACCTCGCGTGCCTTCTCCTTGAAGATCGCGCGGATCAGCTTCTCCTCGGCCGTGAGCTCGGTCTCGCCCTTGGGCGTGACCTTGCCGACGAGCAGGTCGCCGGAGCCGACCTCGGCGCCAATGCGGACGATGCCGCGGTCGTCGAGGTTGCGCAGCGACTCCTCCGAGCGGTTCGGGATGTCGCGGGTGATCTCCTCGTCGCCGAGCTTGGTCGTGCGGGCGTCGATCTCGTACTCCTCGATGTGAATCGAGGTGAGCTCGTCGTCCTTGACGATCCGCCGGGACAGGATGATCGCGTCCTCGAAGTTGTAGCCCTCCCAGGACATGAAGGCGACCAGCAGGTTCTTGCCGAGCGCCATCTCCCCCGCGTCGGTGGCCGAGCCGTCAGCCAGCACGTCGCCGTCGGCGACCTCGACGCCCACGGTGACGATCGGCTTCTGATGGATGAGCGTGCCCTGGTTGGAGCGCATGAACTTCTGGAGCAGGTACTCGTCCTGCCCACCGCCGTCCTTGTCGACGACGATCTGCTCGGCGTCGACGTAGGACACGGTGCCGGCGGTACGCGCCACCACCAGGTCCCCGGTGTCGATCGCCGCGCGGCGCTCCATTCCGGTGCCGACCAGCGGCGCGTCCGTGACGAGCAGCGGCACGGCCTGGGCCTGCATGTTCGAGCCCATCAGCGCCCGGTTGGCGTCGTCGTGCTCGAGGAATGGGATCATCGCCGTCGTCACCGACCAGATCTGCTCGGGCGAGACGTCGATGAGGTCGACCTCCTCCGCCGGGACGGTCACGTACTGGCCCGCCTGGGTCCGGCAGATGATCTCGTCCCCGGTGAGGTGGCCCCGATCATCGACCGGCGTGTTCGCCTGGGCGATGATCCGCTCCTCCTCCTGGGTTGCGTCGAGATGCACGATCTCGTCCGTCACCTTGCCGCCCTTGACGACCCGGTACGGCGTCGTCACGAAGCCGTGCTCGGACACCTCGGCGTAGGAGGACAGCGACCCGATCAGGCCGATGTTCGGGCCTTCCGGGGTCTCGATCGGGCACATGCGCCCGTAGTGGGTCGGGTGGACGTCGCGCACCTCGATCGGCGCGCGCTCACGCGTGAGGCCGCCGGCGCCGAGGGCGCTCAGGCGCCGCCGGTGCCTGAGGCCCGCGAGCGAGTTCGTCTGGTCCATGAACTGGCTGAGCTGTGAGGAGCCGAAGAACTCCTTGAGCGCGGCCACGACCGGGCGGATGTTGACGATCGTCTGCGGGGTGATCGTGTCGGCGTCCTCGGTGGTGAGGCGCTCGCGGACGACGCGCTCCATCCGGTACAGGCCGATGCGGAACGCCTCCTGGATCAGCTCACCGACGGTGCGCAGCCGGCGATTGCCGAAATGCTCGTACTCGTCGAGGTGATCCTGGATCGGCTCGCGCGGGAGCGACAGTGCCTCGGCCGCGTAGTCCTTGACCTCGGCGCCGTTGTCCTCCGGCATGCCGAGGAGACGCGGCAGCGTGATCAGCTCGCGGACCAGGGCGATGATGTCGTCGTGGGTGAGCGTCCGGGTCTCGAGGTCGATGTCGAGATTCAGACGCGAGTTCAGCTTGTAACGGCCGACGCGCGTGAGGTCGTAGCGCTTGGGGTCGAAGAACAGCTGGTTGAGCAGCGAACGCGCGGCATCGACCGAGGGCGGCTCGCCCGGTCGCTGCTTCTTGAACAGCTCGATCAGCGAGCCCTCTTCGCTGCGGACCATCTCCGGGTCGGAATCCAGCGTGAGCCGGATGTACAGCGAGTTGTCGAACAGGTTGAGGATTTCCTCGTCGGAGGCGTACCCCATCGCGCGCAGCAGCACGGTCACCGGCAGCTTGCGCTTGCGGTCGATACGGACGTAGACGCGGCCCTTCTTGTCGATTTCGAGCTCGAGCCATGAGCCGCGGGCGGGCATCAGGTTCGCGATGAAGACCTGCTTCTCGCGATCCTTCGGCTCCATCACGTAGGCGCCGGGGGAACGGACCAGCTGCGTCACTACGACGCGCTCGGTTCCGTTGATGATGAACGTGCCGCGCTCGGTCATCCACGGGAAATCGCCCATGAACACGGACTGCTCGCGGATCTCGCCGGTCTCCCGGTTGATGAACGCGACGGTGACCGTCAGCGGCCGGGCATAGGTCAGATCCTTCTCGCGGCACTGCTCGAGATCGGCAACGGGCTCGTCGAAGGTGAAATCGCCGAACTGGACGGCGAGGTTGCCGGTGTAATCCTCGATCGGCGAGATGTCGTCGATCGTCTCTCGCAGACCGCCGCCATCAGGGTCGGTCAGCCAGGCGAAAGACCTGCGCTGGATATCAATTAGGTTGGGGACTTCAAGGACCTTGTTCAGACGCGCGAAGCTCCGGCGCGTCCGGGGGGCATGAGCGGTTGCCAAGACGGCGACTCCTCGGAACGGTCGAGAGGGAGGCAAAGATCAGCGCTCCTCGAGGGCCCGTACTCCCGACGACCCGAGAGCACGTACTCCCCACGAAGCGCGACCACCAAAGATAGCACAGGGCAACGATGCCCTGCGGAGGGACGCTCAGCTCTCACGGACCCCGCCCTCGGATCGCCGCGTATGTGGCGCGGCGCCGCTGAATTTGGGCGGCTGCGGCTATTGGCTGACCGGGGCAGTGTAGGGGCTGCGAGCGCTTCCGGCAAGACCATGTGTGAACGTCCGCTCCCCTGCCGTGGCGACCAGGCGGTAGATTTGACGACAGGGGGCGCCGTCCCCGGGCCAGCGGCTCGGCTACTCCACGAGGGGGGACACATGCGGGTTGGACGATCGGGATATGCGCGACTTGGAGTCGCGATAGGCGCGTTGTTCGTAGTCACGACGCTTGGGGTGGCGCCGGCCGCGGCGCAGCAGACCGGGGGCAGGCCGTCCTTCAAGGTGACGATTTCTCCCGCCTATGCCACCGCCGGGCAGTGGACGACGTTCACGGTGACGGTCGTCAACACGTCGTCGCCCGGGACCTCGCTCAAATCCCTTCAGCTCACGGCGCCGACCGGATTCAGGCTGCAGTCGTCGGCCAACTCGCCGTGGCAGCACACCGGGAAGATCAAAGGGAGAACTCTGTCCCGCCAGCTCTCGGCGAAGCCCCGATCGAAGGCCCAGTTCAACATCAGGGCAACCGCGCCCGCCAAGTGCGGCAAGTCGGTGCTGCGATGGAGCGCCCGCGCCTTCCAGAGCGCGGCGACGTCCGGACCGCAGCTCGCACTCCAGTCCGCGCTGAGCAGCGTGGGCGTGACCGTGGTCTGCCCATTGTCGGCGGCGTGTGGCGGCGGAGCGGCCTGCTCGACAAACGTCATCACTTCGGTGAGCACCTACGGGGTGGTCTCGAACGCCGGCTCGGGCACGCTCCGCCAGACGCTCAACGTCGGCAACCCGCTGCGCTGCGGCGCCTACCGCTTCCGCGATCCCAACTGGTACGACTCGGGAGTGACCTCGTCCACGCCACCCCAGGCCGGCGCGCCGCCGATCATGGATCAGATCAGCTACACGATCAAGAACGCCTCGCAGAACGGGGTCGGGTTCTGCCTGGGTGCCTCGTACGAGTTCACGACGGCGTCCGGCACCCCGGCGCCGGCGGGCAAGCTTCCCAACGGCAACGCCGGGTTTATCGGCCTGCTTCCAATGTGCAGCAGCGGAGCGCCGCCGTGCATCTCGACGATCACGCAGCAGCCTGACGCCTCGGTGAAGACCGGTCACGACGCGGTCATGACCATCAAGGTCCCCGAGCAGGGAGATCCCTGGGGCGGCGGTTAGCCGGCCCGGTCTCGAGCGCGCAGGCCGCGGCTACGCGGCCCGGTCCATCGCCGGCGCGGGCAGGCGCACGATTCGGAGCTCGTCGAGGATCCGATCGCGCTCGCCAAGCAGCTCGGCGTCCGCGACGCCCAGGGCGGCGAGCGCGTCGATCGTCGCGGCCGTGTCGTAGTCGGCATCCCGTTCGCGCGCCGACTCCAGCGCGGTGGTCAGTTTGTCGCGCGCCGTTTCGCGCTCTCCCAGCCTTGCGAGCGCGATGCCGGCCGCACGTTCGAGCAGAGGACGGTTGCGGTCGCCTGCCTCCATGTCCGCCCGCGCGATCTCGAGTGCTCGCCGCGGATCCCCGGCGAACGCCTCGGCCTCGGCGACCAGGGCTCGACCGAAGTCGGCGTAGGCGTGCAGGCTGAGCCGGCGGAGCGTGTCCATCGCCCCCTCGATCATGGGGATGCCCTCGCTTCTTTTCCCCCGCCGCACGGCGAGCCGCCCCACGAGCAAGTCGACGAACGCAACCGCCTGCGCCTCGCGCGTGCTGCTCCACATCTGACGTGCCCGCTGCAGATACGCCTCCGCCTCGTCGAGCTGGCCCTGATCGGAGAGGATCTCGCCGATGTTGCAGTCGGCGAACGCCACGTCCGCCGGCCTTCCCGACCGTTCGCCGCGCTCCCGGGCCTGCCGGTACAAGGCAATCGCGTCATCCCAGCGGCCGTCGAAGTAGGCGAACATGCCGAGGTTGTTCAGGACGATGAGCTCGTGTTCGGGATCGCCGAGCTGCTCGTAGATCTCAAGCGCGCGCCGCGAGTGCGTGGCCTGTTCGGGGTGACCTGACTCTACGAGCGCCCAGTCGAGCGAATACAGGGCATGTGCGAGCGCGCTCAACTCGCCAACCGACTCGGCATCAGCAATCGCCTGTCGGCATGTGGCGATGGCCTCCGTCCAGCGCCCCTGCCGGTTGCGGACCCCGCCCAGCCTGGAGCGCATCTTGGCGCGCCACGCCGTCGCCTCGGGGCCGTCGACGTCCTCCAGCGCGCGGAATCCGCGATTAAGCCAACGCACCGTCGAGGTCAGAGCGGCGCTGCGAGAGGCGACATCGGCATGGCGAGCGCAAAGCCGGGCGCGGGCGATCGGGTCATCGCGCTGCAGACGCCGCGCCTCGGTCAGCGCCCGGCTGGCCGCCGCAGGCTCCCCGATCGAGCGGAGCGCTTCGCCCAACTGCTCCCAGGCCTCGGCGAGCGCACGGGGGTCCGCCGAGCCCCCCGCCCGGGCGGCCTCGATCGCACGCCGATAGAGGCGCGCCGCGTCGGCGTGGGAGAACCGCTCCGTCGCCCTCTCGGCGGCGAGCATCGCGTATCGGTGGGCACGGACATAGTCCCGCGCGAGCGCGAAGTGGTTCGAGAGCACCGCGGGACCTGCGTCGAGATCGCTCCCCTGGTCCTGCTCGAGCCTCAGCCCGACCGCCTCGTGCAGCTCTCGCCGGAGCTTGAACGGCAGGCTCGAGTAGGCCACCTCCTGGAGCGCGGGACGGCGAAAGCGCACGGAGCCGTCGCGTCCGCGGTAGAAAACGGACGACAGCCGCTCCCAGAAGCTGTCGTCGGGCGGGGGCATGTCGGGGGCGAGAACGTCGGACAGACGTCGGGGGTCGAAGCTCCCGCCGAGCACCGCCGCGCGTCGCACGATCGCGGCGTCGGCCCGGTCGAGCGCGTCGATCCGGGCTCTCGCCGCGGCCTCGACGCTGTCCGGGAGCTGTTCACGATCGCCGGCTAGCGCGGCCGCGAGAAGGTCAAGCAGGAATTGCGGACTGCCTCCCGACCGCGCGACGGCGAGCTCGACCACATGCGGCGGCAATTGCGTTGCTTCGGGAGTGCCGAGCGCCAGCGCGAGCGTCTCCTCGGCCGTGAGCGGCGGAAGGTCGATGCGGACATGGGGACGGTCCGCCAACTCGAGGCCGCCCGGCACGTCGTGGCGGGTGACGAGCACGACCCAGGCCGAGGACTCGAGCTCGAGTGCGAGCGCCCGGAGCAGGGCCGCCGACGCGGCGTCCATCAGGTGTGCCTGCTCGACCTCGACGATCGTCGGCACGAGCATGGCCCGGCTGAGGAAACGCAGCACGACCTCCTCGAGCTTGGCGGCTCGGGTCTCCGGGGCGAGTTGTTCGACCTCGACCGACGCCGCGATTTCAACGTCGAGGACGATCGCGATCAGCGAGAGCCAGGGGACCAGATCGGGATGGTTGCGCCTGACTTCGGCGCGCAGACGGGCGAGCACAAGGCTTTCGGGCGTATCCGAAGCCACGCCGAGCAGCTGCCTGAGAAGAACGCGCCAGACCGAGTACGGCGTTTCACGCGTGTAGACCTCGCACCCCGCGCGGAAATGCGACATCCCCCGGGCGGGGCCCGCCACCTCGGCCAATAGCCGGGACTTGCCAGTGCCTGCTTCTCCGACGAGCTCGATCAGCGCGCCCTTCCCTTGGCGTGCCCGTTTGATCGCGGCGCGGAGCTGCTCGAGCTCGGGCTGGCGGCCCGCGAGCGGCAGCTCCATCCGGATCGCCGCCTCCGATGCCCCGCGCACGGGCGGACCGACGTCCCAGGCCTGCACCGGGCGCGACTTGCCCTTGACCGTGAACGGCTCGAGCGGAGTCTGCGCGAATGCGGTCTTGGCGTCCGCGAGGACGCCGCGCGTCGCGTACAGATGGCCGGCCGGCGCCTTCGCCATCAACCGCGCCGCGAGATTCACGGTGTCGCCCATGACGGCGTACCAGCGTCGGTAATCGGGCCCGACCCGACACGTGAACACCGGCCCGCGGTTGAGGCCGATCCGCACCGGGAGGGGAGGACGGGCCTGGATTATGTGGCGGAGCGTGAGCAGCATCCGCTCCTCGTCGTCCCCCACCACTCGCGGGGCGCCCGCGCTCAGCCGGATCTTGATCCCGTCGTTGGCTATGTCGGTGTCGAGGAAGCACACCTCGTAGCGTTCGACCGCCTCCTGGACCAACTTCACGAGCTCGTCGAGCCTCCGCCCCGTGCCCTCGGGTCCCTCGCGCGCGAGCACATCGTCGAGGCCGCCGAAGTGGAGGAAAGAGATCGCGGCGGTGCGGTGCTCGGGAGCCGTCGACCCCCTGAGCAGATGTGCTCTCACGGCGACCGGCAGGAAGCTCTCGATGACGTCTTCGGATGGGGTTGGCAGCCCCGCGGGCGGTGCCCAATCACACGTGTCCGGCGAGCGGGCGAGCGCCAGCCCCGGTCCTACCTCGGCGCCGACGCAGCTGCGCGGCAACGTCCGTGCAGTTTCGGGGCTGATCAGGATCTGCCCCGAGGACGCGCACGCCTCCAGCGCGACGACCGTTGTCGCTGCCGGACCGCCGATCAACAGCTCCCGATGCGACCCACCGACGACGAACATCTCGTAATCGCCGCTGTGTACGCCGACGGAGATTCGCAACGTGACCTTCGTGTCTCCGACTTGGACCTCTCCGATCTCGCGAAGGCGGCGTCGCATCGCAGCCGCGGCGCAGCATGCCCGCACCGCGTGCTGCTCGTCGCCTCGCTGGTCGTAGAACAGCAGGACCATCGCGTCGCCGCCGAACTTGACGAGCGAGCCGCCGCGCCCATATGCCTCGGCGAGCAGCGCCGTGAAGCAGGCGTTGATCAGGTCGACCAGTTGCTCGGCACCTTCCTCGCCACGGCGCGCGAGCCGCTCGGACAGGCGGGTGAACCCAGAGACGTCCGCGAACACGACCGTGCAATTGACCGTCTCGGTCAGCACGTCGATCGGCCGCGCCAGACGGGCGAGCAGAGCCCGAGGCACAAACGGGGCAAGCGTTCCGGTTTCGGATTGAACCTGCAAGCGGATGCGTCGGCCGGCGCGACCCCGGCCACCTCTAGCTCATCTAAGTGTACGGCCGTGCTCCGGGGCCCGGACTCGCCTACACCAGTACGCCTACCCCGCCACTACCCCTCGAGCAAAGCGTCGAGGATGTCGCCGTAGGAGCTGAGCGTGATCGACAGGTGGCCGTGACCCGGCCGCAGCTCGGCCTTGGCGCCACGTACATGGCCGGCCAGCCACTCCCCGTGGGAAACCGGGACGAACTGATCCTCGGTCCCGTGCCAGATCTGGACCGGCGCGGCGACCTGGTCCAGCTCGAACCCCCACGCGCCGGCTATCGCCAGATCGTCATCGAGCCATCCCCATATGCCCGACGCCAGCGATCGCTTCAGCTGTCGCACGGTGTGCTCCGCGTAGGCGCCGCTGAGGACACGTCGGTCGGACTCGCAGAAGAGATCGCTCCACACCCGCAAGAGCTCATCCGCAGTGGCGCCGTTGACCGCCTGGGCCTCGCGCTCGAGATACTCCTGGAGCTCGCGTGCCCCGGCGCTCGCGGCGGCGTACTCCTCGAGGTTCTCCTTGCCCATCCCGGCCGTCCAATCGAACCCCTCGGCGTCGGCGGGCGCCGGCGTTGCGATCGCCGCGACGGCGATCACGCGATCCGGGATGAGCGCCGCACAGGCGATCGAGTGGGGACCGCCGCCGGATCCCCCCGAGCAGTAGAAGCGCTCGTACTCCAATTCGTCCGCGATCGCCACCACGTCGGCGACGCACGAGGCGACTGACCGCCCCTCATGCCGATCCGAGCCGCCGTAGCCAGGGCGTGAATACGCGATCTGTCGCACGCCCCGCTCGGCCGCCACCTCGATCAGTGGATCGAACGCGCCGGCAGCGCCGGGCGTCCCGTGAAACATGATCAGCGGCACGCCGTCGGGTGGTCCGGCCAGCACCACCTCGAGCGCGCGACCGTCACCGGCGAGGACCGACAGCGCTTCCAGCTCCCAGACGCTCATCGGCCAACCGTATCCGACAGGCGGGCGCGCCAGGAGAGGGCGCGCCGCGTCGGCCGAAGCCGCGCGGCGCTACCCGATTACTTCAGTTCGACAGTGGCGCCGGCCTCTTCGAGATCGGACTTGAGCTTGTCGGCCTCGGCGCGGTCGATGCCTTCCTTGACGGGCTTCGGCGCCTCGTCGACGAGCGCCTTGGCCTCCTTGAGGCCGAGACCGGTCGCGGCACGCACGACCTTGATCACCTGGATCTTCTTGTCGCCGGCCGCCTGGAGCACCACGTCGAACGCCGTCTGCTCCTCGGCTTCCTCCCCGCCGCCGTCAGCCGCGGCGCCGCCAGCGCCCGCCGGGGCGGCAGCCGCCACGGCGGTCGCCGAGACCCCAAAGGCCTCCTCGAGCGCCTTGATGCGCTCGGACAGTTCGAGCACGGAGATTGTCTTGAGCTCGTCGATCCACTCTTCTGTTGTGGGCATGTTTCCTCCTTAGGCGTCGGACGGTTGATCGTCCGGCGCTGATTCCTGTTCAGTTTCTTCTGGTGCGGCCTCGGGTTCCGCGGCCGACTCGGGCTCCGCGGGCGCCTCGGGCTCCGCAGCCGCCTCAGGCTCCGGCTCCGGCGCGGCCGCCTCGGGCTCGGGCTCCGGCGCGGCCGCCTCGGGTTCCGCAGCCGACTCGGGCGCCGGCTCGGACGCCTCAGGCTCAGCCGCGGGCTCAGGCTCGGCAGCCGCCGGCGCCTCTCCGCTGACCAAACCCTTCTCCGCGATCTGCTGGAGCTGGATGGCGAGCCCGGCGATCAGCGCGTTGAGCGTGCGGACGAGCCCGGTCAGCGGCGCGGCGATCGTGCCGACGAGCTGGGCGTTCAACACCTCGCGTGCCGGAAGCCGCGCGATCGCGCGAACGTCGTCGCCGCTGAGCGCGATGCTGTCCATCAGGCCGCCCTTGAACTCGAGCGCGTGCATGGCGCGCGCGGCGTCGTTCAGGGCCTTGGCTGCGAGCGCCGCGTCGCCCGACACGAACGCCAGCGCGGTCGGCCCTTCGAGCATGGCTTTGAGCGCCTCGGCGCCGGCCTCGTCGGCGGCGCGCTCGGTCAGCGAGTTCTTGACGACGCGGAACTTGGTGCCGGAGTCGCGAAGCCTGTCCCGCAACTCGGCCGCCTGCGCCACGGAAATGCCGCGGTAGTCGACCGCGAACACGGCCTCGGCCGACTTGATCTGGCCGACGATCTCCTCTACGACTGCTGCTTTTTGGTCTCGGTTCATAAGGTCCTCTCACGAGAAACGCCCGCACATCGGCGGGCGTCGAACCGAGGAGCCGCAAGTTGGGCTCCCAGACCTCGAGGCTCCGCCTGCCCCGGACTTACGCACACCGCCGGGGGTCTCGGGCTTCGTCTCTGCTACCTAGAGTTTACGCCGCGACGGGCTCCTCGACGATGTCACGTGTGCGCGTGGGATCGACCTTGACGCCCGGGCCCATCGTCGTCGCGACGGTCACCGTGCGGATGTAGCGGCCCTTGGCAGCTGCAGGCTTGGCCCGGATCAGCTCCTCTATCACCGCGGCGTAGTTCTGCAGCAGCTTCTGAGCGTCGAAGTCGCGCTTGCCGATCACGAGGTGCACGATCGCGTTGCGGTCGGTCCGGTACTCGACCTTGCCGGCCTTGGACTCCTCGACCGCGCGCGCCACGTCCATCGTCACCGTCCCCACCTTGGGGTTCGGCATCTTCCCCGCGGGCCCGAGGATCCGGCCGAGACGGCCGACGACGGGCATCAGGTCGGGCGTCGCAATCGCGACGTCGAAGTCGTCGAAGCCATCTTGAATTCGCTGGGCGAGGTCCTCGGCCCCGACGACGTCGGCACCAGCCTCCTCCGCCTCGCGGGCCTTGTCGCCCTGCGCGAACACGGCGACCTTGACGTCCTTGCCGAGACCGTTGGGCAGGGCGATCGTCCCGCGCAGCTGCTCGTCCGCGTGACGTACGTTCAGGCCGGTGCGGACGTGCACCTCCACCGACTCGTTGAACTTCACGCGCGCAAGCTGTTTGATCAGCCCGATCGCCTCCGACGGCGAGTACTCGCGCTCGCGATCAAACCGCTGCTTGGCGTCTTCGTATGTCTTTCCGTGATGTGCCATAGCCCTAGACGACCTCCACACCCATCGAGCGAGCGGTACCGGCGATGATCCTGGCGGCGGCGTCGATATCGCCGGCGTTCAGATCCTTCATCTTCTTCTCGGCGATCTGCCGCAGCTGATCCTGGGTGATCGAGGCGACCTTGGTCCGGTTCGGCTCGGACGACCCCTTCTCCAGCGACAGCGCCTGCTTGATCAGCACCGCGGCCGGTGGGCTCTTGGTGATGAACGTGAACGACCGGTCCTCGTAGACCGTGATCACGACTGGGATGACGGTGCCGAGGTCACCCTGCGTCTGCGCGTTGAAGGCCTTGACGAACTCCATGATGTTGACGCCGTGCTGGCCGAGCGCGGGCCCGACGGGCGGCGCCGGTGAGGCCTGGCCGCCCACCGCCTGCAACTTGATCTGTGTCAGAACTTTCTTCGCCATCGTCTAGATCTTCTTCACCTGATCGAATCCAACTTCCACCGGCGTCTCGCGGCCGAAGATCGACACGAGCACCTTGAGCCGCTGCGCGTCCTCGTTGACCTCTGAGATCTCGCCCGAGAAGTCTGACAGCGGACCCGAAATCACCTTTACCGACTCGCCGATGGTGAACGTGGCGCGGCTGCGCGGGCGCGCCTCCTGCTCACGGTGGAGCAGGCGGTTGACCTCGTCCTGGGTGAGCGGAACAGGTTCGTTCGACGCCCCGACGAAACCGGTGACACCCGGAGTGCCCTTGACCAGCGACCACGAGTCCTCGTTGAGGTCCATGTTGACGAGCACGTAGCCGGGCATCGTGCGCTTCTCAACCGTGATCTTCTGGTTGTCCTTCATCTCCGAGACCGATTCGGTCGGCACGACGATCTGCCTGACCGCCTGCTGCTGACCGAGCGACACGATGCGGTGCTCGAGGTTGTGCTTGACCTTGTTCTCGTGACCCGAGTATGTGTTTACGACGTACCAGCGGAACATTCTTTTTCTTCGTTTGGCCTCTCTAGCCTGCGGCGCCCACGGCGCCTACTTCAAGACGAAAGTCACCAGCTTCCCGGACACCCAATCCGCGACGCCGAGGAACACCGCAGCCACGATCACAAACCCGATCACGACTCCCGTGGCCTGGAACACCTGACGGCGGTCGGGCCACTGTACTCGTTGCAGCTCGCGCCAGCTTCCCTGAAGGAAGCCGATGAGCCGCGAGATTATGTTCGGGTGTCGCTCGGCGACGGCCGTTGCGCCCGTGGCGGCCAACTCGCCGCCGCCGGATGCACCGGCACCGCCTTCACCATCGTAGCCACCACCTCGCCGGCGACCACGTCCGCCGCGGCCGGCTGAGATCGACTCCTCGACCTCGCGCTCAAACTCTTCCTCGTCCTCGCCCTCCTCAGGCTCCGGCTCTTCCGGACGGGCAAACGCGAGCTGCTCCTCGGCGAGCTCGGCGTCCGGAGTGGCGTGCTCGAGCGGGGGCGGCGCTCCTTCCTCGTCTTCTTTTAGTGGGTCCGAGTTCAGCGGATCCGACCCGAGCTCGTCGCGCTCGAGGCCCATGCGCTCATCATCGCGCTCCAGCTTGGGAGTGCCGTTCTCGCCCTCGAGATCAGACACGCCGTTCTCAGAATCGTGCGTGACGGTGGGCAGGCCCTGGCTCGGGTCCACGGGCGCGCCCGGCTGGCGAGGCCGCCGCTCTCTGGGGCGTTTGCGGTTACGGGCCACGGAACGCTCCGGTCAGGTCAGCGCGTTTCGCGGTGCGGTGTGTGGCACCTGCACCAGCGGCAGTACTTACGCAACTGCAGCCGCTCCGGGTTGTTCCGCTTGCTCTTGTTGGTTTGGTAATTACGGCGCTTGCACTCTTCACAGGCGAGAGTCGCAGCGATCCGAACGTCTCCACGAGCCATCTGCGCGCTTCCGTCGGGATGTCAGTGTCCGGCTACCGGACCGCGGGCGCGAGAACGAACGCCGCCCGGCGCCGCTGCCCAGTGTAGCGGCCGGATCGGGACCGAGAGATGGCTCGCAGCTATTCGACCAGCTCGATCGGCGATACCTCCAGATCGAGCCAGCGATCGCCGCGGAGGATCCTGACCGCCAGCGGTCTGCCGATCGCGTCCTGCGTCATCAGTCGCTGCACGTCGTCGACGCGCTCGATCTGCTCCCCCCCGAGCTCGACGATCAGGTCCTCGGCCCGAAGTCCGGCCCGCTGGGCGGGACTCCCCTGAGACACCTCGACAATCTCGACGCCAGACCCACGTCCTACACGCGCGCGCGCGTGAGGCGGTAGTGGACGCGGCCCGGCCGCGATCCCGATCCATGCCCGGCGCACGCGACCGTCCCGCATCAGCGTGCCGACGATCTGCCGAGTCGCCTCGTTGATCGGCACCGCGAGCCCAAGTCCGACGCCGGCGACCGCAGTGTTGATCCCGATCACCCGCGCCGAGGAGTCGACGAGCGCGCCCCCGGAGTTTCCGGGATTCAGAGCCGCGTCGGTCTGGATGACGTTGTCGATGTGGCGCACGGTCCGCCCGGCCCGTGCGGGCAGCGAGCGCCCGAGCGCGGATACGACCCCGGCCGTGACCGAGCCCGCGAACCCGTTGGGGTTCCCGATCGCCACCACGAGCTGGCCGACGCGCAGGTGCTCGGCCTCGCCCAGCGTCGCCGGGGCGAGGCCGTCGCCGTCGGCCCGGAGCACGGCGAGGTCCGTCAGCCGGTCGGTGCCGACGACGCGCCAGCTGAGCTCGCGGCCGTCGACGAACGTGGCCTTGCCGGTCCGCCCCGGGCCGGCCACCACGTGAGCCGAGGTCACGAGGAACCCGTCCGGCGTCAGCGCCACCGCGCTGCCGGCGCCCGCCGGCACCTGGCCGCCGCGGCTCCGGCGCATCACGCGCAAGTTGGCGACGCTCGGCGCCACGCGCTCGGCGACGTCCACGACGACCCGAGAGTAGGCGTCGAGCGCCTCGGCCTCGCGCCGCTCGGCCTCGTCGTTATGCCGTTCGGTGGTAGTGCTCATGACAGGCTGACCGATACCGTGCGCTCGTCGGCGCCGCGGACGATCGTCAGCTCGAGCCGGCCGTCGGCGTGCGCGCCGTCGATCGCCTCGTACAAGGCCTCGACGCGATCGAGGTCCTTACCGGCCGCGCCGACGATCAGGTCGCCGCGTTCGAGGCCGGCACGGTCGGCGGCACTGCCACGCTCGACCGCGCGC
>Ga0335079_10004390_pt1 | contig 16230 bp, 9 predicted proteins | sample Lox_Sample_33_FD_206719 | JGI IMG/M metagenome (GOLD analysis project Ga0335079, IMG submission 206719) | Soil microbial communities from Loxahatchee National Wildlife Refuge, Florida, United States - Lox_Sample_3.3 | ecosystem: Environmental > Terrestrial > Soil > Wetlands | place: USA: Florida... | reverse complement strand
TCCCCCGTCACCGTAATGCTGTTTACGGTGACCGGTCCGGTTCCGTTGTATTGAATGTAGATCGACTGCGCTCCCGACGTCGCTCCGACCACCTGTGCGTCGAATGCCAGGTAATTCGGCGAGAACGTGATCGCCGGAAGCGTGGCCACGCCCGTCCCGGTCAAGTTGATCCCTTGCGGGCTGCCGGTGGCGGAGTCCGTTAGCGTAAGCGTCCCCGTGCCCGGCCCGGTTCCCGAGGGCGTATAGGTCAGATAGAAATAACAACTCGTTTCCAAGGCGAGGGATCCGCCGCTCCCGGGGCACGCGTTGGCGGAAATCGCAAAGTCTCCCGTGATTGCTGCGCTGTCCGTGAAATTCACCACTTCCGTACCCGTATTGCGAACCCACAACAGCGCCTGCGCACTGGGGGTCCCTGTAGTTACACTTCCGAAATCCACCGAGGGCGGGATCATCAGCAGCGTCTGAGACGCCGTAAGCCCTGTGCCGTTCAGATTGATAGTGTTGGTGTGCGTTCCATTGGCGTCCGTACTGGTAACTGTAATTGTTCCGGTGCGGTTGCCCGGCTGCGTCGGGCTGAAACTGACGTCGAGCGTGCAGCCTTGTTGCGGCTGGAACGTGCCGCCGGCACAGTCGTCATAGCTGAGAGCAAAATCACCCTGCGGCACATCGCTTGTAATGGAAACGGGAATGTTGCTGCTGTTGGTCAGCGTTATCGCTTGGACGGCGGACGTGGTGCCAACGGCCTGTGCGGCAAACGTAATGCCGGTCACCGAAGGAACCAGCTCGCTGGTGTCGACCACACCCGTTCCGGTCAACGCAACGAAGGGCGTCCCGTCGATGGTTACGTTGCTGGAACGGGCGCCGACCTTCGAAGGGGTGAACGTCACGTTGACCTGGCAGTACGTTCCGACGGGAATGGTGACCCCGGTGCACCCGTCATAGCTCAATGCAAAATCATCGGAAGCCGCTGCGGACGTAATCGTGTAGGGCAGGTTTCCAGCATTCGTGAAAAGCACGGTCTGTATCGCGCTGACTATCCCGACAGATAGAGGCCCAAAGTCGAGTGCGGTGGCATTGGGTTCCAGGCTTGAGGCGGAAGTACTGCCCGTACCGCTCAATGCAATGACGACCGGCGAAACCAGGTTGTTGAGTGTGCTGACCGTCAGCGTCCCCGCACGCGTTCCCGCGAGGATAGGTGTGAACGTTATTGAGACCGAGCACTGGTTCCCGGGCGAAATCGTGTAGCCGCTGCAGTAGTCGTAAAGGGCGGCGAAATCGCCCGTCGTCACCGCGCTTGATCCGGTGACCGGAACATTTCCCGTGTTCGTGAAGCTCAGTGTTTGGTAAGCGCTCGTGGTGTTGAGAACTTGCGTGTTGAACACCAGGCTGCTGGCGGATGGAACCAGCCCAGTCGCCGCAACCACGCCTGTGCCGGAAACAGGCAGCGTCTGCGTGTTGGCCGGTACGCTGCTGATGATCGTGATCGCTCCGCTTCGGTTACCGCTACCGCTCGGCAGGAACGAGACATTGAAATAGCAATTCGACCCTACGGCGATTACCCCGCACGCTTGCTGCGCGACCGGAAACTCCTGTGTGCCCTCGATGCGGTCAATGGTGATCGGCGTCGTCCCGTTATTGAACAGGTACACGCTCTGCGCAGTGCTCAATGTCCCCACGACCTGTGGCGCAAACGCCAGGGCCGATTCCGAGATGACGAGAGAAGTGCTTGCGGTAACACCTGTTCCGGTAAGCGATACGGTTCGTGGGCTTCCTGTTCCCGTGTCCGCAATCGTGAGAATCCCGGTACGTACACCGGGAGCGGTTGGAGTGAATGTGAAATCAACAAGGCAGTTGCTGCCCGGCGCCAGCGCGGCGCACTGATTGTAGAGGATTGCGAAATCTCCCGTGATCGTGGCGCTGTTCACGGTCACTTCCGTCGGACTGTAGTTGGTCAGGTACACATACTGAAGAGCGCTCGTCGTGTTGACCACCTGGTTTCCAAAATCGATTACCGTCGATGAAGGCGTCAGTGAACCATTGCCTCCGCCGATGATGCCCGTTCCCGTCAAAGTCACCTGGTAATTGCCGCTGAGTCCGCTCGCACTCACCGTCAGCGTCGCGGCCAAGTAGGTCGCTTCGGTTGGTGTGAAGACCACGCTTACTGTGCAACTGGCGGAGGGATCCAGGTTTTGCGGACAGTTGTTGGTCTGCGAATAGGCGGCGCTGCTCAAATAAAACCCGTAAATGCTGAGCGGTTGATTTCCAATGTTCTGTACGGTCGCGTCAATCGGCGAACTGGACGTGCCCACGGCCGTGGCCGGAAAGTTCAGCGTCGCCGGCGAGACACTCACTTCGCCAATGTCCAATCCCGTTCCCTGCAGGGCGACGATCGCCGGCGAGTTGTTCCCGGAATGCGTCAGCGTCATCGTTCCAAAGCGCGTGCCTGCCAGCGTCGGAGTGAACGTCACCGATATGGTGCAAGAGCTTCCCGCGAGAAGACTGGAACCGCATGTGTTGGTCTGCGAGAAATCGCCCGTGATCGCGAGATTCGTGATGTTGAGCCCTGCGCTGCCCATATTGCGGATCGTGACGTTTAAAGGCGGGCCGCTTACAGCAACCCCTTGTGGCGAAAAACTGAGGGAAGAGGGAAAGGGAACCGCGGTTGCGGCGTTGGCCGGCGATAGGGAAGCGATGAATTCATTGACTGCCGGCGACGGAAGCGTCACAGGCAGATCGGGAGAAACTGTTCCACCGGCCAGATAGATGTTTCCATTGATGTCGACCGTGACGGCGGGGTCCATCACGTAGCTGTTCAGCGCGCCCTCGTACGAACTGCCGCCAAAGTAGCTGGAAAACGGCGCCGCTGAGCCGTCGCCCGAGAGTTGCACGATAAAGTCGTTTCTGTTTCCAGCCAGAAAACTCTGAATGGGATTGGTGGTGGGAAAGTCCGCAGCCGAGGTATAGCCCGCAACGTAGGCGGAACAATTGCTCGCGCAGCCCGGCATCAACGCCATGCTCGTTGGCGTTGTTTGCAGGCTCGGGCCGCTCAGAAACGTGGAATAGACCAACGTGCTTCCGTCCGGGCTCAACTTCGTGACAAATCCCCCGGGATAGTTCGTCTGGTAAGCTCCCGACGTCGTGGGAAAGTCCGAGTACGTGCTTACACCGGTGACGTACACATTTCCCGATGCATCCAAGGTCATTCCGTAAACGGTGCCGGGGCCCAGATATGCGGAGTACGTGAGTTGCGTGCCGGTGGGGTTCAACTTGGAGACGTAGACTCCCCCCGAAGTGGATCCCGTGCCGTCGAAGACGAAAGCGCCGGAAGTTACTGGGAAGCCCGTGTATTGGTTGCCCGCGAAATAGGCATTGCCCGCCGCGTCGACCTCGATTCCCCCGCCCATCGTGGCATTGGACGGTCCAACAAACGTTGCATAAACAAGGGAGGCGGTCCCGGAGAGCGATGGATCGATTTTCGCCACGTACTCTGCGTAGGAATAGCTCGACGGAAATGTGGTTTGGTATACCCCGGTGGTCAGGGGGAAATCAGCGGAGGCGGTTTGCCCAATGATGTAGGCCTTGCCGCTCGCGTCTACGGCCAGGTAGGAGTAGTACTCATTCGCCGAACCGCCGAGGTACGTCGAATAAAGCAGATTGGATCCCGTCGCATCCAGGATGGTCACGAATGAGTCGTACCCGCCGCCATTTCCTTGTTGGAAGGCATTCGTCGTGGTGGGCCATCCCGTGCCATAGACCTGCCCTGTCACATAAATTCGGCCGCCGGCATCGAGGGCCATGGAGAAAGGATACGAAGGCACTCCGAATCCGACGGACGACGTGAACAGAACGGTGGTGCCGTCACTGGAAATCTTGGCCACATTTGTCGCACCAATGCCGTACGTTACGTAGAGATTCCCGCTGCCGTCCACCGCAATCGCGTCGATCGGTCCCGCCCATCCGCTCTGAAAGGTCGAATACGTCAGCACCGGGTCGATAATCAGCTGCCGGCTGGAATCGTAAGCGCCGACCCGAAGACCCAGTCGCGTGGCTCCGGAATTTTCTGTGGAAGCTGTGAGTGTGTAGCCCCCCTCGACCGGCTTCTTTTCTCCCTTGGCGTCAATCTGGTAAAGGGCCGGCTTATGGAAGCGCACCTCCGCGCCTTCGAGTTGCGCAACGACACTCCCGTCCGGGTCGAACTTCATTCCCTTGGCCCCGCTCACGCGCAGGTCGATCGCCATGGGATCCGCACCGGGCGCGACCACAAAGTCATACTCCAACCGCCCCTGATTTCCGTAATAGAAAACGTCGATACCCGGATACACACTCCGGTAAGCGACTCGGCTGTACGTAGGAATATTCGTGAGCCATGACCTCCGATCGCTGGTTGGAAAATAGTTGCTTTTGCCCGGCAACTCCTGCACACCTTCCGCTCTCGCTTCCGCGTTGGCTCCGGCAAACTGCAAGCCAAGATCGGCCGTATGTCCCGCCGGCTTTGCCGGTTCCTGGATGCGGTCTTTGCCAAGAAGCCCGGCTGTGTTCTCCTTTGCCTGAACCTGAGTTGCTTCTGGCACGAAGAAGGAAAGGCGCGCACTGCCGGGTCCAAGTGCTAGGTCGTAACCGGCTCCATGCGATATGAAATCCGCTTTGCCTGCCGCCTGTCCGACGTTCTTTTCAAAACTCATGGGCAGGCTCGCAAAATGAGAGAGGGCGAAGCGGCTGGACGGCTCATCTTTGGTTGCGGGGAGCAAAATGTTTAAGGGTTCAGTCACCGGAGAGGAATCCACCGGTTGTGCTGGGGCCGGGCTTGCCACTGGACCGACACTGATCCGCAGTGGCCCTGCCTGCGAACTGGATGGGAGCGCGGAATTCAAGCCGATGGAGACGGACGGTTGTGCAGGCCTGTTGCGTTCCGAGGTGACCGTCGAAGGAGGCTGAGAACCCGCGGCAGTAAAGGGGGGCGGGGGAGCCTGATGCGCCGGCACCGTATAACCGCTCACCGCCGCGCCGACGCCGGTCGCGTCCTGCGTTCCTGCAAAATGCACCAGGCCGAGCAGCGCCAAAGCGGCAGACAGACCTATCCCTAGGGAAGCCCGCCAGTGCTTGGGGGCCTTTTGAGTAACCTGTTCCAACACCCGGAGCAATACAGAAATAGGCTTGTACCTCATGGGAGCCTCCCGCAAGGCACATCTACTCAAAACGAGTGAATTTTCCTCTCGCTTCGCCTCGAGAGGGACAGATGGGACGAAAGCACCAAAGCGCTGGGGAGGCTATAGACGATCAGCCCCGAGATAACGTTTCGGTGGTGCCGGATACTATTCGGGTTAAGTTTGCCTGTCAACAACCAAACGGGCAAACTTGGCGGAATCTCGAAGAATTCGCGCTAGAACGAGCAAATGAGGCAAGTCGTGGAACTCCTAAACCTCCCTACGAGGCCTCTTTTCTTCCTCGGCTGCGTCATGCCAACGCATCGAATCCTTCCTTGTAACTCCTGTTAACATAAGCTTTCCTTGAAACGGAATCCCAAACCCGACCTTACCGGTCGAGCCGCCGCCCTGGCGCAGCAGTTGAGTGAAGCTGTTGTCCGTGAGCGCATTATTCCCAGGTTTGTGGATTCCTACGTCGTCGAGCATGGCCGCTACGGCCTGCAGGTCCATGCCGCTCTGTATCGTGACCTTCTAAACCTCCTGCAGCGCGAGGCCCTTTTGGCCATTTCGGCCCAGGCTCTGCTGCTTGTGTCCGCGGGACCGGCCGGCCAGGCAGATCGCAGGATGAAGCCGCTCAGCCGCAAGGAATCTCTCGCGTTCCGCCAGAAGTTCCTGGCCGCGCTCACACGCCAGCAGCACTGGAATGCCGGTGTTGCCCTGGAATTCCAATCGGATTTGAAGTTGTATGAAGAGATTCTGACGCGCGCCGCTGCAAACTGTCGTCGGCGCAAGCCTTTTGAAGCTGCCAATCATCCTTTCGTGGATCGCTGCGCGTTCTTGCTCGATTCATCTTTTCTGGAAAGCGCGCGTTTGGCCGCCACCCGCGCTCTTACGGACCTGGAGTCGCTTGCCACGCAAATGACTGGGCAGTTCTTCGCTGCGCTCAACAAAAGCGCTAAGAACTGAACCTTCTCCCGTCACACGCGAAGGCGGCTTTGGCAAGAGAACTTGTCATTCAAACAGCTCGCCTTTCAGCAATCGCTGCCCCGCCAAAGACGTCCGGAAACTCCATACCGCCAGAGCAACGACGCCTGCCACGACGCCAACCGCCGCCGGCGTGTACCACTTCGAGGGATCCAAAGTGTGTGGCAGGCTGAGCATCACATCCGCGGTGAGCACTGCCGTAGCCAGGGTCAGGAGTCCGAATCGAACGATGGCAAACGCGGCAATTCCGTAAATCGTGCACCAGATCGGGGCGTCGATCAGCGGGTGGTCGCTCCCCAGCATCCTGGGGACGACGTACAGCAGTACAAAAACCGTCGCCGACAACCATCGGTTGCGCACGAAAATTTGTAGAAACACCAGAACAAAGAAGAAGTGCAAGACTCCCCCAATGGCGGACACCACGTTCCCAAAGCAGAACCCTATGGTTGCCCGTACGCCCTCGAGAACGTCGGTCACCGGCAACAAAGGGCGCTCCCCCACCCGAATGTCAAACAGATATCCGATGTAGAACACGAGTACCCACGTCATCCCCAAAACTATGCCGAAGAGCACGTCTCGCCCGACCAGCGGGTCTCGCCAGTTCCCGGAAAGCAATCTTGTCCAGGACACAATTGTCTGCGGCCATTTGCTACGCACATACGGCTCCAGGGCCAAATACAATGTCCAGAGCGTCGCGGACACAAACAGAGCCGTGCTGATCGCCAAAGCAAACAGCCAAAGCGAGTCCGTCGAGAACCGCAAGTGTGCCCGCACGAAAAAAAGAAACAGGTTCAACAGGAAGACCGCCCCCGCAAGGCGCAGAGCGCCGCGTTGGTCTCCTCTCCCGCGAGAGTAATTACGGTAGGCCAGCCAAACCCCGCACCCGAGCACGAGAAGCACGAATGTTGTGCCGAAGATTTGGCTCGCTCTTTCCGACCGGGTTGCCTCGGGCGCAGGCATGCGGTCCGCGTTTGTCCACGGACCCGCGAGCAGGAAATAGACTGGCTTCCCTCGCTGAGCCGCTGCTTCCACGTGCAAGGGTCGTGTCGTGCCGGGCCACGTCCCATCCCAGGCGGCTCGGGTGTCGGCCGCCGCAAGGGAATTCCAGGAAGGACTCGCGGGGCGCAGATCCGCAGCGTTAAGCCCTGCCGCGGCAAACAGCGGCCTCCAGTTCGTTTCCGCCAGCGGTACTGGATGCTCCTCTCTCTCCAGCGGAATGGCCAGGAAGTACGCCAGACGGCCCGTTAAATCGAGCCGGACATTGATCATCCCCGAGAACGTCGCAGGCGGATCTCCGAACGAGACCATTCCCGGCGTGAGTGAAATCGTCGTGAATCCATCAGGCGCCATTTCCACGGGGCTCTGCCGATACCAAAAACGCAAAACCGGCGGTCTCTCGCTCAGAATGCGGTCCCACGCGGCGTTGGGTTTTTCCTTCTTGTCGAGGAAATTCAGGTAATCTTCATCGTAGGAAAATCCGTATGCCGCATCCTTTGCTTCTGTTCCGTAGCCCAGGCTGGCCACAATTTCGCGCGCCTTTTGCACCATCACTTCCGGCGGGTATTGCGGATTGATGCGCCTCAATCCGCTCTCTTTCACTCCCAAGTAGGAACTCAGCGCGACCATCACCAGCACGCCCGCAAAACATGCCAGGGCAAGCCTTGGCCTCGTTCCTTCCTTGCCGCCCGCCGCGGCTACCATCGCCGGTGAGGGTGTTTCCCCGGCCGCCAATGCCGCTGCCAGTGGATCCCCGCCCGGCAACGCGGCAGCCACCTGCAACGCGGTGCTCGGCCGGCCCGCCGGGTCGCGTTCCAGGCATCGCAGGATCACCCGCTCGATCAGCGGATCCAGATCCTTCACCAATGTCGAAGGATTCGTGATCGCTCCGCCCTCTCTCGCCTTCATCAGGTCCGGCAGCAGGGCTGCGTCGTAAGCGCGCTTTCCGGTAAGCACCTCATACATTACAAGTCCGAGCGAATAGATATCGCTCTTCGACGTGACTTCCTTGCCCGCCAGCTGCTCCGGCGCCATGTACGCGGGTGTGCCCGCCCGCACTTCCGCTCCTTGAATATTCGTGGCAATTCCCGCCAGCCCAAAGTCGGTGATCCGCACTTTGCCGGCGCCGTCCAGCATCACGTTGGAGGGCTTCAGGTCCCGGTGGATCACGCCACGCTCGTGCGCCGCCGCCAGTCCCGCGCAGATCTGCCGGGATACCTCCGTGGCCTTATCCTGCGGCAGGCGTCCGATGCGCCGCACCAAAGAGGACAGGTCCTCTCCGTCCACAAACTCCATCGTCAGGAACGGCACCCCGTTCGCATCGCCAATGTCGAATACGCGGCATACGTTGGGATGCGACACTTGCCGCGCCACACGCACTTCGGAATGAAACCGCGCCAAGGCGGATGCGTCTCGCGAGAGAGCTTCCGGAAGAAACTTGATGGCCAGGACCTGGCTCAGCTTCAGGTCTTCCGCGCGGTACACCTCGCCCATCCCTCCGCGCCCCAGAAGCGCCACAATGCGGTAGCGCTCCGCAACGATGGTTCCCGGCGTGAACCGGCCGCCGCCTATGGGATCGCTGCTTGTCAGAACCGGATTGCTGGGAGGAGTCGAGCGCGGCCGCGAGGGGCGCCGGGGTGTCGGGCGCGGCGTGGGGGGCAGTTCCGGCGCCAGCGTCTCCTGATTCCCATCCAGGAGGGCTTCGTCGCCGAGCACAGTGGCATTCGGGTCGGCTCCAACCGCACTCCCGCATCGTGCGCAGAAACGCGCCGCGTCCGAAACCTGGTTGCCGCAAGCTGTGCAGAACATCGACGCCGGATTTTACCATCCCCGGAAGGCTGGCAAACCTGCCCTCCCGTTCACGCGATTTTTTCCACTTGGACCGCGGTCCCGTAGGCTAGCACTTCCGTCACGCCCTGCATGACTTCATTCGCGTCGTATCTCATCGCAATGATTCCGTTCGCTCCGTGCTGGGCCGCATGTTGCAGCAGAAGCTCGTAGGCTTCCTCACGAGCCTTTTCACACAACTCCGTCAGTACCGTGATGTTCCCGCCCACAATCGTCTGTATCCCGGCAGCCAGATTTCCCAGCACGCTCCTGGACCGCACCGTAATGCCACGAACGATTCCGAAATTCCTCACCACCCGGTAACCGGGCAGATCGTTTCCCGACGTCACCATGGAACTGTCAACGCGTCCATTCATCGCCCTCTCCTCTCTCGACGACCGATGTTTACCGCTGCGATTCTACCTCTGGACAACCTCCCTCTGTCACTGCCGGACTCTGTTATTCTCAACCTACATGGAAAATCTCTTTTACTTCCTGGCGATTCTCCAGATTGCCGCTGGATTGTTCCTGCTCTGGCAGGGAATCCAATGGCTCTCCTATGTTCGACGTCGTCTCGGGACCGATCCCGGTTTCTATGCGCCGCGCACCGCCGTTATTTGCCCCTGCCGCGGAATGGAGCCTGGCCTGGAGCGCAATCTGGTTTCGCTTTGTGAATTCGACCACCAGAACTATGAGGTTTTTTTCGTCTTGGCTTCGGAATCCGACCCCGCGCACAGCACGGTGAAGCGGGTCGTCTCCTCCTCCAGAGCAAAGGCTCACGTCATCCTCGCGGGGCGGCCCCAAAACTGCAGTGAAAAGGTCAACAACCTCCGCATCGCCGTCGAACAACTCCCCGATGAATTTGAAATCCTCGTCTTCGCGGACTCCGACGGACGCCCCGGCAAGACCTGGCTCCATCACCTCGTTGCTCCCCTCAACGATTCGCGCATCGGCGCCACCACCACCATGCGCTGGTTCATTCCCAATGACAACGGACTTCCCACCGCGCTTCTTGCTGCCTGGAATGCTTCCGTGGTCACCATGCTCGGGTCCCACCAGAAAAACTTTTGCTGGGGGGGGGGCACGGCCATTCGGCGCGCCATCTTCGAACAGATTGGTATGCCCGACGTCTGGCAGCATTCTTTCAGTGACGACTACTCTCTCACCACCAAGATCGAAGAGTCCCGCCGCCAGATCGTCTTCCTCCCGGAGTGCTTGACTCCCTCCTACGTGCAGACCGACTTCGCCGGCCTCCTGGAGTTCACTGGCCGCCAGATCCGCATCACCCGCGTGTACCGTCCTCAAATGTGGGCCACGGCTTTCGCCTCCCACGCTCTCTACTGCCTCACCTTCCTGCTCGGCCTCTTCGTCATGTTCAGCCTCACCTTGGCCTCGCGCCCCGCGTTTCATGTGGCCACGCTCGTGGTTCTGCCTCCTCTTCTGGCCGCGATCCGCGGCGCCATTCGTGTGATCGGCGTCACAGAGGCGCTCCCCTCTCTTCGCTCCTTGATCATGGGCCAGTCCTGGATTTACATCCTTCTCGCCACTGTGGTTCCTCTCCTCTTCCTCGTCAACTTTATCTCTTCCCTCGTGGGTCGCCGTCTGAGATGGCGCGGCATCGAATACGAACTTATCTCTCCCGAACAGACTCGCGTCCTCACCCAATGAGGACCAATTTCGTCGCACTACTACGAGAAAAAAATTCGGGGGCCTGCGCAATTTCTACCCGGCCTTCATTTCCCAAGTTGTGCAAAACTTTTCCTAACTCACTCATAATCCATCTTCTGTCAAAAACTGACAGTCCGGCCCGTTGGATGCTAGGCAGAACCTCGGTCAGGTGTAGCTTTTGCTAGCAGGCTGATAGGGACTCCTTCTCGTTATCCCAAGGTGTAGCTTGCGAGTGGTCTTGAGGGACACACCTTGCGCGGTACACGCCCTGTCAGGCTTGCCCGGTGCGTCCGGCCAGCCTCCTTTCGAGGCAGTGTAGGTCCAAAACCATAAGGCGCGTCTCGTTCCCACCACGAGGCACCCACGGAGGAGTGCACGTGAAATTGATCCGCAGAAATGTTGCGACGCAAGCGATGGGTCAGCCCAAGTCTTCCTGTGATCCCGCGGTCTACCTCTTTTATGAGAAGACCACGGGGACAGCCCACTTTCATGTCGAGGCTGGGCCTTCCGGGGAGCTTCCCCTCGATCACGCCGCCGGTCTGCTTGCCATGCATTGCATGGTGCGCGGCCAGTCTCCCAGCGATTACCTCATCATGGTCCCCGCGGCCCCCGAGAGTCTCCAGGGTCTCACCGACAAGGCTCAGAAGTTGCTCGATGCCGGCCACAGCGTCAAGAGCAGTGTGAAGCTGACCCGGCGCGAGGAAGAAGTCCTGGACGGCATTCTCCGCAGCCTCGCCAACAAGGAGATCGCCTCCGAGCTCAATCTTTCGGAGCGCACCGTCAAGTTCCATGTCTCCTCGCTGCTCGCCAAGTTCAAGGTCCGTAGCCGCATGGAATTGATGCGCGAGGCTTCGCAGCAGTCCCTGAAGCCGCTTCCCGCGGCGATTGGTGACTCTGCTTCCCCCCTTCGGCCTTTTCACGCGGAAGCGTCGAGAAAGCCCCTCAGCGCCGGGAAGATTCTGCCTTTGGCCCGTCCGCGCATGATGGCTTGATCGGCAAGGTTCCTCATTTGTCCCCAAGAAGTAGAAAGCAAAGGCCCGGCTCGGATAAGTCCGAAGCCGGGCCTTCTGTTTTCGGTGCAGTTCTTGCTACTTCTTCGCTGCCGCGTAAAGCTCCGCGGCCTTGTCCCAATTGACCACGTTCCACCACGCGTCAATGTAGTCGCCGCGCAGGTTCTGATACTTCAGGTAGTAGGCGTGCTCCCATACGTCGATTCCAAGCACCGCCTTTCCGCCCAGGAAATATGGCGTGTCCTGGTTCGGCGTCGAGTCGATCGCCAGTTTGCCGTCCTTCACGATGAGCCACGCCCATCCGGAACCAAACCGCCCCAGCCCGGCGGCTTTTAGCTTGTCCTTGAATCCGGCAAAGGACCCGAACGTCGAATTAATCGCCGCCGCCAGGTCTCCCTTCGGCTCTCCCCCGCCGCCCTTCTTCATCAGTTGCCAGAACAGCGTGTGGTTCCAGTGGCCGCCGCCGTTGTTTCGCACGGCCATGCGAATGTTCTCGGGAACGGAGTCGAGTCCCTTCAGGATGTCGTCGATCGACTTGGCCTGCAGGTCCGGGTGTCCGTCCAGCGCTTTGTTGAGGTTGGTCACATAAGCGCCGTGGTGTTTGTCGTGATGGATTTCCATCGTTTTAGCGTCGATGTAGGGTTCCAAGGCGTCAAATGGGTACGTCAATGGGGGCACAGTGAATGCCACGGGTTTATCCTCCAAATTAAGATGGGAATCTGAATCCGACCTGGTTGCCGCATGCGACACACCCCGTGCCGCCGCGCTTACTCCGATGAAGCCAGCGCCGACAATCCCACTGCTCACTAGAAATGTCCGGCGATTCATGGGAACTCCTTCAACCTCGGTGGGCGCCCAGCCTGCGTGCGAGAGTATAGCCCCAAGGGCCATTTCCACTCAACCACGTTCCAAAGGCGTCTCCCGGCACTCGCGGTCGGTCAATCGGCCGTTTGTTGGATGCGCGACAGCGCCCATCGGGCAGATTCCGCGATTGCGGAAATCGCCGACTCCCGGAGCCGTTCAAGCAGTTTCACAATGCGCTCATGCGCTTCGCTCTCCGGAGGAGCGCCCCAATTCCCCAGGGCCACGCACGCATTCCTCACCATCCCCTTCCACTTCGTCCGCCTGATCGCGCTACCCCGAAAAACTTCTCGAAACTCGCCCTCGTCCATCCTCGCCAGCCACTCCAGTCTCGGCAGGTACAGCGATTCTCCCGCACCGGTGGGATTTGTCTCACTTGGAGGAATTAGTCCCCGCGCCTTTTCCGGGACATGCCCGAAACCGGCGCGTGGTGCAAAACTTTCCAGCTGGGTCACCGGCGCCGCCCGGTTGAACGGGCAAACGTCCTGGCAAATGTCACACCCGTACACATGCCAGCCGATCGCTCTCCGAAATTCCTCCGGAATTGTTCCGCGCAGCTCAATCGTCAAATAGGAAATGCACCGCCGCGCGTCCAACACATACGGTTCGACCAGCGCTCCCGTGGGACAGGCGTCCAGGCACTGCCGGCAATTGCCGCACAGATCCGCCGCTGGCGCTTCTCCCGCTTTCAGCGACGGCTCGAGTTCAAGCGAAGTCAGAATGACGCCGAGAAAAATCCATGAGCCCAGCGTTTCATTCAGCAACAAGGTGTTCTTCCCCAGCCACCCCAGCCCGGCATGCTTCGCGAAAACTCTCTCGGCCACGGGCCCGGTGTCCGCGTAGGCGCGCGCCGTGAATCCTTGTCCAAATCTCTCCTGTAACGCCGCCGTCAGCGCGTTCAACTTCGTCCACATCCCTTCGTGGTAGTCGTCGCCCCACGCATACCGTGAAATCCACCCGCGCGCTTCGCCTTCGGGTTCTTTCGTCACGGCGGCTTCCGTCGAATAGGGGAGCGCCGTGTTATAGTTCAGCGCGCATACGATCGCGCTACGCGCTTTTTCCATCGCCAGCCGGGGATCTTCTCGACGCTGGTCTTCCAAATACTTCATCTCGCCGCCGTATCCGCGTCTCAGCCAGTCTCCGAATCGCTCCAGCTCCGGAAATCTCTCCGCGCGCACCACTCCGCACAGGTCAAAGCCCACGGCCTGCGCGCGTTCCACAATCCATGCGCTGTCCGCAGTCATGCCCTGATTGTCCCGCAGGGCCATCGCTTTGGCGAGGAATCACAGGGCGGCGAAGGACCCCAACCGGCACCTTGAGCTGTCTTTCAGAAGTGGGACCCGTCCACGTTCTCAGGCGGAAGCACTTTGCAGAGCCGCCGGCATCCGCCGCGGCCAGGGTTTACGTCTCTGGTAGGATCTTGCGAGCTCTAGAAAAATGCCGATGTCGCGTTCCAGGTCAGACTGCGTCCCATCAAAATAGAAATTCCGTATGGGAATCCCGGCGTTCTCCCGGCTGACGCGCGGATAAATGGCCTCGCCCACAATCCCATTCATGCAGGTGAAGGGACTGATGTCGATCACCCCGTCGAGTCCCTTGTGGGCAAAATAAACAGCTTTGCCAACGTTTATAACCATCTCCCCGTTCACGCCCGTCCACGGCAGGTATGGTTCCGCGCCTTCCAACACTTCCCGAATGTCCTCAGGCTCCTCATAACCCCGGAAATCCTCGCGGAACATCTTCAGCAGTTCATGTTCATCGGCATGTTGAATCCTGTTTCGGATGACCGCGCCCAGGGCTTCCATCGAAAACTGCTTACTGTGCAGCTTCAATGCTCGGAATTGATCGACGTTGACGTACCAGATCCACTCCGCCACGTCGTTCATCCAGACTTCCGCGCCTGCATCCTCCAGTCGCCTCACGAGTTGACGGTTGCTGAAATCGTTCAACCGGCAAAAAATTTCGCCCACTACGCCAATCAAAGGCTTCGACTCCAATTTCACCGGCAGCCCGCGGAACCGTCCTCGCGCCCGCAGCATACACTCCAGCAAGGCGATCATTTGCGATTTGCTGTTTGGATACCAGATTTCCAGCGACCGGCACAATTCTCCGATGCAGTCCTCGAATACCCGGTCGGCGGATTCACTCTCCACCTCATACGGGCGCGTCTTCAGGAGCAGCTTCAGCAGGATGTCAGCCGAGACGATCGCTCGCCATACGCCGCGCGTGAACAGGTCCGAAGCTTCACCGAAGTCGCTGTAACCCTGTTCGCAGCTCGGATGAAAAACCGTGATACCCGCATAGCCTAGTTCATTCAGTACGTGCTTCAGATACTGCACGTACTGCCCAAACCGGCATGGCCCTTGCCCCGTGACCATGAAGAACGCGGTCTTCTTCGGGTCCGTTCCCGGCTGTTCAAGCACCTGCAGAAAATCACCAAGGGTCACCTTCAGCGGGTAGCATTCATCTCCGCTGGAGTGCTTGCCCCCCAGTTCCAGCGTGCGCGTATCCGAAGGAGGCACAACCTCCGCGTCGATCCCCAGGGACCGCAGCACCGCCGCCAGCGCCCGCGCGCTTCCTTCCGCCATCCGCGGAACATACGTCTTCTTCCCGTACAGCGGGTGGCTGGGTGGCACTCTTCGTTTCCCGTTCAGTTCGCGCTGCTGCATCGGAGCAATCCTTTGCTGTCCAGGTACGCCTCGCACCGCGTCAGGTAACCCGCGTCGTTTCCGTGCCCGTCAAACTGCAGCACCAGGAACGGCATTCCCGCCACATCCCGCAGAAAATGCTTGATGAACGAGTCCGGTCCGCACTTGAAGTTCGTGATGTAGATCATGTGCATCCCCGGAAATTCCTTCGCGAAGCGTCCCGCTTCCAGAATGCGCCGCCCGGAGTTCCAGAACATGTTGGGGTGCAGGTCGTCCACCGGCCTTTCATCGAGCGGGAGAAAATCCATGGGGAGAACGTTCACGCCGTACAAATCGCGAAGCTTCCGCGGAATATCGCAGTTCCCATTGCGGTCATAGATATTATATGGCCGCCCCACCAGCAGCACCGACGGCTCACCCGTAGCGTGCAGCGTTGCGCACGCGCTGCGTCCTTCCTCGAGGAGTGTTTCCGTGAACCGTGCCTGCGCTTCGAACGCCGCTTCCACGGCGCGGTCGCTTTCGCGTCTGGCCACGCCAAAGCGCGCGAAATACTCGGCCAGTTGTCTCTTGACGTGCTTTTGTCCCACCCGGAAGTGCAAGGTCGGCGCGAGAAACGCGTCGGCATAAGCCTCGAACTCCGGTGCGGCCCGCACCACGAATGGCAGAGTCTGATTCCATGGGCAAAGATGGGAGGCGACCCGCGATTCCGGCGCCTCCATGTCCATCACGTTCGGCGCAAACACGAAATCGACAGGCGCGCGCTCGTCCGTACCTCGCAGCAGGGAATGGATGTGGCCGTGGGCGATCTGTACCGGAAAACACGGCTCGGCAATGCTCAACTCCGCTCCGCGCGCCGCGGTCCTCTGATCCGTCGGTCCGCTCAGCACCACTTCAAATCCGGTTCCCTCTAGGTACGTCCGCCAGAAGGGAAACCGGTCGTAGAAAAACATGGCCTGGGGAATTCCCACACGGAGTTTTCCCGTCCGCGGGCCCTTCTCCCGCTGTGTGAATCTTTCCAACAACAACCGGTCGCGAAAACCCATCAAATCCGCGATCACCGGGGTTCGTTCCGTCCTGGCACGTTTCCGGAAC